>WNFS01001926.1_pt1 | contig 15629 bp, 17 predicted proteins | sample 5400141 | NCBI WGS metagenome assembly WNFS01 (sample SAMN13153358, study PRJNA577476) | soil metagenome | isolation source: 60 cm saprolite under Madrone tree | place: USA:California | collected 2016-06-14
CAAATCGATGAATGATGTTTTGAATGACGTTTTCGATTACGTCAGAGGCGGCGCCGCCTCCGCTGCGCTGCGCTCCGGCGGGCGATGACGATGAACGATGATGATGAGTTCAGCTTACTCCGACGAGTGTTCAGAAAACCACGTCTTCAGATGATCGATGACAATCGGGGAGTCGACGAAGACGGGCAGGCGTGGTTGAGTGCTTAAGCAAGGTGCGGAGGACCCCGCGAGGTTCGAATCTCCAGATCCGATTGCGATCGGACGCCGTTGCCCGGCCTGACTGCCAACAATTGGGAACCCGTTGCCCTGACCCGGCGAGACGCAGGGCCACAGTCAGGATAGGTTAGCGCCCTTCGTGTTCCGGTGTGCGGGATCCGGTTGCATTGGCGAGATATTTTGGGGGTATATAGGCCACGCAGGCTTCGCAAAGCCATCCGTAGGGCGTTTCTATCTTGCCGAGGTTTTGGCAGATGCTGCCGGACGAACAAAAAGGTCCATTATCCCAAGCATATTGGGTGCCGTGACCAGCACGGCAGGCTAGATTTTCGCAAGCACAGCGTTGTTGGATCGGATCTGATTCACTCATGATCTGCCGTCCGAGTGTGGAGTGGCCAAACCGACGAAGTGGCAGACCCAGAAAAGCCTGGTGTTGGGATTACCTCACAGAGGGATAGTGGCGTGCCGCGATGTCGCCGTCAACGTTACTGAGGACCAACGCCCACTAAATTGGAGCGGGCCAGGGCTGGAAACTCCTAATCCCTGGCTCTCTGGTTGGTGAAAGAGCAAGGGACAATTATCGCGCGCACCTTCGCACGGCAGGTTGAAGTGTTCCCCCAAAAAACATCAAGGCGGCCCGGCTGGCCGCCTTGAACTGTTCTTCCACGTTCGCATCGAGCGCGCTACTGGTGATCCATCTGACCCTTATCCTTCACCTCTTTGTGCTTCTCCATCATTTCTTGCCTCATCTGCTTCCATTTAGTCTGTTGGTCGGGTGTCAGGATGGCGTTCATCTTCTCAATGGACGACTCGTGGAGTTCCTTCATCTTCGCTTGCTTATCCGCCGGGGCTAGAGAAGTGTCCTCGTGGAGGGCCTTCATTTGCTTGGATTGATCCTCGAGGATGGGCTTCAGCTTGGCCTGCTGATCCTCGGTGAGATTGAGCTTTTCGGTGAGCATTTTCAAGCGGTTCTCTGGGGTCATCGACCCCATCGTGGATCCGCCCATTGCGCCATGCTCCTGAGGGGCGGGAGCAGTTTGCAGCGCGTGGGACATCTGACCAACCGCCATCAGCCCTGCCGCGAAAGCCAACGGGAGTAGTGCAATTGAGAATTTCCTCGACATGTTGCCTCCTTGCGAGAAATTGAGATTCTGGAAGTGGCTGTCGATCACGCTGTTTTGGGTCTGTTCCGCCAATCCTACTCCTACGGAGGCTTCCCTGCCACCGCGGTCCGGGCGCAGCATCCGGGCCAGTCGAAAATGTGGACTCGAGCCCCTCAGTCTTGAGCGCTTTCAACCATCCCCAGGATCAAGGAAGCGTACAGCAGATCACCAAGCTCTCGTCAACATCTCGTAGCCATACATGCCCCGCCTCAGGTCCGTCAGGAGATCCCCTCCCGAGGCCAACCGACGACAGGCTTTTTTCATTCCAGCCGGATTTCCCAAACGTTTGTGAGTCCGCTGGATCGAGACTGAAGGAAAGAAATTGCTGGACCTGAAGGGACCGACCGCTTCTCGAATATCCCCTAAGCCAGTGCCGGATCATGACCCTTTACCAAGAGTTGGATCGGGTTGGACGGGACTGTGGGAGCAGCGAGGTTAAAGCTTTCCTTGGCCTTGCGACCGCAAGCAACGGTCTACGCGCACTTCCGGTCCGGCGGGATTACGAACTCACCGTCAATTTCTCCCTGAGCGTCGAGCCTCAAGCTGATTCCACATCCGCAAAGGATGCACTCGAACAGCAGGTAGGAAACGCCCTCAACGTCTGTCACAAGATCCGGCGGACGCTTGAGCTGGTGTCGGCAAGGTCGGGAGTCGGACTCTCTTCTATAATTCGGCATCTGTCTACCAGGCAGGTTGCGTGGCGAAGGTTCGTCAATTAGCGAATCACGATTTCTTGTGAATTCTTAGCCGCGCCGCTCACCTGAGCTCCTCGTCTTCGCATTCCTTTCCATTCTGAGCTTCCACGCTGTACACAGAGCGCCGGTCAAGAGGGTCCTCGGTCGCTTGCGCCAAGACGGACCTGGGGCGTTCCCATCTTTCACCATCCGCATGGAACAGGCAGGAAAACCTCTGGCAACTCCAGGACAAAATTCCGACCAGCTCTGGCGTCAGCATCAAGTTCCCATAACTTTGGCGTGGCGACGCAAGCATGTCGCAAATCTTACCTTCTGCGCGAAAGTCGGCAGGCCCCAAAATGTGAGCCTTCCTCTGTCCCCTCGAGACTCAGGGGCAATCCGGCCGAAACCGGCACCTATCGAATCACTTCGAGTCGACTACCCAAAATTCTACACAACCTCAGCTCTGTAGGCCAATAGCGCCCAAAAAGCCGGGCGGGATCGGGTCTCAACTTTTTTCCGCCGGGTCGCTTTTGGGTGCAATCAGATGTAGCTGGCGCAGACCAGAGACCTCACCCCATTCGATCTTTCCTGCTTCCAAGCGAAGCGCGATCCATCCTGGCGACCGAACTTACGCGAGCAGATCAAACCTGGCGGCAGCGCGGCGTTAGCCAGGCAACGCCTTGCATGTGACGGACCGAGTGCCATCGCCATGATGGTCGTCCAACAAATACGCGAAGGTCTTTTTTGCGCACCAAAAATGCCGTCTGCCGCCCGGTGACCCGGCGAACAGCCTGGGATGGCAAATACGATCTCCGTTAGGCGAGTGAGGTGTGGGTCTTGGAAGTACGTGTCACAATGGGTTCGATCGTTAGCTGTCACCCGCATGTTGAGCCGTCTACCCTTGTCACGATTGAACTGCAACCTTGCAGGCCGAAAGGTCGTCAAATTCTATATGTTTCCTGTGCACCGGATGAGACTTGCGCTGCTGGCCGCTGGCTCTCTGCTGGCCTTCACCAATCAGCTCTGCTCTCAGGCGCCCGAGTCTCACGTCAAAATCGAATTGATCCCCGAGAATACGACGCTCCAAGCCCACAAGACATTCCGGGTGGGGCTGCTGTTTCGGTTGGATCCGGGTTGGCACATCTATTGGCGGAATCCCGGAGATGCCGGCGAGCCGCCGAGAGTTCAATGGGAACTACCGCCGGGCTTCGTCTCCGGCCCCATTCTTTGGCCGCAGCCAGTTCGACTCGGCACTGGATCGGTGGTTGACTACGGCTACGAAAACCAGGTGCTGCTGATGGCCCCTGTCGAAGCACCCGCGCCCCCTGCGGCAAGTTCTACCCAGGGGATCGGTGCAGACGTCAAATATATCGTGTGCAGAGAGATGTGCATTCCCGGTAAGGCCCATGTCACCTTGTCGTCTCCTTCGTCTGAGAAGCAATCCTCAGCGTGGCGCCAGCTTTTCGAGCAAACCAGAGCGCAGATTCCCAGGTCTGCGCCGACGACGTGGCAATTTTCCGCAAAATCAGACCCGGGATACTTCAATTTGTTCGTTCGGACGGCGTCGAAAGTAAATGCGGTGACATTCTTTCCGCTCGAAGCCGGCCAGATCGACAACTCGGCTCCGCAGGGTTTCGCATCTACGGCAAACGGATTCCGCCTGAAACTAAAGAAATCCGACTTGCTGGTCAAACCGGTGGCTACCCTGAAGGGCTTGCTCGTTTTTGGCCCGGATCACGCATTTGAAATCGCTGTTCCGGTTGCGCCACGATAGCTGAGTCCGCGGTCGTACGGGCTTTGGTTCGAAATTCAGTTGTAGAGAACAGCAAGATCGGAAACCAGGAGGTCCCAATGAGAAAGCGGCTTGCAGGGTTCGTCGTAGTAAGTACCGTACTTGTGATGGGGTTTTGCCCTGCGTGGGCGGCCCGGGTGGGCGATCACGCACCCGATTTCACTGCGACAGATAGCAGTGGCCAGGTTCACAAACTTTCCGACTATCAAGGAAAGTTCGTGGTGCTCGAATGGACGAACCGCGGCTGTCCCTATACGCAGAAACACTACAGCAGCGGAAACATGCAGCGACTACAGCGCGAATGGACAAGCCGGGGAGTAATTTGGCTGACCGTGCTGTCCTCCGCAGCCGGGAAACAGGGATACGCGACCGGCCCGGACGAGAATGCTTACTTAAAACAGATCAACGGCGCTCCGACGGCCGCCCTGCTCGACCCGACCGGCACGCTCGGCCATCTTTATGACGCCAAAACCTCGCCGCACATGTTCATCATCAACCCTCAGGGAATTCTGATCTATAACGGAGCGATTGATGACCGGCCCACGACCGATGTAGCAGACGTACAGGGCGCCACGAATTTCGTTTCTGTCGCCCTCGAAGAGGCCACATCAGGCAAGGCGGTTAGCAATCCGACTACTCGCCCGTACGGTTGCTCGGTGAAGTATCGGGACTGAAGCAGTTGACAATCACGTCGGTGCTAGAGCATCGGGAATCATACCGGCGAGATTCGTCCGGGGGCTACCGTCAGGCCCGCGGTCGAGCACTGGCGGAGTGCTGTGTAGCGGACGCTGAAGTGCGTACGGCGTCTATCCGAGCTGATCTCGACTATCGAAATCTCCGCGGACTGTTTGGAAAGGAAACACAGCCAAGTGCCAACTATGGCTTCTTTCGAGCCCTAGGGAGGGTGGAGCGATAAGTCCGGCCTGTGATCGCCGGGGTCGGTTCCGGTGCCGGCATGGTCGGGGATGTTGATCCGTGTTCTTAATTCTAACGGACCCAGACCACAAGCGACCGATCGCCGCATCCCACGCTCATCAAGGTTTGTGTTCGGCGGAACCCGAATCGTTAACGTCAATTTCGCTTGCTTCCAGGACATCCCCGCGAGCCGTGGCCTCGATCACCACCCGATCTCCGGGCCGCAGGTCTTTGACCGTGATGCCCGTGCCACTGCGGAAGAGCTTCGTACTATCCACGATGTCTACCAGTTTGACGCCGGTGGTGGCGCATCCGCTTTGATCGACGTCTTCTATCACCCGGATTCGCTTTCCGTCGATTCTGGTAATCGTCCCTGTCACGTGTTCACTCAGCCGGACTTGCTCGCCGCGAGTCCCCTTTTCGGTCTCCGACGCCCCGTGCGCAAACCCGGCAATGTAGACCAACGCAACTATGCAGACCACCGACGCCATTTTCTTCATGACCCTGCCCCCAGAAATGTCCACCCACCGCTTAGCCCTGGTGTGCGGGCTTCTTTCGATACTTCCCCGATCCTCACCTCCGTCGCAGACACCGCGAGCGCCATCAGGCCGATCGTAAGAAGATCAATGAAATCCACCACCCTTTTCATAAGTCAGTTGCAGTCTTCCAGAAACGCCGTGCTCCCGGAGTGCGCAACCTGCCAGCTATTTTATCGGCCACAAACACGCCTGTTAGCTATACATGCCTAGGGGAGGTGCGATAGAACGCTCCGAGAGGATGCTCTCCGGCAGCGTCCCCAGCATTCTTGGTCTTACGATTCAGCTCGAGGGAGAGAACGGGAGGTCTGTGTTCTAAGTTTTGAGCACGTCGCTATCACGGCTCCGGTCGCGGCCACAGCCAGGTGAGTAAACTTAGCTGATGGCTCACTACACGAGCCAGGCAAGCAGCCGACGTATACGTATTTTGGAAGGTAGCACATCATCGCAGGGTCGTAGCAATGGCCCATTGGGGTCATGCCCCTGGCCAGTTTCGGGGCCGTGGGGTTACCTTACCTGGTTCATGGCGGGGCAATTGTTCGGACGTGGCCCGGGGCAAATCACGGGCTAGAATCACGGGCCGGAGATTTCAAGCTACCCTTGCGCCTGCGATCTTCAGCCTTAGGGCGGCAGGTGACAATATCGCCGAATTTGCGGCCGATATCGAGCGTCGCACGATCTGGCTGCAGCTGAACCCTGCTGTAAAGACATATGAAAACCTGTGTTCCACTTTCCGAACTAGTTGCCAAACTGCGTCGGGCGTCGATTTGTATCAGGATATAATCGGCCGAGTTTTGCCCTAAAAACGTGAACAGCCAGGAAAAGTGGGGGTGGTGTTGACATCCCTCGGTGCTTGCTGACGGTCGAAGAAAGGCGAGGAGCCGAACAGAGTTCTGCAGGGAGCTACGACCACATGACTCTCCGGATGAAGCTGGTGGCAGCCTGCGGCGTCGCATTGCTGATTCTCGGTGGCGTATCCGTGCTCTCCTACCGCTCGACAGTTCGGGCAGACGAAGATGCACGCTGGGTAGCGCACACGCGCATAGTCCTCGAGAAGCTCAATGCTTTGACAGTCGACATAATCTCGCAGGAGACCGAACAGCGAGGCTACGTGTTCACCGGCGAGGGGTCGCACCTGACCTCTTACAACCAGGGCCTCAATCGCCTGCGAAGTGATCTCGACGACCTTCGTAACCTGACCGCCGATAATCCGCGCCAGCAGCAGACAATAAAACGGTTGGAGCCACTCATCTCCAAAACAGTCTCTGGGCTCCGGGAAGAGCTCGCTGCTCATGGTCCGAACGCGGCACAATCTGCGCCCACGGCTGGACATGCCGAGGCCCAGGACCAGGCGATGCAGGAGATTCGATCTGTGATCTCAGCCATGACGGCGGAAGAGGACGGGTTGTTGTCAGAGCGAACTGACGCAGCCCAAGCGAGCTCCCGCCGGATGAAAATCGTCATTATTCTTGGCAACATGCTGGCGGTCCTGTTCTTTGCGACCGCGGCTCTCGCCATCTACCAGGAGATGGGCAAGCGCAGCATGGCTGAGGAGTCGCTGCGCCAGAGTGAGGAACGCTTTCGCCTGATGACGGCGAGAGTGAAAGAATACGCCATCTTCATGCTGGATCCCGACGGACATGTGATTAGCTGGAACGAAGGTGCGAGCCGGATCAAGGGGTACGCGGCAGAGGAGATCATCGGGCAGCACTTCTCCCGCTTTTATCCAGCTGAGGACATCGCGAAAGGCAAGCCGGACTATGAGCTTGAGATCGCAGCGGCGCGGGGGCAATTTGAGGACGAAGGCTGGCGAGTGCGCAAGGACGGCTCGAGGTTTTGGGCGAATGTTGTAATCACCGCCTTACGGGACGAAAGGGGAAGGCTGCGAGGTTTTGCCAAGGTATCGCGCGATATGACAGAGCGCCGCCGCGCTGACGAAGAAATCGAACATCAAAACGCCCAGTTGAAAGCTGCCAACAAGGAGTTGGATGCATTCAGTTACTCGGTTGCCCATGACCTGCGCGCCCCTCTACGGGCAATCGACGGTTTCAGCCAGGCCGTCCTCGAGGATTACAAAGACCATATTCCGGAAGAAGGAAGACTATGCCTGGAACGTGTACGTGCCGGCGCAGTTCGAATGGCGCAGCTGATCGACGACCTCTTGAATCTAGCTCGCATCTCCCGCACTGAAATCGTGCGTAGCAACATCGATCTGTCCCGCCTTGCTGAGGAAGTCACATCGCAGCTGAAGGCGTCGGGAGACGGCAGGCAAGTTCATGTCTCGATTAGTCCCGGCATCGTTGCGACCGGGGACAGAAGTCTCTTGCGAATTGTTCTCGAAAACCTGTTGGGGAATGCCTGGAAGTTCACGTCGAAACAGCCGGTGGCCGAAATAAGGTTTGGCGTGCAAGACGAGAGTGGTGAAAGAGTGCTTTTCGTTCGCGACAACGGACATGGTTTTGATATGCGGTACGCCGACAAATTGTTTGGTGTTTTTCAGCGCCTGCATCGCGACAGTGAATTTCCAGGAACCGGCGTGGGATTAGCCACGGTGCAGCGGATTATTCATCGTCATGGAGGACGAATCTGGGCGGAAGGGACTGTCGGCGAAGGTGCGACATTCTATTTTGTGCTGTAAGGGAACGGTTGGAGGATAAGACCGAATGACGAAAGAAGCCGTGATTCTGTTGGTGGAAGATAACGTTGACGACGAAATGCTCACGGTCCGAGCGCTAAAACACAACCGCATTCACAACGAAATCATCATCGCACGCGACGGAGTCGAGGCCCTGGATTTTCTGTTTGCGCAGGGCGCGTTTACAGGCCGGGACATGAGCGTTTTACCCCAGGTCGTTCTCCTTGACTTGAAACTACCGAAAGTGGACGGCCTGGAGGTGCTCAAACGGATTCGCGCCGATGAACGTACCCGGCTGCTACCGGTCGTGATCCTGACGTCTTCGAACGAAGAGCGGGATCGTGTCGACAGTTATGGCCTCGGGGCCAACAGCTATGTCCGCAAGCCGGTGGATTTCGGCGAATTCTCCGAAGCCGTCCGCCAACTTGGCCTTTACTGGTTGCTTCTGAACCAGCCCGCGCCCGTGGGGAGAAGCTAGATGAGCACTCCCCTGCGTGTGCTGCTGGTTGAAGACTCCGCCGATGATGCGGCGCTGATCGTGCGCCACTTGCAGCATGGCGGATACGATGTCGCGTTCGAGCGAGTGGATTCCCGCGAGGGCATGAGCCGCGCCATCGAACGGCAGTCGTGGGACCTGGTGATCTGCGACTACTCGATGCCGCACTTCTCCGGAACAGAGGCTCTAAAGCTCGTGCGCGAACGAGGATCGGACGCACCATTCATCTTTGTTTCTGGCACCATCGGTGAAGAAACCGCCGTGTCCGCGCTGAAGCTGGGGGCACAAGACTATGTGATGAAGGGAAACTTGACGCGGCTGCTTCCAGCAGTCGAACGGGAACTCCGTGAAGCGGAGGAGCGGCGAGAGCGGGCGCGACTGCAGCAACGGCTCAAGCAATTGGAACGTTTTGAAGCAATTGGCAAACTGGCGGGCGGAATTGCTCACGACTTCAATAATGTCATTGGCGCCGTCCTGGGGTGGGCAGAGCTGGGCCACAGCGAGACGTCCGCATACCCGGGCTTCCAGGAACGCTTCCAAAAAATTCGCGCGGAGGCCCAGCGTGCCGCCGGGCTGACATCTCAGCTGCTCGCCTTTGCCCGCCGGCAGGTCCTACAGCCGAGGCGCCTCAGCCTGAATGATTCGATAAGGGGGATGACAAGCCTTCTGGAGAGTGCGGTTGGCACGCCGATTGAATTCACGCCCGTATTGGCTCCCAACCTCCGGGTGATTCGGGCCGACCCGACTCAGATTGATCAAATACTGATGAACCTCTGCTTGAATTCCCGAGACGCCATGCCGCACGGCGGTCGGCTCGTGATACAGACGCAAGACGCCGAGATCGGAGAGGCTTTTTGCAAGACTCACCCCGATGCTGTAGCCGGAGAATACGTTTTGCTCACGGTCTCTGATACCGGGGCCGGAATGGACAAAGAAACGCTGGACCATATCTTCGAGCCGTTTTTCACGACGAAAGAACTAGGAAAAGGGACGGGGCTTGGCCTCGCGACCGTGTATGGCATCGTCAAACAGCATGAAGGATTTATCCACGTAGACACCGAACCCGGAAGAGGCACGGCTTTTCATCTTTACTTTCCAGCCAGCAATGGGGAGATTGAAAAGCGGGATTCGAGGCCGGTCTCCAATATATCGAGAGGGACAGAAACCATCTTGGTGGCCGACGATAACGAAGGGCTCCGCGACATTGCTCAGGAGTTTCTTGGCGCGTGCGGCTATACAGTGGTCCCGGCCGAAAACGGAGAAGAAGCCGTGCGGCTGTTCACCGAGAATACTCGGGTCGCCTTGGTCATTCTGGACGTCAGCATGCCATTGCTGAGCGGCCCCGAAGCCTACCGCCGAATGTGCGAGATTAGGCCGGGATTGCCGGTCATCTTCACCACTGGCCACACGGCTGAATCGCCTTTGCTGAATCTGAGTCTTCAGGCCGGAGCGGTGTTGCTAGAAAAGCCCTACGCGCCCCAAGAACTCAGTCGGATCGTCCGCCGGAGCTTGGATTTCAAACCTCGAAGTTCCTGATCTTCCGTCAGGGAAGTTGTGCATTGAAGTGACAATTGTCGGCCCGCCGTATAAAGGTGCCATTGCTGAGCCCCGCAGGCATCGCCCAGAGGTAGAAACGCAGCTATGGTCCGATTTGCTGGTGGTCTCGGGGCCTCTTGATGGTGCCATCCGCAAGGAGCCGCTGAACGGAGGCTTCGGACCGCAGCATCCCCGCCCTTCCTCGTTCAAAGTCTTGAACAGCCATCCTCGCCCGGCTACACTGCGTTCATGAGCGGCCTGCTCATAATTGTGTTGATTGTCGCCGTCCTTTGGGCGGGCAGCGCCTTCGTGAAGAGGCTCAATAAGCCCTGACCCACAAAGAAACCGAGGGTCCCGCCGGGTGGCCGCCGTTCGTCCAAACCGATTGCCCCCATGAACGGGAACATCCTTGGAGTGGAAGACGAAGAGGCAATGCGAAAGGCCCTGAGCGATCGTCTACGCAAGGAAGTCCAACTTCGGCGCCCGCCCGCACGGGCCAGGCTACGTATCAGTTCGGATCTTTCCCCATCGAAACCCGCACCGCTCTGCAAGGAGATGCATCAAGATCAATTCCACCGTTTCGTTCGCCTGGGTCGCTGGAACCCCACGACTTATGGGCTCGAGAATGGAAGAACCGAGAGAAGCTTGCTCCTGCGGTTGTGGATGAGGATGAGGGAGAGGCCCTTCGCTAGACCTGACGGGCGTCGTCCACGCGTTCCGGGCGCATTTTGCCGCTTGGTGGGAGGCAGGGATGCGGGCGGGAGCACTTCGCGCTACTGAATCGCGCTGCCAACTTGTGAAAACACTGTATTAGCATTCGTGCCGATCATTCGCACCATCCCGGTGACAAATGCGAGAACGATCGCCAACATGATGGCGTACTCAGCGACATCCTGTCCTTCGGTATCCCGCCATAGCCTTTTTAGATCGTCGTTCATGACTGCCCCCTCAGTGCCATCGCTTGACACCTTCAAGAGATTTGGACCAGTAGATCTGCACAGGGAAGATTGACTTCGAAATCCGAGGAATTCAGCCCCCAAGCATCCTTCTCCTGTTTGACGGCCTGCAGACCCACTTGATATTCATGCATGTCGATGAGCTTGGTCCAAACGACCAAGAATGCCATCCTGCGCTGGCGATACAACACAGTCACCCGAGCTGCAATCCTCAACGGGCGATGAATCGCGGCAATACGAGAACCCGTCGCGCTGATGTCAAGAGTGTGCGCAATCTCTTCAAAAGACTTCCCGTCCTCGTCTGTCCCTCGCAGTCTCACCGGCAACACCGCCGGAACGCGATTCATTTGACGTCTGTCTCTCTCGGAACCACTCGGGCGCATTTGCTCTCCAAACCCACTATGCACTGGAGGACGAGCAAGTGGGAATGGCTCCGACGTGGGACACACGAAAGTAACGCTCTTTTCCAATGGGCGGTATGGACGTCGATTGCGTCAATCCCCTTAGCGCATCTGTCTGCGAGGTCACACTCTCGTGCCATTTTCTGCAGCGGTGGAGCTACCTATTCTGGGCATGAGCAGTATCTCGGGGGAGGACTGTTCGACGTACGCCTTGCGCTTCATAGCGCAAGGCGCCTCGTTTTTTGGGGGTGTTTTGCAAGCGACAGGTGTGCGGCCTTCTGCCTTCTCGAAGTGCGTCGCTGCCCGGTGTAATTTTGCGATACCAAGATCGTTCCCCACGCCAACGTCGCCGGGGCACCAAACACTGCGAGCAATCCGCACGCCCTCGAGGCCTGGCTGCGAAACACGCCGACCGCACCGGGCACAACTCAGGCTCTGCCGAGCTCGAGCATTTGACTAAGACCTGGGGCCGTGAAGTCCGGCAATCGGGACTGGTGGATTGTAGGTTTCCTCGCAGCCCCGATGAGTTTTCAGATGGTCTCAGCGACTTCCGGGCTACATTGTCTTTCAGCATCAGGAGCGATTTGGCCGTCACGCCCAAGTCCGGCAACCGGTCCAGGAAAAGCCACGGTGCCTTGAGCAGTCAGCATCGCCCGACGTGCGGAAGGTACCTTCTGAAACAGAATTCTCCGCAACGAACTCCCGCCTAATCTCTGGGGCATTCCCGCGCGCAACTTCTATCTTCCGGGCGGGTGACTCTGCGGGGTCGGCTAAATCGCGGCAGGCCAAAAGATCTGAAAGGAACGCGGGTGGTGGGGACCAAGCCGGGCGAAGTGCAGCTCAGCGGGCAGGAAGAGGCAACGATAAAGATTGGCTCGCTGATCTACAATGTTCGCCACAGGTTTGCGGTAGGGTTCGACAAATCGAATCGACGAGCGGTTCATGGCAAATGCGGCGGTGGCAAGTGCGCAAAACGAGCATAAAGAGCCCGGCAAGGCTGCCGATCCTTGTGTGATGGTGCTTTTCGGAGCGGCCGGCGACCTGACCAAGCGGAAGTTGGTTCCGGCGCTTTTCAACCTGGTGAAGGCGAGGCTGCTGCCTAAGGACTTCGCGGTCGTCGGCGTTTCTGTCGATGACTTGAGCCTCGAACAATTTCGTAACCAGGTAACCGGCTTTCTGCACCCTGAGGATCGCGGTACCGAAGCTTGGGAGTGGTTCACGCAGCGGCTCTACTACCAGCGTGGGGACTTCGCGGATTCCGAGACCTATGCGACCCTCGGCGATCGGCTCAGCGACCTGAATCGGGAGCGCCAGACTCAAGGCAACTACCTGTTCTATCTGGCGACCGCGCCCAAGTTTTTCGCTCCCATTATCCAGCAGCTGGGAAGGGCAGGGATGTCGAACCAGGAGAACGGACGCTGGCGGCGCGTGGTGATCGAGAAGCCTTTCGGACACGATCTGGAGTCGGCCAAGAGCTTGAACCGCGAGATCAAGAGTGTGCTGAACGAAAACCAGATCTACCGCATTGATCATTACCTGGGAAAAGAGACCGTACAGAACATCATGGTGTTCCGGTTCGACAATGCCATTTTTGAACCTATCTGGAACCGGCGTTACATCGATCACGTGCAGATCACGAATGCCGAGACCGTCGGCGTTGAACAGCGGGGGGGATACTTCGATAGCGCCGGTACCCTCCGGGACATGGTGCCCAATCACATGATGCAGCTCCTCAGCCTGACTGCGATGGAGCCGCCCGCATCTCTTCAGGCCGACGCTGTCCGCAATGAGCAAGCCAAGGTTTTGCGTGCGGTTCAGCCTCTGGATTCCGAAGATGTGCTGCATCGGAGCGTGCGCGGCCAGTATGGCGAGGGGTCGTCAAACGGGGAGAGAGTATCCGGCTATCGGGCCGAACCAGGAGTTTCTCCTGAATCGAGAACCGAGACCTTCCTGGCGCTGAAGTTGAACATAGACAACTGGCGGTGGGCCGGCGTCCCATTCTACTTACGCACTGGCAAGCGCTTGGCCAAGCGGCACACCGAGATCACAATCCAGTTCAAGCGCACCCCTTTTGAGGTGTTCCATAAGGCACCCTTGCACACCTCGCACACCAATACGCTAGTGATACAGATCCAGCCGGTGGAGGGGATTTCCCTGAGCTTCGGCGCCAAGATCCCGGGCGCTGTCTTGCGGGTCGGATCGGTCGACATGAGTTTTGAATATTCCAAGTACTTTGGTGCCGATGCGTATACCGGCTATGAAGTCCTGCTCTATGACTGCATGATTGGAGACGCAACTTTGTTTCAGCGCGCTGACATGGTCGAGGCGGGTTGGAGCGTCGTGGATCCCGTACTCGATGTCTGGAAGGCCCTGCCGCCCCGCAGATTCCCCAATTACGCGGCAGGTGCATGGGGGCCAAAGGACGCCGACCAGCTGTTGGAACGCGACGAGCGCGAATGGAGGAAAATTGACCCATGATTCTTTCCGGCGAGATCGGCGCTACACGCACTCGGCTGGCCGCATTCGAAACCGAGGGCAACAGCCTACGGCGGGTGGTCGAAAAGCTTTACATGAGCCAGGAGCACGGCGGCTTGCCTGCAATCATCACCGATTTCATCCGGACTGAGGGGATACCGGTACAAAGCGCATGCTTTGGGGTCGCCGGACCAGTGAAGAGAGGCCGCAGCAAAATCTCCAATCTTCCGTGGACCATTGACGCTGGCGAACTGGCCAAGCAGCTGAAGCTTAAAGCGGTTGGTCTGATCAATGATCTCGAAGCCTATGCGTACGGAATCGATGCGCTCGACTCCACAGACTTCGTTACCCTAAATGACGGTTCCGAGGACGAAGAAGGAAACCGAGCGGTAATCTCGGCGCGGACCGGTCTCGGCACGGCGGGTCTCTATTGGGATGGGTTCCGGCACCATCCCTTCGCCTGTGAAGGCGGGCACGCAGACTTCGCGCCGAGGAACAGTTTGGAAATGGAACTGTTGGCATATCTCCAGAAAAAGTACGGTCGCGTCAGCTGCGAGCGAATTCTCTCCGGGCCCGGAATCAAGAACATCTACGACTTTCTCAGGAACGCCAACAAACTCGACGAACCCCAATGGCTGAGAGAACAGATGGCTGCGGCGCCCGATCCTCCGGCCCTGATCTCGCAACTTGCTCTGGAGGGCAAGGCTGCAATTTGCGATCAGACATTGTCACTCTTTGTGAGTATTTATGGAGCCGAGACGGGGAACTGCGCACTGAATTTCTTGTCGACGGGGGGCATTTTCCTCGGTGGCAGTATTGCCGCAAAAATCGTGCCCAAAATGAAGGAGCCGATCTTCATGCAATCATTCCTGGACAAGGGCAGGATGGAGTCACTGCTCAAGGAAATGCCTGTCAAAATTGTACTGAACGACGATTCGGGAATCATCGGAGCCGCCCGCTACACTCTCGTCGAGAGAGCGTTTCGGACTGCGAATCGCACGCGCGACTGAGGAGCCCGTTACACACCTCGATATCATCCTGCCGAACATCAGAAGCTCTGTTAAGACAAACGTGGCAACCAAGTTGCGGCTCGAGTATCCGGAACGGTCCGGGACTGCAAGCTGCACCAATGCATCCAGTGGCTGAGCGCTCTGCCGGGACGGACGAGCGCGAATTCGCAAACCCCGGAACTTGCAAATCAAAATTCACGCGGTCCTTTCGAACGGCAATGACCGCTCTCTGATGGAGTGGAAAAGCCCCACCTCCGGGGACAGGTCGAGAATTCCCGCTAACAAGGAAAATACAGGGACGTTTTTGATTTCTGAGGCCGGAAATTATGAGGGCATCGCATATATCGCACTCATTCCGCGGCAATAATTGGTGTAGCGATCTTGCAACGAACGGGGAATTTTCAGGACATATCAGGGAATACTAGTCCCTGATACCATCGGACACGTTTTGGCTCCAAGACAAATTCTCTATGGCCGTGGGTGCAGAGCTGGGAACCCGAGTTGTTTTCGTTGCTCGACCCATTTGTTTCCTTCAGGTTTGGGATGCCGGAGTCGGCGGATCGGCGACTACGGTAATTCAAGGAGACATAAATAATCATGATGATTGCGAACTGGATGGCTGCTGCGGCAGCGTTGACGTTGACCATCGCAAGTGTTGTAGCAGGGCAGACGAAAGAATCACTAGAATCGGAGACCGCTCCGCCGAAATTGCTTGTATTGGTGTATCAGAGATTCTCGTTCGACAGAGGAAGCGACCGCGACAAATGGGAAATCGCCACGGCGCGCGCTTGCCAAAAGCTGGCGGTTCCGAATTCATGGAT
>WNFS01006006.1_pt1 | contig 15612 bp, 16 predicted proteins | sample 5400141 | NCBI WGS metagenome assembly WNFS01 (sample SAMN13153358, study PRJNA577476) | soil metagenome | isolation source: 60 cm saprolite under Madrone tree | place: USA:California | collected 2016-06-14
CGGCTGGCGGCGCGGGTAGAACAGGTCGAGCCATGAACGAGCAGCTGACGTATGAGCAGGCGCTGGAAAAGCTGGATCAGAAGCTGAAACTTCTGGAGGACGGCGACCTGACCCTGGAGGATGCGCTGAAGGCCGTCGATGAGGCGCGGGTGTATTTGAAGATCTGCACCGAGCGCCTGGAGGCGGCCCGCAAGAAAATCGAGATCCGCGCCGAACCGGCCGAATAGTCCTCCGAGGAGGGAGCTACTTACGCCCCTCCAAACGCCCGCTCGTATGCGGTCATTGGGGAGGCTATGTGTGGTCGCGGGCGGCGGCAGTGACGATCGTCACGATCAAGTCGTAGCGACCGAAAAGTCCCATGGCGGTTCGCCGCGGTCAGGCCTAGACTTGCACCACTTGGGGCCTGCCACGGCCCCGGTGAGGAGGGGTTTGCATGGTCACTTTGACGTTCGACGTGCTGCGCCAGCAGGTGCGAGGCGACGTTATCGCAGCCGACGACGAGGGCTACGAGCAGGCCCGAGCCGTTTACAACGCGATGATCGACAAACGTCCGGTCGTCGTCACGCGACCGGTGAACGCAGGCGACGTGATCGCGGCGGTCAACTTTGCTCGCGAGGGCCGCTTGCCGATCGCGATCCGAGGCGGTGGCCATAGCGTGCCGGGCTTCGGAACGGTTGACGGCGGCGTCGTGATCGACCTGAGTCGAATGCGCGGCGTGCGCGTGAACCCGGAGAAGCGGACCGCGCGTGCCGAGGGCGGGGCGACTTGGGGCGACTTCAACGCCGCCACCTATCCATTCGGACTTGCCACCACCGGCGGAATCATCTCCACGACCGGCGTGAGCGGTCTGACGCTTGGTGGAGGCATCGGCTACCTGGCAAGGGGATTCGGCCTGTCCCTGGACAACCTCAGCTCAGCCGACGTCGTGACCGCCGATGGGAAATTCCTGATCGCCAGCGAGAAGGAGAATGAAGACCTCTTCTGGGCCATCCGGGGTGGCGGAGGCAACTTCGGCGTCCTGACATCGCTGGAGTTTCGTCTCCACCCGGTCAAGGACATCTACGGCGGCCCGATGTTCTACGAGCTGAAGCACGTCGGCGACATCCTTCGCTTTTATCGCGAGTACATCAAGGATGCGCCCGAGGAGATGGGTTGCTTCCCCGCCTTCCAGATCGCCCCGCCCCTGCCATTCATTCCCGAGAATCGCCACGGCGATACGTTTGTCGCCATGGTGGCGTGCTGGGCCGGCCCGCTGGACAAGGGCGAGAAGCAGCTCAAGCCGTTCCATGACGTAGCCCCTGTGGTGGCCGAGTTCGTCGGACCGATGCCCTACCCCGCTCTCAACAGCGCATTCGACGGCCTCGTCCCGCCGGGACTGCAGCACTACTGGAAGGCCAACTTTGTCAAGGAGCTGACGGACGAGGCGATCGTGGCCCACATCGAGCACGGACCGAAGATCCCAGCCGTCAACTCGACCATGCACATCTACCCGATCAACGGCGCGTGCCACCGAGTCGCGTCGGACGCCACGGCTTTCGGTCACCGCGACGCGAACTTCGCCACCGTCATCGCCGGCATGTGGCCGGACCCGGCCCAGAACACGGCCAACATCAAGTGGGTACGCGACTACTCCGATGCGACCGCTCCGCACTCCGAGCAGGGCGGATATATCAACTTTGCCTCCGAGGATGACCAGGGCCGAGCGCCGGCCAATTTCGGTGCGAACTACAACCGGCTGGTGGCGGCGAAGAGGAAGTACGACCCCGACAACCTCTTCCGCATCAACCAGAACATCAAGCCCTAAGGCGGATCATCTGGCTCCCTCTCCCCTCAAGGGGAGAGGGAGAGGCTACCGCCGACCCCGGATGATCCAGAGGGCGACCACCGCTCCACAGATTAGGATCGTGGCGAGCGCAGCAAGGGCACTCTGGTTGAAGACCACGCCGATCACGACGATCACCGCTACCAGGGTCAGAGAGACGAGTAGCGTGCGGATAGCCGGCCGGTTGTCGCTCTTATCCACTTTCACACCTTCAGTTCCGTAGAACGTGGCTCGGTGCGGCTTCCTGCGTTCCGCCCGCCTCGAGCTGCTCGTTCATGATCCGGATCCGCGCGCTCAGATTCCTCACGAACTCCAGCAGCACCTCCGGGTGCTCGTGCACCAGCGCCTGCAGCCGGTCGCGACGCAACACCCGCACCGTGGTGTCGGCGCTCGCTTGCGCGCTCGCCGACCGCGGCTGGTCGTCGAACACCGACATCTCCCCAACCACGGTGCTGGGGCCGAGCCGTGCCAGCGTCACCTCACGGCCTTCGTGGTCGACATGGATCCGAATCTCCCCGTCCAGAATGACGAGGAGCTCCGTGCCGACGTCGCCCTTGATGAAGATCGACTCGCCTTTAGCGTAGTGCCGCGTCACCATCAGGCGGTCGATGCTCGACAGCTGCTCGAGCGTCAGTGAGCTGAACAGCGGCACGCGCTTGAGCGCGATCAGCTCTTTCATGCCATCGCCGAGGCCATTGGTCGCCGCCCCGGCGGCCTCCTGGATCCACCTGTCGTGGTGACTTGCAAGCGCCTCCACCTCGGCATTTGACAGGGGGCGGGCTGAAGGAGCATCAAAAGCATCGGGATCGAGCAGCTGCGCGAGCGGTGCGGCGAGCCACCCGGGGCCGAAGTTTATCAACGTTTCCAGGCCTTCCACCCGCGCTCGCGGTTCCGTCGACAGGACCCCCCGCTCGACAGTCGCGAAGCCCCGCTTGCCGTGAAGGGCGCGCATCGCGCCCAGGCCGGAGTCGGCGGCATGACCCGCGTAATCGTCGAGAGCAATCCGCAGGAACGCGTAGGCAGCGGCCTCGTCGCCCTCTCCCCGCATCCGCGAGCTTGCGGCGGCATGTGTCGACATCCTCGCCGACCTCACGCCGTCTCCCAACAGGCGTTCGAGGTGAGCCTTGACCTGGCGGAACAGATCCGGCCGGCCGCTCCGTATCAAGGCTTCGACCGCGGCCGCGGCAGTTTCTTCGCGCGACTCCAGCAGCGGCAGCGTGAGCGCCAGCGCTTCGGGCGCCTGGGCCGCCATCGCCTCCGAAGCCAGGCGCCTCACCTCGCGATCTCCGCTGGCCAGCGAGGCGACGAGCGCCTCCGAAAACGCTGCCCTCTCCTCCCCAGCCGGAGCCCACCGCACCGCTTGGCGAAGTGCATCGCGGCGGACCTCGATGTCGTCATCGCGCATGCACGCGACAAGCGCTCCGGCCGCCTCGGGCACGTCGGCCTTCAACTTTGCGAAGCTCCGGATGGCCTCCACCCGGACGCGTGCGTCGCGATCCTGCATGCCGTCGACGACAGTGCGACGGTCGGCGGTGAACGCCGCCGCCCACACCGCCGCCGCGCGCCGACCTGAATCGACGGAATGCCACAACCTGTGAAGCAGCACGCCGGACTGGTCCCATGGCGGGTCGTGTGCGGCTCCGGCAACTGCCGCCGCCGCGACCACCCATCCGTCGGGGTCGTTCTCGGCGGCCTGCAGCTGAGCGTCCGTCACCGATTTCGGTGGCGCGAGCTGGAGACCGAGCCTGCGCACTTGCGGGTCCGGCGACGCCAGCAGCTCAGGCAGCACCGCCGCGAACGTTTCCGGCGCGAGCCTCCCAAGTGCTGCGGCCGCGAACGACCGAGACTTGTCGTCGCCGCCGCGAATGAAGCCGAGCAGCTCGTCGATCTGCGCCGGCGTCGGGCGCCCAAGGGCGCGCTGGAAGTCGCTCAAGGAAACTGCGTGTGTGCGTAGTCGCTCGTAAATGGCCGAGACGTAGAGGCCGCGCACACGCAAGGCCGCGGCAATGAAAAGGATGGCGAGCACGATGCCGATCAGCGCGAGAACCTCGACCGATGCCGGGACCAGCTGCTGAACCAATAGAAGGCCGACGCCCGTCAGGACTGCCGCACCCGGCAGCACGGCGTTGTCGAGCAGAAGCGTGAGCCTGGGGCCCACCTGGGCGGGCAGTGCACTACCAAGGGCGCTCTGGGCCGGGTCGTCGAGGCCAGTTTGGAGTCCGTTCCGCACGATGAAGAGGAAGAGGGATGTCGCCAACACCGGGTTCACGGCCACGGCAGCGAAGCCGATCAGCGTGAAGACCGGCAACGCGATGATCGCGTTCTTCACGCCGAGCTTGTCCATCACCCAAGGCGCGATGAACAGGCTGACCGCCAGCTGCACCACATAGCTGGCGAGCCAAGCATCGCCGATGAGGATCGTCAGCGACTGCAGGTTGTTGCGGGTCGCCGCTACGAAAATGAGCGCCACGAGGTAATCGCCGACCCTTCCAGTAACCTGCAGGACGAGGGCAAGAAGAACCAGCGAGAGCACGAGCCGGCTGGTGGTGACGTACTGGATGGCCCCGCGCAGGATCCTCAAATGGCCCTGGCGATGCCGGTCGACCTCCTGACTCGCGTACAGCTCGTCGGCGTCGTCGATGAAGCTCGGCCGAAACAGCCGGCGCTCGACCCATTCCGACATCAGCGCCGCCGCCGCCGCCCCGATCGCCCAGACGAACAGCAGTGGTTCAGTGGCGTAGATCGCAACTAGAGTGGTCGTGAACCCGGCCAGGATGTAGCCGATGCTCGAACCGGCCGCGATGACCGGAAACACTCGCTTGCCCTCGAGAAGGTTGAAGTGCTGGCTGACGAAGCTCCAGAAGTTGAGCATCACGAGCTCGAAGGCGATGGAGTAGATGACGTACACGGTGAATGCCACCGCCGGCGCTTCCGAGATCTGATAGACGATGTAGAGGATCGGCGCCGCGACCGCGTTGAGGATGAGGTTGAGCCTCAGAGCTCGGCCGACTCCAAGCCGCCGGGTGAGGACGCCCTGCAAGGCGACCATCGGCCAGACCGCGAGGGCGAGGACGATGAAGAACAGCGGGTAGGCGTGCGGACCGGCCTTGATGAGGAAGATGGCCTGCGTCGCGTTGAACGCGGTGTACATCGCCCAGCCGAGCACGATGGCGAAACCCGCGATCTGGAGCGTGCGATCGAGCTCGCTGCGCCGGACGTGTAGGAACCTGGCCAGGAGCGGGGCGGCGGTCACGTTACGGGATTATCACGCCCCACTCCCTAACCCTCTCCCCGTTGGGAGAGGGAATTTAGGTTTGCTGGACGCTCGCGATCTTTTCTAGGGCGGCGATCCGCTCCTCGATCGGCGGATGGGTGTCGAACAGGTGGTTGAAGAAGCTGCCGTGGTGCTCTGTCGGGTTGTCGATGCACATCGCCGCGACCGCGTGGTTGAAGCGCTGCATCGGCTTCTCATTGGCGGCGATCTTCTTCAATGCGTTGATCAAGCCGACCGGGTTGCGCGTCAGGTCCACCCCGCTTACGTCAGCGAGCGACTCTCGTTGGCGCGACAGCGCCAGCTGCATGATCGGCCCGACGATGAAAGCGATCAAAGTGAAGATGATCCCAACAGCGAAGACGACGAGCAGCGCTCGGCCGTCACGGCTGCGGAAACGGAGGGCGCCGTTCCAGACGACGCTCGAGATGATGGCGGCCAGGCCGATCATGGTCGTGACGACGAGCAGCAGCCGGACGTCGAAGTTCTTGATGTGGCTCATCTCGTGGGCCAGGACGCCCTCGAGCTCCTCTCGATTCATCATCTGCAGCAGCCCGGTCGTAACAGTCACGGCCGCGTGTTGTGGATCGCGCCCGGTGGCGAATGCGTTCGGGCTCGGGTCTTCGATGATGTAGACCTTCGGCACCGGCAGCCCATCGCCGATGGCGAGGGTCTGGACGATGTTGTAGAGCTGCTGGAACTGGTGCGGATCCGCCTCGTGCGCGCCCACCGCCGACAGGACCGTCGCGGAACCCAGGTAATAGGAATACAGGGCCGCGAGCACGCCAAGGACGCCGAGGATGATCGCGCCGGTGATGGCGTAGTTCAGACCGCCCGCGAACTCGCCGATGACGAATCCGGCCAGCAGCCAGACGAGGAGGAACCCGGTAATGACGATGATGCTGTTGCGCTTGTTGCGGGAGATCTGGTGGTACATGCGGCTGAAATATTACGTGGGAGTCCGGCGCTCCCTCCTCATTGACTGGCGCACCGACTGGGCAAGCCAGCGGCCCCAAATTTGTGCCCAGACCAACCCGTTTCCAAACGCCGATTGCTCCTCGGCGTGGTGCTTGAAGTGATAAGTCCACATCGCTCGGTGCTCCTCGTAGAGCATCTGGCGTTTCTCCGACTCGTCCGGTGCGGCGCGTTCGTGGTGAATGGCGGTCGCGGTCGGTAGGTAGAACACCTTCCAGCCGCCCAGCTTGAGCCGGTAGCACAGGTCGATGTCCTCTCCGTACATGAAGTAGCGCGGATCAAAAAAGCCCACCCGATCAAGGGCGGCCCGCCGCAGCATCAGGCAGTCGGCGGATCCGGCGTCGATCTCATGGACGTCGGACTCGTCGAGATGGCCCATGTTGTAGCGCCCGAAACGAGGGCTCTTCGGAAACAGCCGGCTGAGGCCGATGGTGCGGTAGAACAGCGCGCTCGGGACCGGAAACGCGCGCCGCGCCGCGTGGTCGACGGTCCCATCCGCCATGAGCAGTCGGGGACCTACCGCGCCGGCATCCGGACGGGTCAGCATGAAGTCCGCGAGGCGGCCGAGGCACTGCAGGTCAACGGTGACGTCTGGGTTGATCAGCAGGATGAACCGGCCCGTGCAGCGCTCCAGCCCGACGTTGGCGGCACGGCCGAAGCCAAGGTTCTGTTCCTGGATGAGCACCGTCGCCTGCGGGTATTCGGTGGTCACCGCTGCGGCCGAGCCGTCGCTTGAGTCGTTGTCGACCACGACCGCCTCCACCGGCACGTCCGCGCTGGCGTACAGCGCACGCATGCACTGGAGGAGGAGGTCCTTGGTGTTGTGGCTGACGATCAGTGCTGAGACGATGGGCTTCGGCGAATCGGGCATGCGCTGTGAATTATCAACGCCGGGGCATTTGGACGCCTCAAGTAGAATTCGCGGGACTGTGCAGACCGGCGCCACTTTGCGTCTCCGGGAGCGCCTGGTCCAACTCAGCACCAACCGGTTGGTCCGGCAGAACGCCATCCTCTTTACTGGCGGTCTGGTCGCGGGCATCGGCGGTTTCGTTTTTCACGCGATCGCCGGCCGCATCCTCGGTCCAGCGATTTACGGCCAGGTCGCTTTCCTCATCGCGCTGTACGCGGTCGGCACTGCGCCGGCGCTGATCCTCATCGTCGTCCTGGCGCGCTACACGGCCACGCTGGCGGCTCGCGGTGACGCCGGCGTACGGTCGCTGCTCGCTCGCACCACACGCCTGATCGCCATCCCGTGCCTGCTCGCGGTGCTGGTCACGAGCTTGATCGCAAAGCCCGTGGCCGCCTTCGAGCACCTCGGCTCGACGATCCCGATACTCATCCTCGGATTTTCGATCGCGCTCATCTGGCAGGTCGCAATACCCCGCGGCATCCTGCAGGGCCTGCAGCGGTTCACATCGCTGTCACTGAACCTTTCGCTCGAGCTGATCGTGCGCACAGTGCTGGTGTTCGTCCTGCTCAAGGCGGGCTATGCCGTTTCTGGCGCGATGGCCGCCGTGTTCATCGGACTTTGTTTCGCATTCGCCCTCGGCCTGTTCACGCTGCGCGACCACTTCCGTGACAAGGCCGCCCGAGTCCGCCTGCGCGTCATGGCGGGATTTTCGATCACCGCAGCAGCCGGGATCATCGGCGTGCAGATCCTCTACAACCAGGACGTCATCCTCGCCGAGCACTACCTGAGCAGCCACGACGGCGGCATCTACGGCGGGCTGAACAAGATCGGGACGATCGTCTTCTTCCTTACCTTGAGCGTGAGCCAGGTCCTCTTTCCCAGGGTCGTGGAGGCCGTCGCCAAGGAGCAGCACCCCGGCCGTATCCTGCTTTCGTCCGCCGGCATCCTTGCCGCCCTCGGCGCTTGCGCCCTGTTCGTGTTCGCCGTCGCGCCCGGTCTTGTCGTCGGCGTGTTATTCGGGACGGGCTTCAGTGATGCCACTCCATATGTGTTCGCCGTCGGAGTCATCGGCCTCGCGCTCTCGCTCGACAACCTCCTCGTGCAGTTCTTCATGGCCGTTCACGACCGGGTCTTTGTGCCGATCCTGGCCGCAGCCGTGATCGCCGAAGGGCTGCTCATCTTTCTGTTCCACGCTCGGGTCGGCCAGGTGGTACTGGACGTGTTGGTGACGCTGCTGGGACTGCTGGTTCTGCTGAGCCTCCGCTGCTACCTGCTCCTTCCCACCCTGCACGCCGAGGCCCTCGCCGAGCCAGAACCGATACTCGGCCAGCCGTAGCGGGTATCCTTGTGCGGTTGTGCGAATCGTAGTCAAGGATCCTGAGGAGTTCGAGCAGGCTCTACGAGAGTTCCGCCGCAAGGTGCAGGAGCAGGGGCTCGTGCGCGAGATGCGCCGGCGTTCGCACTACGTCCCGCCCGCGGAAGCTCGCAAGATCAAGAGCCTCCGCGCCCGGCGCCGCCGAACCCGCTAGCTAGCGGACGTTCCCTCTCCCCGAAGGGGAGAGGGTCAGGGAGTGGGGCTTCAAGCACGACGTATAATTCGTGCGTTCGGTGACTTTGCCGGAGGGGAAACACCCGTTCCCTTTCCGAACACGGAAGTTAAGCCCTCCAGGGCCGATGGTACTGTCGGGGTAACCCGATGGGAGAGTAGGTCGTTGCCGAGCGTTCTTATAAGTCCCGCGACCCGCAAGGATCGCGGGACTTACTTTTTTTCTAGACGTTCGGCCCGGTGGTCAGCGTGAGCGTCTTGGTGTGCGAGGCGCCGCCCTGGTCGATCCAGGTGACCGCCACGTTTGCCCCCGGCTTGTAGGCGTGGAGCGCGTTGCCCAGGCTCGCGGACGAGTCGACGGAGGTGCTGCCGATCTTGGTGATCACGGACAACCTGGTCATGCCCGCCTGCTCAGCCGGTGAGCCGGCCTGCACGGCCCACACCAGCGCGCCGCTGGTGATGCTGAGGCCGGCCTGGGCGGCGAGCTGCGGGTTGAGGTCGCGGATCTGGACTCCGATGTAGCCGACCGGGCCGATGATCACGTCCGCGCTGGCCTGGCCGGCGCGAATCTCATTGACGACCGTCAAGGCGCTGTTCGTGTTGACCGCGTAGCCGATCGGCGAGACGGTGGTGCGGAAGCCCTGGGCCTCGCCGGCGGTGATCATCCCGATCACCTGGCCCGCCGAGTTGACGAGCGCGCCGCCCGAGTCGCCCGGACTGATACCGGCGTCGCTCTGAATCATGCCGGTAAGGGTTTCGGAGCGGCCGCTGCCTTCGCTTGCGGTGAGCGACCACGGGGTCGCCCACCTTGACGCTCGACGAGTCGGCGAACGTGACCGTGGGCAGGCCCGAGACGCCCTCGATCTGGATCAGTGCCACATCGGCGGTCGGCGACACCCCGATCACATGCGCCTTGAAGCTGCCGGCGTGCCCGGCGATGGTCACCGAGATGCTGATCGACTGGTCGACCACGTGGTTGTTCGTCAACACCTCTCCGGACGACGTGATGATCATCCCGGTGCCGGAAGCGGCGCCGGTGGAGGTCGCCGTCTGGACGACGGTGTTGATGTCGACCAGGGCCGGATCGACCTTGGCCGCGATGTTCTGCGCGTTGATCGTCCCGTTGTGGTTGGTGGACGGATTGACGGCTGAGATGGGCGCGGTGGAGCTGGCCGGCTCCGAGTGCTGCGGCGCGCTTGCGACAGGCGTCTGGCTCGAGGAGTGCAGGTATCGGGCCATAGTCAGGCCGATGCCCACGCCAAAGGCGCCGGCGAAGATGGTCGCCGCGATCGTGCCGGCGGCAAGCCAGCGTCCCCAAGCGGGCCGCGGTGCCGGCGGCGGAGGCATGTAATAGGGCGGCGCCGCGGGGGGCGGCGGGATCAGATCTGTCGATTGCGGTTCGATCTCGGACATCGGGTCAACTCCCATTCTGTGCTCTGTGCGTGGACCTCAGGTTGACGGCCGAATGTTTGAGGACTATCAGAGGATTCTTAGAGTTAGCTGAGTCTCGCCTCCCCACCTTGTGGGGAGGTCGGTAGTGCCGAAGGCACTACCGGGTGGGGAGAATCACTGAAGACCAAACTCTCTCAGCACCTCATCCGTGTGCTCCCCAAGTTTGGGCGCGGGTTTGGGTGGCACGGGCGAGGCCGCCCCAAACCGAAGCGGCGACCCCGGCGTCGGAAATGTGCCGAGCTCGGGATGCTCGACGTCGGCGAACAGCGGATTGGAAGATGACGCGCGCGGATCTTCCCTCACCAGCTCTTTGAACGTCTGATACGGCCCCCACAACACCTTCTGCGCATCGAACGCGGCCGCAACGCTCGGGAGCGTGCGAACGCCGATCCACGACTGCAGTACCTCGCAGATCTCCTGCCGTCCACGCCAGCGATCGCCTTCGTTGTTGAAGTACAGGCCGAGGCGCGCCTCGAGATTGCGAAACTCGCCGCTCATGCCTGTGGCCTCGACGAGGCTGCGCCACTGCCGCGGTGTCAGCGCGAGCACCATCACGCGGCGGCTGTCGCGTGTGACGAAGTCGCGGCCGAACGTCCCGTAGACATGGTTGCCGAATCGCCCGCGGGGCTCATCCTCCAGCACCGCCTCGCCGATGAAGCCCAGGTGACCGGCGACCGCAAGCCCGACGTCCAACAGGCTGAGCTCGACGAGCTGGCCCTCGCCTGTGGCGCGGCGGTGCCGCTCCGCCGCCAGGATCGCCGTCGAGGCCAGGAACCCGGTCATTGCGTCCCAAGCCGGCAGAACGTGGTTCACGGGGCCGTCGGTGCCTTCGGGTCCGGTGACGAATGGGAAGCCGAGCGCCGCGTTGACCGTGTAATCCACGGCCGTGCCGCCATCTCGGCTGCCGGTGATCACCAGCATGATGAGGTCGGCTCGTAGCTTCTTGAGCTCTTCGTATGAGTTCCAACCCGACACGGGTAAGTTCGTGAGGAAGATGCCGCCGCCCTCGCCGGGCGCTGTGATGAGCTGCGCCACCTTTTCCTGCCCGGGACCGTGGCGCATGTCGATCGTTACCGAGCGCTTGCCCTGGTTGAGGCCGGCCCAATAGAGGCTGCGGCCGCGATGCAAGGGCCACCGACCGATGTCTACGCCGCCGCCGGGCGGATCGACCCGGATCACATCGGCGCCCATCGCAGCCAAGGTGGCGCCGCCGAGCGGAGCTGCGATGAACGCCGAGATCTCGACGATCCGCAGCCCCGCGAGAATTCCCGCTCCCATGGAGGAGTCATGCTAACTGGGGAGTGCGCACCAACCTGGGCGTCGACGACCTCGGTGACCTGCTGTCCCAGCCGCTGGTGGCGACGCTCGCGACCTACAGGAAGAGCGGAGACGTGCTGCTGTCGCCGGTGTGGTTCGAGTGGGCTGACGGCGGGTTCAATATCGTGGTGGGCCGCAACGACGTCAAAGCCCAGCACCTGCATCGAGACTCGCGCGCGAGCCTGGCCGTGTACGAGAACGACATGCCATTGCGCGGTCTGGAGCTGCGCGGCACCGCCCGAATGTTCAGCGAAGGCCTGCACGAGCTGCGCGGGCGGATCTATCACCACTACATGGGCGAGGGGCCCAAGACCCCTGACGAGGACGAGATCGGAGTCCGGATCGAAGGCGCGATCCGGGCCTGGGATTTCGCCGACTAACCGGGGATCGCCTCGATCAACTGGAATGGTGATTCGGTGGGTATGACCCTGGTTAGCTGAAAGCCGGCTGCTTCCAGCAAGTCTCGGAACTCTTCAAGGGTTCGCTCGCGGCCTCCAAGCACTACGAGCATCTGCATGTCAACCATGAATAGTTGGCGCGCATTCGCCGAGTCCTCTGATCTGGTGGGCATGATCCGCTCGATGAGGATGAGCCTGCGTTCCGGTCCGATCGCCTTCCGGCAGTTGGCGAGGATCACGCCTGCTTTCTCATCGCTCCAGTCGTGAATAATGTTCTTGAGCACGTACGCGTCGTGCCCTGACGGGACGTGGTCGAAAAAGCTGCCTCGCTTCACCGCGCAGCGATCGTGGACGCCCTCGTTTTTCAAGTAAGCCTCGGTCTCGGCCAAGCCCGCCTCGATGTCGAACACCGTGCCCCGCAAACCTGGATTGGCCTTCAAGAGTCCCGCGATAAGGGTCCCGCGACCCCCGCCGACATCGACGACGCTGAGCAACCCCGTGAAGTCATAAGCGGATGCGACCGCGTCCCGCATGGCCTCCGTGCTGAACTGCATCGCGGAGTTGAACAGTGCGGATTGTTCCGGTTCCTGCGCCAGCTGTTCCCACCGGGACATCGAATAGATGTGATCGAATGCGGGCTCGCCAGTTTTCAGGGAGTACATCAGGTCGCCGAAAGCTCGATAGCTCTCGGCCGGTAGCATCAAGGCAGTCCCGCGCAGGCTGCCGGGCCGATCGCGTAACCAATCTGAAACCGGCGTCGCCGCAAAACGGCCTCCATCGACCTCGTCGAAAACGCCGACAGAGACGAGCGCCCGCAACGCTCGTTGAAGCGGCCCCGTCATGACGCCCGTTGCCTCTGCAAGGTCGGCGGCGCTTCGCGGTCCGTCCGCAACCAGGTCGGGGATTCGTAGCTCGGTGACGGCTCGCACCAGCTGCGTGGCGCGAAATCCACTCACGAGCATGAACGCGCGGTCTCGCGCGCTGGGATCCATGGCGGCGAATCCTAGCGCAGGGGCAGGAAGTCCAGCAGCAGCGCGTTGAGCCGATCCGGCTCTTCGAGGGGTATGAAGTGGCCCGCGCCCTCGAGGCGTTCGTAACGCCATGGCCCGGTCACCTTCGACGCCGACCTGACAAAGGCGTCCTGGGTCAGGTAAAGGTCGGCGGTGCCGAAGATGCCCATCGTCGGGGCGGACACCGACGGAAGCTGAGGTGCCGGCCCGCCGGCGATCAAGCGGTCGAGCGGAACATTGGCGCGGTACCAATTGAGGCCCGCGGTCAGCGCGCCAGGCTCGGACAACGTGGCGATATAACGATCCATCCCCTCGCCTCCGTTCTGCACGAGCTCGCGCAGTAGGTACCAGTCGTTGCGCTGAGCGAGGTCCTCGGCGACGCCCTCGAACTGGAACAGGATCCGATACCAGCCCTTCTGGAGCGCCTCGAGAGTCGGAGGCCCGGCCGCGCCCGGACAGCCGACGGAAATGGCGACCAGGTGATCGACTCGATCCGGGGCGAACATGGCTACGACCCACGCCAGCGCAGCGCCCCAGTCATGCCCCACGACATGCGCTCTGGCGATCCCAAGACCATCCATGATCCCGATCACATCGCCGACCAGCTTGGTCATCGCATAGTCGGCCACGGCGGTGGGCTTATCGCTTCGCCCGCGGCCGCGCGTGTCGGGAGCGATCGTGCGGAAGCCGGCGCCATTCAATGCGGCCACCTGATGGCGCCACATCACCGAGGTGTCGGGAAAACCGTGCAGCAAAACTACCGGCGTGCCGGCGCCTTCGACGGAAACCTCGAAGCCGAGCCCGTTGGCCTCGATTCGCGGCATCAGGCCGGCGCTGATTTGCGCATCGCTTCGTGGATCACCTCACCGTCGTGCCACTCCGGCTCGCCCTGGAGGTGCTCGAGCATCCGGCGGTACTCGGTGTCCATCTGTGGGCTGTCCGCATTTTCCTTGTAGGCTGCCTCGCTCTCGAAGACGACGCTCATCCAGATCTCGTTGGGGTTGGTCGTGCTCCGGAAAATCGTGTGGTAAATCCAGCCTGGAGGCGGTGAATTCTCGAACCCCTCCATGTCTCCGATGAACTGCTTCTCGTGTCCCGTCTTCACGGTGTACTTGGCAATGGTTCCGAACATATCAATGCCCCTCTCGAGAATCCGGCGCTGCCTGAATGCAGGCGTGATCGTACGCCCTGCCTAGCGGAGGGAGCGGACCGAGCGGCTGATTGCGGCGCCGGCGGCCGCGGCCAGGATCATTCCTCCGGCGAGCAGGAACAGCAGTGTGGGGTTGACGTTCGCGATCACACCCGACAATGCATATCCCACCGGGGTCAGACCCATGGACGCCAGCATCACCAGCGACATCACGCGGCCTTGCATCGCGGGGTCGGTGCGGCGCTGCAGCCAGCTGAGATGCCCATGACTATGGTCGCGGGAAGCAGCGAAGGCAGCGCGCCGACCACGGCGAGACCCGTCCCGACCCACGCGCAGAAGCCCACGAGCAGCCACCCGAATCTCTTTGGTGGCGGAACGAAACCCGCGCCCAACGCTCCGGCGGTCGCGCCCACCCCCCACGCCGCGAACAGGATGCCCAGACCCGTCGCGCCCGCGGCGAACCGGCCGTGCGCGAGGGTGGGCAGACCGACGCCGATGGCGCCGTTGGCCGCGAAGTCGACGACGGCGATGATGATCAGGGCGGCGCGAATGCCGATGTCGGACCACGCATATCGGAAGCCGGCGACGATCTGACCGCCCATCCCGCCGTCGGCCGGCTTTTCGCCTGCGGCGGCGCGCACCGCCGACGGCAGCCACATGATGAACAAGAAGCCGATCGCGAAGCACGCTGCGTCCGCGGCGAAGGCCCACCCGGTACCGAACGCGCCGACGATCACGCCACCGAGGGCAGGTCCAAGGATGATGGACGCCTGCATGGTCACGTTGAGGACCGCGTTCCCAGGCTCGAGCTCGCGGTCGGCGACGATCTTCGGCAGGATCGACATGCGGGCAGGCATGAAGAACGCGTCGACGATGCCGAAGACGACCGCGATCGCGTAGACCTCCCACATCTGGACTCGGCCAGTGAGGACGAGGACCGCAAGTGGCGCCACGAAGACGGCCCGCAGGCCCATTGACCCGAGCATGGTCAGGCGGGGCGATAGGCGATCCGCGAGCGCACCTCCCACGAGCATCAAGACGCCGCGCGGAAGAGCCTGGGCCACGAGGACCGAACCCAGCGCGAGGCTGGAGCCGGTCAGCTGCAGGACGAGCCAAGCGATCGCGATGTAGCTGAAGAAGTCGCCGAACAGGGAGAGAGTCGTCCCAACCCACAGCTTGCGAAAGTTCCCGGACGCGAACACGGTCCAGGGCTTCGGTCGGGCCACGACAACGGTGGGAATCGCGACGGGTTGAAGCTGTTCCATCGACGCTCCTACTCGGCGAAGATCTTGATCTTCACGTCGTCTTGCTTCGAGTCGATGTCCACGGACACGTCCTTCAACTGGTCGATGAGCTCGTTGAGGTTCTCGGGCTTGATCTCCGAGATATCGAAGGACACGCCGTTCTTGTGCAGCTCCTCGTTCACGCGCTCCTGGGCGTTGGTCGGGATCAAGCTCGCGAGGCGAACTCCAGCGCGCAGCAAGGCGATCGGCACGCGAACGTTGATGTGCACAGGCGACTTCTTCCAGTCGTTGGTGCTGTCGATGATCACGCGCAGAAACTTCGGGGCGGGCTTGGTCTGAGTCGCTGCCGGCGCGGCCGCCGCCGATTCGCCCTGCAGAGCGCCGAGCAGGCGATCGGCCTCGTCGGCGTTGATCTTTCCCGCGGCCAGCATCTCCAGGATCTGCCTGCGTTCCTCTGTCACTTCAGTCCCTCCAGCTCTTCGATGGCGCCGTCAGCGGTGATCTCTCCCCGTCGAAG
>WNFS01001929.1_pt1 | contig 15611 bp, 13 predicted proteins | sample 5400141 | NCBI WGS metagenome assembly WNFS01 (sample SAMN13153358, study PRJNA577476) | soil metagenome | isolation source: 60 cm saprolite under Madrone tree | place: USA:California | collected 2016-06-14
AAGGTGGGCATCGTCCGGCACCGTCAATTTTTGGATTCCACCGACCTGCTCGTCAATGAGCTGGCGCAACTGAGTGGAGCTATTTTCTGAGCTGTCGTCCTGAGCAGGGGCTGTTCCACTGAATAACGGGACGAAAATAGCCACGGCGCCGGCCACCAACTTCAGGAACCGATGGCGACCGACCGGCTTTAGTTTCAAAGTGTCGCCTTGTCGATTCCCGGGCTCTGCAAGCTGCACTTCCGGTTTGCTCTTCATGTTTCTTGCTCCTCAAGGGAACAGATTAGGAATGCCAAACTCTACCGATGAATGTGGACGTGCTGCTGAAACTTGTGTCTGTGTGGGCGACAGCTCACTAGGAAACATCAGAGCGCGAATCTTCTTCGTTTCTTTTGGCTCCAGGCACACATCAAATTCGGGCTCGCAGCAGAGAAAATCTACACAACGATGGTCCCGAACAATCAGACTCACGACTGACGAAAAAGTTTCCATAAACAGTTTTTCAGTTACGCGCAGCTGCATTCGTGAGTGGCGGCGAAGTAACACGCTACTTGGGGAACGATAGAGTTGCGGTGATCGGGCGTCAAATCGAGATATTGTCAAGAACAAATCAAGCAAATCCTTAGGGCAGAACCTTCTCTAATTGGTTAATCGTCTCTTTTCCTATGCAGCGAACGCAGCAGGCGCTATGAAATCAAGCCGTGGGCCATTGGTGACGCGTGATAGGACTCGATCCACAATCAGAGTGGCAATTCAGACGCCAGCGCCCTTCCAATTTGCCTGGAAACATCCTGTTGCACGCTGAGGATGTCGCCCATCACTCGATCATAGGTTGCCGACCAAAGGTGGATTTCGTCTTTTGCCCCGATCAAGTGTGCCGTGACGCGGATGCGCTTTCGTGCGCACCGAACACTTCCTTCGATGACATAGTGGGCTTTCAATTCCCTAGAGATGTCGCGGATGGATTTCTTTGTGCCCAGGTATTGAATGGCAGATGTTCTGGCGATTACACCGAGACGTTGGGGGTTCACTTGCGCGAGCTGAGAGATAAGATCCGCAATTAAGCCCTCTGCAAAATATTTTTGATCGGCACTGTCCCCGAAATTCTCGAAAGGAAGAACAACCAATATCGTTTTCCTCATGACTGAAGACGCTCGCCCCGGCCTATCCACGGATGCGACGAAGCGGTATCCGCGGCCTGACAAAGTCTCTATGAATCGGGGCCTTCGTGCTGAATCTCGCAGCACTGCCCGTAGCTTGTTTACGGCGGTATTGAGATTTTGCTCGTAGGCTACGTTGGTGTTCGGCCAAAGTTTCTCGCGGAGCGCTTTTCGGCTGACCACATCGCCGGGATTCTTCAACAGCAGTTCCAAAACCTTCAATGGCTTTTCTTCGGCCTTGATACGCACGCCATTCCTATACAACTCCCTGGCGTGAAGATCGACCTGAAAGTTCCCGAAACGGACGATTCGCGCACAGTGATTTCCCACCGTTCGTTTCCAGCGGATCATGGCAAGTGAGATGATCACACCCAACGAAGGTTTCACGGCGATTTTTGGAGGGATGTTTTTACAACTCTGAAAGCCACTATGCGCGCAATTCCGAAATCCTTCCACCACTCAATGGAAGTATTTCGTAGGTGCTGACACAGACTGACGTACCTTTCGGCATACATGCGGCCTTAACAGCACGTAAGTCGGGCACCATAGATCAGCGTGAGGCTCGGACTACCGGAGCTTCAAGTAATATCCAGCACCTTGTGTACACAGAATAGTATACATAGCGCTCATCAGACTAGCTTGTGATGAAGCGGTAGTCGGAACCGAGGGTGTCGAGGTTCCGTGCGAAGCAAAGAGAACTCTCGCTGATTTTCCGGATGGTCTTTGAGAACCCAACGACATTCAGTCCCCTCTTTCCGTTTTAAGGCGAGCGAGTTCCTGCTCGTAGAGGAGATTGTGAGGAAACTCGCGATGCAGCTCGCTCAAGATGAGCTTTGCGTTTTGGTCATCGTGCCGTCGCAAGGCTGCTACGGCGAGCAACAATTTCGCGAACGGCTTGAGAAAATGCCCTCGTTCGGCCGTCAGTTGGAGTTCCCGCAGTCCCTCGCCTTGATTGGTGTTGGCACCTCCAGCCCTTAATAGCCAACGCACCGGTGCCGGCTTAGTTCCCAAAAGATAGTTTTCCACGCCCAGAGCCAGGTAAGCATCGTAACAGCGGGAGTCGACCATGAGAAGTTTTTCGGCCGATTTTCGTCCTTTCTTTGTATAAGAGAGCGACGCACCATCCTTCCGTTCAATGAGGGCGGCGTAGTCCGCGCGGAGCCCATTTACCATTGTCATCGCCAAAAGTGCGTTAACAGACGCAGGATCTTTCGCCAACTGTTTCGCTGCCAGCATTTCGGTCAATGTGAGTTCGGAATCAAACAAAACCCTCAAGTTCGGGTCCGGCGTCAATTTCTTGCGCTGCTGAAAGGCTTGGTCGTCGCGAAAGAGTTCGCTTTGCAGAACTCCGAGTCGATCGAATTCCCGAAATAGATAACCGCTGGCGGCTGCAGCAGGGCCGAGGGGATCGTCCGGATAACGAGCTTTCCAATCCGAAAATTGGGCCTGGGCTGCGTCGAAGTTCAGATCGTATAGGGATTCAAAACCGGCATCAAGATGGGACGCGGATTCAAAGCCAAGGTGGCAATTTGCGTGCATCGCCGATGGCGTCATCAGAATACTTATGAATGTCAGGATCGTGACTCGAACTGCGAGGAATCTTGCAATTTTGTTCGCAAGTCGAATCGCACCGTTCTTTGCCTCGAACACCATGAAGTTTAAGCTCCGTCCATAGGCATTGGGATTACGCAACGTATTGATTGCGCCCCGCCATAACGCCTCCATCGACATCCCAAATAGCGCCCGTGACCCAGGAGGATTTGTCGGAAAGTAGCGTGGCGACGATTTCCGCGACATCTTCGGGCCGGCCGACACGGCCGATAGGGTGAAAACCATTGAGACTCTGAAGAAGCGTGGCAACCTGTTCCTTCGGCAGGAAACCTTCGAAAATTGGCGTATTCACTACCGCGGGCGACACGGCATTGACGCGAACGCCCGCATTTGCGAGTTCTAGCGCGAGATGCTGTGTTAAGGCGTGCAGCCCCGCTTTCGCCATGGAATAGGCTGAGGAGGGAGTAGCCTGTACGGCCTGCCGGGCCCACATCGATCCGATATTCACGATCGAGCCGCCGCGCTTACCGGCGACCATGTTCTTGGCCGCACATTGCGTGATGAAAAAGAGGGCCCTGTTGATTTCAAGATAGCGGTCATAGTCGGGTTCGGTATGCTCGAGAAACGGCTTGGGAGCGAAAACGCCCGCGGCATTCACAAGCAAGGTAGCGTCCGCGTGCTCTGCATGTAGATGGTCGATCAAACTGGCGCGTCCGGCACCGCCCGTTATGTCCACAGCCCATCCGGACACCTCGCCACGTGAACCCAATTCCCGAACCGCCTCCCGCGTCTTGGCCTCGCGGCGGCCGACCAGCAGAGCGCTGCCACCATTGCTGAGCACGAGTGACGCGACGGCCTTCCCGATTCCGCTTGTGCCTCCAATGACAATCAGTTTCTTGCCCGCAAAGTTCAATTCCATTTCGCTTCTCTCTTTCCTTTCTGCAATCAAAATTGCTCGCTCGCCGCGTCGGCCTCGTTTCAGCTGTGAACTTACAAACGCTCTCTACAGTAATTCTTTCTTCTCGAAGCGAAACAGGTCCGGTCGGGCATAGTGACCTGAGACGTCGAGGGTCATGGCCTCACGGTCAATCTGCATGAAATCAAGATCCGCCACGATGAGTTCTTCACGATTGAACACGGGCTGTACAACGTAATGCGAATCGGGCCCGATAATCGCGCTGCCTCCGCGCTCTATCCATGGGTCGTCACCTGACGTTAGTGGGACGCCGCGTGGAAGCTCCCGAGGTAGGTCAGCGGCGGGCATCATTAAACCGACAGCCAACACAAAACACCTGCCTTCAAAAGCGTAGTGTCTGCTGGCTAGTTGATGTAATTCGTGAACTGTTGGCCACAGAGCGACGTGGATGTGCTCGCCCGAATTGTGCATGGCCATGCGTGCGAGCGGCATCCAATGTTCCCAGCAAATCAATCCACCGATGCGTCCAACGGACGTGGACACGGCCTCTAGCCCACGGCCATCACCATTCCCCCACACGAGTCGTTCCGTGTACGTCGGCACGAGTTTTCTATGGTGGTTTCTGAGCCGCCCATCCTCTGAAATCGTGAGAAGCGAGTTGTAGAGTGTGCCGTTTCCCGGACCGTCATCGACCCGCTCACTCGTTCCCATCACAATCGCAATTTTGAGATCTCGCGCTGCTTCGCTGAGCGCATGCACCTCTTCGCCGGGAACGGTGACGCTGTTAGATCTGAGCTTCGCGAAGACCTCTTTCGCAGAAGCGTTTTCCCACAGTGCCGCTCCGGGACACACATCCAACCATGCAGGGTAGCCCGGTATCCAGGTCTCTCCAAACGCTACGAGTTGTGCGCCTCGCTTCGCCGCCTGCCGGATGAGAGCGAAGGCCTTTTCGAGGCTGGCTCGCTTGTCGAGGTAAACGGGAGCGGATTGCGCGATGGCCACCCGCACTTGTTTCGACTCAAAAGCTCCTTGTTCTGTTTTCTCTCTCACGCAGATATGCTACCCCGAGTCGAGGTTTACGTCGCCAACCCAATCACGAATGGCCCCTGCACGCCTTGCAAATACTGCCGTAGGTCCGGCAGAGAAAGCAGAAAAAGGAGGGCGCTCGCCGCTGCGCGGACGCAGCAGCCCAACATACGGGTTCGGAGCATTCAATAAACATCAAAAGCTTTCTCGCCGGAGAGCTTGCGATCAGGCCAGAACTGAATTCGCCCGCTTCACGCGCTCGGAACCAGAAAAGAGTGTGATTGCCCGGTCTAGGGAGATCTTACCCGGGCCAATAATTAGCACTATTAGAGAGACAAGCAGAAACGCGAAGGGAGCAGCAGCGACAAACTTGTCCGGATCGGAGAAGAATGAGAGCAGCGCCTCACGGTCGCCGATTACATAGGCCATGGTCATGTTAGCGGTGAGTATCAGGCTCGCGATTCTCGAAAACAGGCCAAGAGCGAGAAAGATGCCACCAAAGAACTCGACGCAAGCAATGAAGACTGCCATCTGCGCAGGCATCGGCAAACCCAGGGTAGCGAAATACTCTCCCACATTGGACAGATGATGGAGCTTTCCCCAGCCGCTCTGAGCAAGTTGGCATCCCCAATAGAGGCGCACAAATAGGAGAAATGGTGACTCCAGGTACGACACTAAACCAAAGAATTGGTCATGCCATTGCGTAACTCTCGCGACTAGTTTTCTCATGGTCTAGATCCTTGCTCTTTTCTCGCGGCTTTCGCGCCGCGCACACATTTCTTCCGGCTGACAGAACCAGCCCAGAGTTGCCCAAGTCTGAAAACAGTGTCGAACGTATCCCGCACGATCAAACTCGGGAATGGAACTGCATTGAAAGGCTAATTCAATCGCGCGCTCGATGGTCTTTCCGCCGCGCAACGCGGAGAGCAACAGGAACCCCTCGCGTTCGATGCGGCGGAAGTGGACGGAGAAGTTAACCCGGTGTACAACAAGAAAGATCTGCCTTGGCTCAAGAGCCGCGACAGCCCGAACCTTTACAGTCGTCCGATTCTCCGTGAGCGCATTGCTCGAGAAATCAGCGTTGTCGCCGGCCTCTCGAACTTCGATAGCCAAATCGTCCACCGGGTAGTGGAGTTCGAGGAGTTGTACGTAGGGTTGAACCCGCAACCGGAAGTTCGGCATGGAAATGCCATTCAGATCCTCCGCGGTCAGAGGGGGTTTTGCTTCGCCGTCGAATGCCTCGATGTCGGCCCATTCCAAGCGCACCATGTCCAGCGCGAGAGTCTGCTTGCCGCGTATCCATCTGTGCGTCTGCCGCAACCACGTTTCAAGCCTCGCTCCCAGATTCCTCAGCGTGAAGGACCGCGAAGGACACTCCACGATGTAAGCTCGGCACATGTCGTCAAATTGCCGCTGGCCGAGAATGGCGCGCAATCCTGGAAAGTCCTCAGCCATGCCGCCGAGAACACGAAACCAATATTGCCGATTGTAGATCTCAAGACGTTCGAAGGAAGTGAGGCGGTCGTTTGGCTTGATGTACCGGGCCGCGTAGGCGCCCATGCGCCTTCCGGTCGGCGCCGTACGCCGCATGCGCTCCGAGCGCGTCAGGGGCTGCATCACGGCGCGAGCAACGGCCCGCTGAAGGGTGGCGAGCTTCATACGGCCACCGCCAAGGTCGTATCGGCGAGGAAGCGGTTGGCCTTCATGGCCTCTCCATGAACTTCCTGAAAGGAAGGGATACTGTCGTCCCACTCCAGTAAGGTAGCTGTATGGCCCGCTCGCTGAATGGCGCGTTCATAGAGTTTCCAAACGGGATCGATCACCGGATGGTCATGAGTGTCGAGAATGTATTTTTGGAATTTCGAGTGGCCGGCGATGTGGATTTGCGCCACGCGCTCCGCGGGCACGCTGTTTACATACGTGAATGGATCAAAGTTGTGATTTCGAGAGGAAACATAGATATTGTTGACATCTAACAGAATACCGCAGTCAGCGCGCTCCACCACTTCGTTCAGGAATTGCCATTCTGTCATTTCCGAAACATGAAATTCCGCGTAGCTGCTCACGTTTTCGACAGCGATGGGAACTTCGAGAAAGTCCCGCACTTCGCGAACCTTCTGGGCCGTAAGGCGCGCCGCTTCGAATGTGTAAGGCATGGGCAGCAGGTCGTGTGTGTATCGTCCGTCGACGCTGCCCCAGCAGAGGTGGTCGGACAGCCACGGAGTCTTGGTGCGCTTCACTAGTTCTTTCAACCGGCGGAGGTGCTCGCGGTTGGCCTTTTCCGCCGATCCGAAATACATGGAAACGCCGTGCTGCACAATTTTGTACTGTTCAAGAATCTGATCGAGTATGTGCAGCGGACGTCCGCCGTCGATCATGAAATTTTCAGAGATGATTTCGAACCAGTCGACAACGGGTTTGCGAGAGAGAATATGCCCGTAATGTGGAGAGCGGAGGCCAATTCCAATTCCGTAATCTGTAAACCCATTAAAGCGATTTCCCGGCATATTCTTCCGTGCTCCCATCGCGATGAATGGAGGGCCAGGAGAAATCTCCCAACCCTCCACATTGGACTGCGCCTGACTTCAAACTACTCCTGAGGCGGCTTGGAGCCATCGGTCGCGCAACCACCCTTGCCCTTGCAAGAGTTCTTGCCTTTGCAGCCATTGTCACTGGCTTTGCAACCACCCTTGCCCTTGCAGGAGTTCTGGCCCTTGCAAGCGTGCTTTTCTTTGACCTTCTTGCCGCTCTTCTGGTCCTGGCTCTGGTCCTGATCTTGCGCACTGAAAGAATTCTTCAGCGAAGGAAGCAGGTTCGAAGCCTTAACCGCCGCCCCGGTCCCGGCGAACAATCCCGCGAACGCCGCACCAGCCAGCAAGGCCTTTGTAGTCTTCGTCATTTCAAAACTCTCCTGTCGATTAGAATGAAACGCGAAACACCATCCAACCGTTCTTTCCGCCTCGTTGATCGCGAATCTCGCTGCCCGGTTTGACCTAACTGGCTCTTGCTGCGATTTCGAGGCGGTCTCGAACGCCCTGAAAAAGATGTTCCGTCCACTGAATGAGAGTCGCGAGGCGGCTAAAGGTTTCCGAGATTTTCAGCCCGAACATGAATTGGATTTGAGACTCCGCAAGGGCGTGAAGGCCGGTTGATAGGTGCCCACGGGTTTAAGAAACCCTAGCGACTGGGAGCGTAATATCCTGTCTTCGAGTAGGCGGTGAGAGGAGGCAGTCCCTTGGGCGTACGCAGCTTGATCTTGATCTTCCGCCAGCGCGCGTCGTGCGCCTTATTGCTTGGGCGGTATCCCAAGACATATTGGTTGCGCAACTCCGTGCCGATCTTCGCGGCGATGTCCGGTAAGTCGTTTTGATTCTCAACGGTAAATGAGCGGCCACCGCTCAATTCCGTGATCTCGCTGAGCAGCGAGGGCCCGTTGAGTTCTTCCGGCGTTCGGTTGCGATACTCGAACCGCTCAAAGATGCCGATCGAGTAGAGCTGAGTATCCGCCTCTCGCAACCGTCGCTTAATATCTCTCTCGCTGAACCGGCTGCTGTTGTCGCCGCCGTCGGAGATGATGAGCAGTGCGCGTTTGCCATACTGTGCGCCTTGCATCTGACTTAGACCCAGATAAATGGCATCGAGCAAAGCGGTGCGCCCCTTTGCGGAGGCTGAAAGCAAGCGGGCCTGAAGGCTTTCGACGTTGTTGGTGAAGGGACTGAGGACTTCGGCATGCTCGTTGAACCCGACGAGAAAGACCTCATCTTGTGGATTGGCGCCTTTGAGAAACTGGAACGTGGCTTCCTTCGCTTTGTCGAGCTTGTTGGCCATGCTGCCGCTGAGGTCCAAGATGACGCCGATGGAGATAGGGACGTCTTCGGAGGAGAAATTCACAACTTCCTGCTCGATTTTGTCCTCGAAGATGCGGAAATTATCCGCTTCGAGGCCTGTAACGATGCGGTTATACGGGTCAGTGACGGTGACGTTGACCACCGCCAGATCCACGTCAAAATGAAGCGACTCTCCCGGCTTGATGATTTGGCCCGGTGTGTCGTGCTTCGCATCGTTAAGCATGAGGGACTGGGCGGAGACGGGTGTGATGAATCCCGAACTTACGACGCTAAGGAGCAACAGGAAGATGCGCCTAACGGACAAAACTTGAGTTGTGATCGTACTTCTTGGAGCCATCACTTTCTATCCTCGTTCAAAATCGAGCGCTGTCAGCCGCCAAAGCGAGCAAGGCCTTGCAGGATCGGGAATCCGGCTCACAACTTGCCAGGCGCTCCTCACGGGCTTTTTCTCGCCGAACTTCATGAAGCATTTGACGCAGCCTCATGCGAGCCTTGTGTAACTGCGACTTCGAAACACCTAAGGAGCGTCCAGACATCTTGGCAATCTCGTTGTGTTGGTACCCCTCGACATCGTGCAAGAGAAATATTGCGCGATAGCCTGGAGGTAACCGCTCTATGCAGCGATCGAGAGTCACTCTGTCAATCGATCCTTCAAGAAACAAGTCAGGTGCGCCGATATCGATGGCTGGTGAGTTCGTTTCATCGTCCAGATCGACGGCCGTTTCGATGGAGACAGTCGGTGGCGACTTCTTGCGCAGGCGCATCAGCACAAGGTTGGTCGCCAGCCTGTACAGCCAAGTGGAGAAAGCCGATTCGCCACGAAAGGTATGGATCTTGCGGAATAGCTGCACGAACACGTCCTGCACCAGATCCTCGGCGTCGATGGGGTCTCTTAACATGCGCAGGCAAAGCGCATACATCCGGCGGCCGTGTTGTTGATAGATAATTTCAAATGCCCTCGCGTCGCCTTGTTGAGCCAACCGGATGGCATCGCTTATGGTTGAACTGTCTGGTCTGTTCGGCTTCGATTCTCCCGATATTTGTTCCGGTCTGGACGCCTGCTTCCTCTTGCTTGACAAGCGGTTCGCCTTCATTTGTGAGTGGCCCTTCAGGCCAGCAGTGTTGAGCCCAAATGAAGCACTCGTGAGACGAAGTTGGATTGCTGTCTTCATTCGAATTTGCCTTCCCTGTGATTCCGCGACTAGCGCATCATGCAACGCCGCATCGCCGTCATGCGCTAACGTTTCAGACTCCGTTGAACCTAATCCTCGCGCCGAAAGCCCGATTTCGAGGGCAGCGTCAAGCTCATGTAGAAAACTAATGCCTGCAACAAATAAGAGTCGCGAATCTTGTAAAGGTTTCAGAGTCCTCAAGGCGTATGGAGATCAAGGACGCTTGGACGATAAAATCGCTGATCGAGGTACCAACTGCAAAGCCAGTTTCAATTATTCCGGACCGGCCTCAGACCGCTACAGGCCTTCTCGCCGTGGCGTCTTCAATTATCCCTGTTACGATCTCGCCGAGGACGCGAGTGAATTCGCTCGAGCGGAACGCGGCTGCGCCAAAACAGCTCTCGCCGTTTTTAAGAACAGGCAGCCGCCAACAGCCTTCTTCAACAACCAGTCGGTGGAACATGCTTACGGATGAGCCTTTAAGTAATGCCGTCACGTCAGACAGGCTATGGCGTGTACTTAGGCTGAGAACGATATCGAGTTTAGTACTATCAAGAACATGTATTATTTCTTGCCACGACTCGGCAAAGTGGCATTTGCAGCCGACGTTTGCAAGAGGAGACCGGCAAAACGAAAACGAGTAGCGACTTTCACCGGTCAGGAGACCGCTGACTGCCCGGATCTCATTCCCTTCGGAATGAGATGCAGAGGCCCCGAAGAAGAAACAAAGTTGATGGAGTTTTCGCTTAGGGCAGCTGTCTGAAGTTCCCAAAAAGAGTCAGTTTGGACAAGACTCGTGACTTGGTCGTGCTTTCACATTCTATTCTTAGAATTGCCCTGGCAGAATCAAGGAATTAATCTCCGTTGCGTGCCTCCGCAGCCATCCAAATCGATGCGCCAAGTAGAACTAGGTCCTTGATGAGAAATTGTCCCGCAGCTCCTAATAGCAGAAAGCCGTGTGAGAACTGGATCGCGCCAGGCGTTGAGAGAAGAAAACTCAGCGTGAGCAAGAACGTGATGATGGCCCCAATGCTGCCGATGAAGGAGAGCCTCGCGGAAAATGGCCGCAAGGCGATAAGCACGGCGACGACGATCTCAATCACTCCAATCAAATTCGAAACGGACTGGAGGCTGAAGACTTTGTACAGCCAGAACATTAACGGACTGCCCGCAACAAGAGGTTGAATGCCCTGCGCTTCGCCGGCTGTGAATTTAAGAACACCAATCAGCAACAGCGTGGTTACCAGTCCGTAGCGAGAAACGTGGATGCCCACCATCTCCAACCGGGTCCTGGAGTTCGCGCGCATCAACGCTTTTACGAGTGTTTCTTCTGTAGGTAAGAATTGATTAGCCGTACCCATATGCTTTTCCATGCTCCTTTTTCGGCGTGGCCCTGATAAGACAACTTGCAAAGAAACCCGCTGAACGGGCCCGTTGCCTCGCGTTCCTGCGCAAGCTTCCGGCTCCACGCTGTGTTGGAGCCGGAAGCAAACGATAGAACTACGAATCGAAAGACACTAGAAGTTGAACTTCATCGCGAACTGTATGATCCGAGGACGGTTCGCCGTCGACAGAATGGCACTTGATCCGTTTGCGATGTTGACGAGACCCAAATTGCCAGTCGGAGATCCAAATCCGCCGGATTGGGGACCGGAGAATACCGGGTGGTTGAAGGCATTGAAAAACTCAGCGCGGAAGTCCACCGACGTTGCCTCAGTGAGTTTCGTATTCTTCGTGATAGACAGATCCCAGTTCTGTTGGAATGGGCCGCGGAAGGCATTGCGCCCGACGTTTCCTATCGCCGCACCTGCGGCGGCGGGGTTTGGCGCGCCGTTGATCTGGCAGGGTACCAGAACATTCTGGTTATCCACGCAATTGCCGCCAGGCGTGAAAGCGTTCAGGTTGAGGAAGGAACCGAGGCGGCTCTCAACACCGCCAGAAGGGATTGCGGAGGCCAGCGTCGCGCCTGGCGCGAGGGTCGCAAAATTAGTACCGTTAATGCCATCGAGGTCCTGGAGTGTAAAGGTTGAACCATCAAACACCGTGATGGGCGTCCCGGACTGGAACGTGCTCACTCCATTGACCGCCCATCCGCTCACCAACCTGGTCGGCCCTTGGCCGCGAAACAGCCTCCCAACAGGCAAATCATAGTTATAGCTGACAACGAAACGGTGCGTACGGTCAAAATCCGAAACCGCGCGCTGACCGCTCGGGTTCAAGAGGTTACCGTACTGAGTCAAACCGTTCAGCTCATCGCCGAAGACCGAGCCCGAACCATTATCAATGGACTTCGAATAGGTGTAGGCCGCCAGAAAATAAAGGCTGCCCGTGAAGTGGTGGCTCAATGTGGCCTGCAGGCCATGGTACGTCGAGCTGCCGTCCTGGAACGCGAAGAATCCGCGGGAGTTCGCAAGTCCGAGGTATCGCGAAGGAACTCGAGCGTCGAGATTGGCGGCCGTGCTACCGGTGATGGCGATTGTGCCGTCTGGGTTCTTTGTCACAAACGGAGTGCCCGCTGGCACGTTCACGTTTTCGCCTATAGAAGCCGGAATGATGCAGGGCTGGGCAATTGTGCAGATCTGGCCGGGGTCAGCGGGCCTTCCGGTTCCCAGAAGGTGCGAACCCCGCGTGCCTACGTATCCCACTTCCAGCAACCATCCCTTCCCAAGATGGCGCTGGATGTTGAAGTTCCATTGTTGCGCGTAGGGCGGACGGAAACTCCTAATGGGGAAGAACAAGAAGCCGGAGAGCGGTCCTTCATTGGCACTTTGGAAGACGGGTGCACCCGTTGCTCCGTTAAAGCCAATAAGAGCAGGCACCACCTGATCCGTAGAAAGAGGGAAGGCAGAGTTGGGCAAGATGTTAGGAAATGGATTCTGTGGCGTCACTGAGAATGGCGCGGCGCTGATGGCTTCGTTGAAGGGCAACCCGCCGGCGGTTTGCAGAAGGGATTGGTTGGAAACGCGCTGGTAGTAAATGCCGTAGCCAGAACGAATCACGGTTTTCTGATTGCCGAATACGTCCCATGCGTAGCTGACTCGAGGCGCGAAATTTCCCGAGCTGAAGCAAGTTGTCAACGTGCAACTGGAAACCCCAGGAGTGCCGACATTCTGCGTCTGCTGCGGGTGGATGATGCTGACCGGCCCTGGCTGCCCATCTTCGAGGCCGCGGAAGTTCGAGAGGAAATTGTTCAGCTCATGGGCCGTGCTCAATCCTTCCCACCGCAATCCGAGGTTTAGGGTGAGCCGAGGCTTAATTTTCCAGTCGTCTTGGACATAGCCAGAAAAATCCAAGGCCCGGAAGTGAAACCTTGAAAAGCCGGCTTCCGCCTGCGTCGTATCCACGCGGCCCAACAGGAAGTTCTGGAAGCCGCTAAGGGCCGGAGGATTCGGAAAGCCAGGGGATGCATCACCCGCCGCCGTGTTGGCGAACGTAACGGTTCCGCGCTGCGCAAAATTATTGAACCGGTTGAGTTGGTACCGGCTCGCGTCAAATCCGAAACGCAGCAGATGCTTCCCCGAGGTGATCGAAATGTCGTCAGCTTCATAGAACGTATTAAACGCCCCGCCGCGATTGTCATTTACGCCGGTGCCGATGACCAACGGAAGATTACCAGTAATTATTAATTGATAAGCCGCGGGGAATTCCGCAGAATTGCCTCTCGTGGCCCCTATGTCCGCGAGTGTGATCGGCTCGGACGGGTCTTGAGCGAAAAAGAACCGGCTGAATCCGAAGCGGAAATCATTTACGACATTCCCGGAAAGAACTCGCGTCCAACCGAGTTTCAGAAAGCGGTTTGACCCCGGTAGACCTTTAGCAAAAGGAAGACTGTTTGTATTGTTAGCGCCGGTACCGAAGGGTTGCAACGAGTTATTGTCGGAGAAGAACCACCGCGCGGTTAGCTTATCCTTTGCCGTCAATTGTTTGTCGGCTGTGAGCGTGTACTGATCGTCCTGAAATGTTCCCACACTGCTTTCCGTAACGTTGCCGAGGTTGGGGTTGTTTGCTGTCGGAGTCACGGTCGGAATACAAAACCTCCCGTCATTGAATATCGGGCACTTGGAGGCTGGCAAGTTTAGATAGGCTAGAGCGGCTGGGTTAATCTGTGAAGCGGACAAACCTGCCGGGAGGAAGGTCCTCGCCAAGGTGGCCGCGTCGCGCTGGGCTGGGAGAACCGGAATCTGCGAGTTCAAGACCGTTCCCGCGGAAATGCCAGATGACTCACGCGTTCCCTGATAATTCACAAAGAAAAAGAAGTCTTTTGATCTTGGAACAGGTCCGCCGAACGAACCGCCATACTGATTCTGTCGCAAGACCGGCCGAGGAACCTGGGGCGTTGCCGCGTTGAAAAAGAAATCGTTCGCATTCAAGACGCCGTTGCGGAAGAACTCGTAGGCATCTCCGTGATAATGAGCGGTGCCGCTCTTCAGATTTACCTGGACGTTGCCTCCGCCGTTGCGGCCCGACGATGCGTCATAGAGTGACGTTTGCGTCTTGAACTCTTGGATAGTATCGGGGTTGGGCAGCGGGACATTGTCCAAAACTGGCAAGTTTACGTCGTTGGCGTTAACGCCCTCCAACTGGAAGTTATTATTAGTGGGACGCTGCCCGTTGACGTTAATCGTGACCTGTCCCCGGCCGAGCGCGGCTGAGTCAAAGAGTTCTGTGTTGGCGCCGGCGGATAGAGTGAGAAGTGTCAGAAAATTTCGGGTGGAAAGCGGCAGAGTACTGGCAGTTTCTGCGCTAATCGTCTCACCTGTCGCTGCCGAAGTGACATTCACGGGCGCGATGACATCTTTCACGGTAACGGTTTCAGTCACCTGCCCGATACTCATAGTGGCGCTGATACTCGTTGTTTCCGTCACCTGAACAAGGACGTTGGCCATAACAAACTTGGAAAATCCTGTAGCTGTGATTTCAAGGCTGTAACGGCTCGGCGGAAGGCTCGGAATATTGAACGTTCCCGCGCCAGTGCTTACGACTTCTCGTTCCTTCCGGCCCGTGACCAGGTTGGTCACCACAACGATTGCCCCAGGAATTGCGCCGCCTTTCTGGTCTACTACCGTGCCCGTGATCGCTCCCGTTGCCCCAGCCTGTCCCAGCAGGCCAGCGGGCATAACTAGCGCGATTGACAACACTCCGACCAAGACAGCCATCCACTTTTTCATTTCGACTTTCCCCCAAATCTTTATTTGCAGTAAGCCCGACTGGGTGATGAACCTCCGGAAGAGTTTCTGGAGCCACCCTAGCAATGTGAGTCACGAAGAGTAAGAAAGTTTCCGCGGATGAAATTTATTTATTTGTTAGTTAGAAAAGCCAGGCCGAAATGGAGCTGGGTCCCACATTCAAACCCAGAGGCCAACTACGCCAACATCAATTTGTGTCTTTAGGTCTCGAGGCTGCTGACGCGCCGATCAAGGGGCCGCGCCAGCAGCCATCAAGGCGCACAGGAGGAGAGAGACTCTGCGAAGCAAGGTGCGCATTTCAGTGAATGAGACTCCATGCAGTTCGGAAAGTTTCAATCTTGGAGATCGAATAGCAATCCGCTGGCGACGCTAGCCATTTTTTTCTGGCTTGTGCTTCCCAATACAAATAGCGCAGGGCCAATAGCCTTCGCGAATAGCTTCTTCGACTGTAAGAAATCTTGGTTTGCCATGCAGATAGGGACAGCTTGGAATGTGGAAGTGTTTCTCATCCGCATTCCCGGACACCGCGACGAGTCCCGCGCGTCCCGGCGAATCGGGAGAGTCCGATGGACTCTTGTGCCCGAGCCGGGGCGAGATAATTTGTTTCGCCGAGAACAGCGCGAAGCCCAACGGCACAGCCGCAGCTGCCGCCAAGGCCCAAGCAAGAACCGCACGCCGCGAGCGGTGAATTCTCTCTTCCGGTCGCTGGTTCAGTCTAGCGCGCAGGCGATCATGGAACCCAGTGGGCGGCGCCA
>WNFS01001930.1_pt1 | contig 15607 bp, 10 predicted proteins | sample 5400141 | NCBI WGS metagenome assembly WNFS01 (sample SAMN13153358, study PRJNA577476) | soil metagenome | isolation source: 60 cm saprolite under Madrone tree | place: USA:California | collected 2016-06-14
GCCGCCTCGAGGAACCGGAGTCCGCGGAGCACAACGCGTTGGTGCGGGTGACGCGCCTGCCCGGCGGCATTCGCATTCTGGTCGGCCGCGATCTCGATGAGCGTGAGCGGATGCTTCACATCGTGGCCCTGGCCGGGCGATGGTCGGTCGCGATCGTCATCGTGCTCGGCATTGCCGGAGGGGTTTTCGTGAGCCGGCGCGTGCTCAAGCGCGTCGACGCCATGACCGGCACCACGCAGACCATCATGGCCGGAGACCTTTCGGGCCGGCTGTCGGTCATCGGCAGCGGTGACGAGTTCGACCGTCTTGCCGTCAATCTCAACGGCATGCTGGAGCGCATCGAGTCGCTCATGCGCGGCCTGAAAGAGGTCACCGACAACATTGCCCATGATCTCAAGACGCCGCTGACACGATTGCGCAACCGCTGCGAGGCGGCGCTGCGTACCGCCAGCTCCGAAACCGAATTTCGCCGGGTGCTTGAAGACACGATCGAGGAATCGGAAGGTCTGATCCGCACCTTCGATGCGCTGCTGATGATCGCGCGGGCGGAGTCCGGAGAGGTGCGCGAAGGGATGGCGGAGTTCGATGTCGCCGAAGTGGCGCGCGACGTCAGCGAGCTATATGAGCCGCTTGCTGAGGACAAGGGGCTGACGCTTGAAGTCAACGCAAAACAGCACGCCGCCGTCAAAGGAAATCGCGAGCTTGTCAGCCAGGCGCTCGCCAACTTGGTCGACAACGCCATCAAATACGCCGCGCCTCCCCTTTCCTACCCTCCCCCGCTCGCGGGGGAGGGTAGGAAAGGGGCAGGTGCGATCAACGGCGAACGCAGCGCCATCCTGGTCACGGCCGACGCCGAACAGGATCGAATCGTGCTGACTGTGAGCGATCACGGCCCCGGAATTCCCTCGGCCGACCGTTCGCGCGTCGTCGACCGCTTTGTGCGCTTGGAGCGCAGTCGCTCGTTGCCGGGGTGCGGGCTCGGCTTGAGCCTGGTCTCCGCCGTGGCGCGGCTTCACGGTGGCGAACTCAAGCTCGAGGACAATGGGCCTGGGCTGCGGGCGCGCATATCGCTGCCGCGCGCCGCCCCACCGCCGCAGCAGGCCGCGTGACTGTCCTCCCCGATCGCCGTAGCTTCGCGTCCCGCCTTACGGCGCCTCATGCTCTCGCGAATGATGCGGGGCGCGCCCGGGTGGCGGCGTGGCTCACGGAAGGTCAGCCCCCACCCTCCCCTCCTCCGCAAGCGGTGAAGGGGACTCATGATTACCCTTCCCCGCTTGCGGGGGAGGGTAGGGTGGGGGACCCTATGCCGGCGGTTCGCCACATCATGGCGACACATCCGGCAGTCCGCACCCTCATCGAGGCGATTGCGTCCTCCTCGACCTACCTGTGGGAGCTTGCGCGCGCCGATCCGGCGCGACTCGTCGCGGTGCTGAAGACCGATCCCGACGAACGGCTTGCGAACCTCCGTGCTGCGGCGGCCGACATACCGGCGGACGCGACGGACGCCGAAGCGATGCGCCTCTTACGCATCATGAAGAATGAAGCGGCGCTTCTGATCGCCTTGGCAGACATCGGCGGCCTGTGGGACGTGATGCGGGTCACGGCGGCATTGACCGAGGTGGCCGATACCGCGGTCACCGCGGCGCTGCGCCACGTGCTGCGCCAGGCGGCGCGTGCCGGCAGACTGGCCCTGCCGGAAGGCGCCGATCCGGAGAGCGGTTGCGGACTGTTCGTGGTCGCCGTGGGCAAGATGGGCGCCTTTGAGCTCAACTATTCGAGCGACATCGATCTCATCATCTTCTTCGAGCCCGAGAGCGCCCCATTGGCGCCCGGCGCCGAAGCAGGGCCGTTGTTCGCGCGCCTCGCCCGCCAGTTGATCCGGCTCCTGCAGCAGCGGACAGAGCACGGCTATGTGTTCCGGGTCGATGTGCGCCTGCGGCCGGATCCGGCGTCGACCCAGATTGCGATTTCGGTGCCGGCCGCGCTCGAATATTACGAAAGCCGCGGCCAGAACTGGGAGCGCGCCGCATTGATCAAAGCCCGTATTTGCGCCGGCGACCGCGCCGCCGGGGCTTCGTTCATCGCCAATCTCGCTCCTTTCATCTGGCGCAAGTACCTCGATTTTGTCGCGCTCTCCGACATTCATGAGATGAAGCGCCAAATCCACGCCTATCGCGGTCACAGCGTCGTCGCGGTCGAGGGACACAATATCAAGCTTGGCCGGGGCGGCATCCGGGAGATCGAATTTTTCGTTCAGACCCAGCAGCTCATCGCCGGCGGGCGAAATCCTCAGCTGCGAAGCCGGGAGACGCTGGTGACGCTGCGCGCGCTCGCCGACGGCGGCTGGATCGACGCTGCGACCTGCGCCGATCTGCAAAATGCCTACCGGTTCCTACGCACCGTCGAGCATCGTCTGCAGATGGTTGCCGACGAACAGACACATACTTTGCCGTCGCGGCGCGACGACCTTGACGGCTTCGCCCGCTTCCTCGGCTACGATGACCGCGATGCGCTGGCGCAAGTGCTGCTCAAGCATTTGCGGGCGGTGCAGAGCCGTTATGCAAGCCTGTTCGAATACGCTTCGCTCGCCGCTGCCGAACGCCGCGGCCTGACGTTTCCGCGCGAGGCGGACGCCAACGAAACGCTGGCAAAACTGAGCGAGATGGGCTTCCGCCAGCCGGTCGTGGTGTCAGGCACCGTGCGGCGCTGGCTTGCCGGGTATCCGCGTGGACTTAAAGGGGAGACCGCGCAGGCCCAATTCGCGGAGCTGGTGCCGGTCCTCATCGACCACGTCGCGCGCGCAGAAAATCCCGACGCCGCACTCGTCGCCTTCGACCGCTTCCTCGGCAATCTCCATGGCGGCGCCCGGCTGTTCTCGTTGCTGCGGCAGAATCCCGATCTGGTGGCGCTGGTGGCGCGGGTGTTGGGCACGGCCCCGCGGCTTGCGGATACGCTTGCGCTGCATCCGGACGTGCTCGATCCCCTGATCGATCCGGCTTTCTTCGGCACGCTGCCGTGGCCGGAGCGGCTCACCGCCGGGCTCGCGGCTGCGCTCGCCGACGCGGACTCCTACGAGGATTTTCTCGATCGCGTGCGCAGGTTCGCCCAGGAGCAGGCGTTCCTGATTGGCGCCCGCATTCTTTCGGGCACCGTGTCGGCGCAGCAGGCTGGCCAGGCGTTCGCGGCGGTTGCGGATGCGATCCTGCGGACGCTCCATGGCAAGGTGGCAGAGATGGTTCGGGCGAGCCACGGGGAGCTGCCCGGCGGGGATGCCGTGGTGCTTGCCATGGGCAAACTCGGCGGCCGCGAGATGACGGCGAATTCCGACCTTGATTTGATCGTGGTCTACGATTTCGATCCAGCCCGACCGGAGTCCGACGGGCAGCGTCCGCTCCACGCCACCCACTATTTTGCGCGCTTCACCCAGCGCCTGGTGAATGCACTCACGACCCGGACCAACTACGGCCGCCTCTATGACGTCGATATGCGGCTGCGGCCGTCCGGACGCTCCGGACCGGTTGCGACCTCGATCACGTCGTTTGAAAGCTATCAGCGCCATGACGCCTGGACCTGGGAGCATCTGGCGCTGACGCGGGCGCGGGTCGTGTCGGGCGCGCCGGCACTTGCGGCGCGGGTCGAGGCCGTGATCCGCGACGTGCTGCGCATCCGGCGCGATGCGCTCCCGGTTGCCTCCGATGTGGTCGACATGCGCCGCGCCATCGCGGCCGAGAAGGGCGACGGCGCGCGCTGGGACCTCAAATACGCCGCCGGCGGCCTCATCGATCTCGAGTTCATCGCGCAATATCTTCAACTCGCGCACGCGGCCGCGGCGCCGAACATCCTCGACACCGCAACAGCGTCCGTGTTCGAAAAGGCCGCGCGAGTGGGGATTCTCGAGGCCGAGGATGCCGATGTGCTGCGGCCGGGAACGCGCCTCTATCAGAACCTGGGTCAGATCCTGCGCCTGTGCGTCACGGCGCCCTTCGACGCCAAATCCGCCGGCGCGGGCTTGATGGAACTGCTCGCCCGGGCTGCCGACGTGCCGGATTTCGCCACGCTCGACGCCCACCTGGCCGATACGCAGGAGCGCGTGCGCAGGAGTTTCGTGCGGATATTGGGGGCGGCGTGAGTGCGCTGGCCGGCTCCGCCGCGCACCAATAAGCGTGATCGAAACAGAAATATTCTGTGGGGTCACGCTCAGAAGTCATTGCTCAGCTTCCGGCGGTGGCGCGCGCGAGGGTTCGCGCATGCGGGCAAGCCTCACGCCTTCCTCGTCCTTGTTCGGGTCGGCAAGGTCGCCGAGGCACCAATGAGACCGTATGCCCACGACAGCGCTGCGTAAACGGCGACACTGGTTGAAGGCTTCCCTCTTTCTGCGTCGGCGACCGTGAAGCGGCTGGTCCCGATCTTCTGTGCGGCTTCCTCACTCGTGAGATTGCGCCGCAGCCGTGCAGTCCTCAGGTCGGCGCCAAGTTTTTTCAAGGCCGCTTCAACCTCATAGGGCGGGGCGCCTAGAAGTGCGTTTCTGGCCTTCATGTTGCCGTAACCTATCGTAAACTCAATTTAAGATACTTCAAATCAACATAGTACCGAGAGCGTCAATGCATGTGCGTTCATAGTACGTCGACCGCGTTAATGTTGCTTGGAGGGAACAAATACGGCAATTGCTTTGGATCGCGAGATTTGCCGCGCGCCGAACGGTGGTCCGGAAAAGGTATCACAATACCTCAATGGCTATCGGAGTGGGCTTTTGTGGAAACGAACTAATTTTGGAATTCCCAACGAAATCAATGCCGTCAGGTTAGGCTGCAGGGTGCGCACAGGCCGTGTTGCGACAGTATCCAGCGCTTGACAGCCTTCCCGCCTCATCCCGTGCCGAGCGTGCGTGTCACGATGTCCTGCAAATCGCGCGAAAGCGAAGGGCCGGCGGCGACTCGCTTGAGGGCCGCTTCGGCTTTGCCGCGCCGTTCGGGTTCGAGCGCCCGCCAGGATCGGAATGCGGTCATCAACCGGGCCGCCACCTGCGGGTTTATGGCGTCGAGGGCAAGCATGGTATCGGCGTGGAAGGCGTAGCCTTCGCCGTCGCGGCGATTGAACTGGGTCTGGTTGGCCTGGGCAAAATTGCCGATCAGGGCACGGACCCGATTGGGATTGGACATGGAAAAGACCGGATGGGCAGTGAGGCTCTTGACCCTTCCGAGCGTATCGGACTCCGGTATGGCGGCTTGCAGGCCGAACCATTTGTCGATGACAAGCGCGTCGCCTTCATAGCGGCGGTAGAAGTCGTCGAAGGCCGCCCGGCGCTCCGGCACCTGATGGTGTGACAGGGTGGCGAGCGCCGCGATGCGGTCCGTCATGTTGTCGGCGTCGCGGTATTGAGTGTCAGCCCGCGCAATGCCGGCGGTAGGATCGGCCGTCGCCAGCAGATCGAGGCAGACATTCTTCAAGGCGCGGCGGCCGGCGCTTGCCGCGTCGGGACTGAACGGGTCATCGTCGACCATGCGATGATAGGTGTCCGCCAGCGCCTCCGCGAGCTTGCGCCCGACCTCGGCCCGCAGCGCGCGCCGCGCGGCAAATATCGCGTCGGGATCGACGTCGTGGCCGATCTCGCGGGCGATGTCGCCTTCCGATGGCAACGTCATGGCCTGGGCCACGAAGGCAGGCTCGAGGCCACGGTCTTCCAGCACGGCGCCGAGCGCGTGCACCAGCTCGTCGGCCGCGCGTTTCGGCCTATCGGCGCGATGCGCCGCCACATTGTCGATCAGAAGCGCGGTCGCGAGCGTCTGCACGGCCTGCCAGCGGTTGAACGGATCGGTGTCGTGGGCGGCAAGGAAGGCAAGATCACCGTCGCGCAGATTGGCGGTGAGCTTGACCGGCGCCGAGAATCCGCGATTGAGCGACAAGACCGGGCGCTCCGAAAGACCGGCGAACACGAAGCGCTCCTTTGCCTTTGTGAGCGTAAGGACGCCGTTCGCGAGCTTGCTGCCGTGGGCGAGCGCAACCTGGCGTTCCTTTCCGTCGGGACCCAAAAAGCCGATCGCGATCGGGATCGTCATCGGCTCCTTGACGAGCTGACCCGGCGTTGGCGGCACGGTCTGGCTGATTTCGAGCGTATAGGTCTTGGCGTCGGCGTCGTGATTGCCCTGCGCCATAATTTCCGGCGTGCCGGCCTGACGGTACCACAGCATGAATTGGGTCAGGTCGTAGTTGGCCGCGTCGGCGAAGCAGGCGACGAACTCGTCGACCGTGGCGGCGCGGCCGTCATGACGCGTGAAGTAAAGGTCCATGCCGGCGCGAAACCGCTCAGGTCCCAGCAGGGTCTTGAGCATGCGCACGACTTCGGCGCCCTTCTCGTAGACGGTGGAGGTGTAGAAATTGCTGATTTCCCGGTACACCTCGGGCCGCACCGCATGAGCGAGCGGCCCCGCGTCCTCCACGAATTGGTGGCCGCGCAGCGCCCGCACGTCCGCAATCCGCTTCACCGGCCGCGAGCGCACGTCGGAGGTGAATTCCTGATCGCGAAAAACCGTCAGGCCTTCCTTGAGGCAGAGCTGGAACCAGTCACGACAGGTAATGCGGTTGCCGGTCCAGTTGTGGAAATACTCGTGTGCAATGATCGTCTCGACGCTGCCGAAGTCCTGGTCGGTCGCGGTGTCGTGCGATGCCAGTACGGCCTTGTCGTTGAAGACGTTGAGGCCCTTGTTCTCCATCGCCCCCATGTTGAAGTGGGACACGGCGACGATCATGAAAATGTCGAGGTCGTACTCGCGCCCGAACGCCCGCTCGTCCCAACGCATGGCGCGCTTGAGCGCGTCCATGGCGTAGTCGGCGCGGGCTTCCTTGCCGGGCTCGACAAAGATCTTCAACGCCACCTTGCGGCCTGACATGGTGGTGAAAGTGTCCTCGACAACGCCAAGCACGCCGCCGACGAGGGCGAACAGGTAGCAGGGCTTGGGGAACGGATCGTGCCATGTCGCGAAACGACGCGTGGAGCCCGGGATGTCGCCGGCATCGATCAGGTTACCGTTGGCGAGCAGCACCGGGGCTTCGGCTTTTTCGGCCTCGATGCGGGTGGTGAATACCGACATCACGTCGGGCCGGTCCGGGAAATAGGTAATGCGGCGGAATCCTTCCGCCTCGCACTGGGTCGTGTAGGTCCTGCCGGACCGATAAAGGCCCATCAGCTTGGTGTTGGCCGAGGGGTCGAGCACTGTCTCGGTCTCGAGCACGAATGCACGGTGGGGCGGCTGCGGGATGGTGAGGCTGTCGGGCGTCGCCACATAGGCATCGGCCGCAAGCGGTTCGCCATCGAGCTTGATCACCCGCAACTGCAGTTCATCGCCGTCGAGAATCACCGGCGCGGGCGCAGGCGCTAGAGGATTGGGTTTGAGCCGGAGCCGCGCCCGGACGACCGTGCTGGTCGGATCGAGCGAGACGTCGAGGTCGACGGTCTCCACCAGCCAGTCCGGCGGGCGGTAATCGGCAAGACGGACGGGGACGGCTTGTTCGGTACGCATGCTTTTCTTAACCGGGACGAAGGAACGAGCGTGGATTGATCTACTCGGTCCGCGGGTAGTTGCATAGGCCCGTCCGATGGGCACAGGAGTCGGAGCCCGATGGACTCGTAGCCCGGATTAAACGAAGTGAAATCCGGTCACGCTCGAAGTGCGGCGAGCTGACCCCGGGTTTCGCGGAGTTTATCATCGGGCCGGCCCACCGGTCCGGCCGGAGCTGGCCATCGGGCCGGCCAGACGCCGGACCCGGTGGGCCGGCCCGTTGGCAAGCTCCGGCCCGACCCGATGGCTCAACCCGGGCTACAGTTCTTTTCTGTTGTCCGTCGGGCCGCCATCAATCCTTGCGGGAATCCCGTATTTGGACGAGACTCGGCTCCAGGGAGAAACGTCTCCCGGGGAGGAAATCAATGGACTCGAACCGCAAATTGCACGCGGCCGCGCTGCTGTTGGCCGGCCTCCTGACCGGCGCCGCTCCGGCGAGCGCCGCGCTGCCCAAGTGCAACACGGCTGCGCTCGCCGGGCTTGGGGGCGCGAATGTGACGATCGTTTCGGCCGTGGACGTCCCGGCGAGCGGCGCCAATCCGGAATTCTGCGATGTGCTTGGGACGGTGCGGACGACGGGCTTCGGTGCCCCGGACGGCTCCGCCCGGTTCGAGCTCAAGCTGCCGAGCCCGTGGAACGGCAAGTTCCTGTTCTTCGGCGTCGGCGGGCTTGCCGGGTCGCTCAGCCCGGCCGCCAACCCGGTTGACGTCCTGCAAGCCCCGATCAAGGGCTATGCCACCATCGTCACCGATACCGGGCACCAGGCCGGTGGCACCGACGCGCGCTGGGCGCTGATCGCGCCGGGCGTGCCGGACGAGGCCAAGGTCATCGACTACTTTTTCCGCGCCGCACATCAGGTGACGCGGGCGGGCAAGCTCTTGGTGCAGTCCTACTATCAGGCGCCGATCGCGCGTGCCTATTTCGAGGGGTGCTCGAACGGCGGTCGCATGGCCTACATGGAGGCGACGCGCTTCCCGGAGGATTTCGACGGCATCATCGCGGGCGCGCCGTTCCTCGATATGCGTACCCTGCTGGCGGGACGCCTCTTTCAGACGACGCAGCTCGCCTCGCCCAACGCGTACATCCCGGCCAGCAAGCTGCCAATGGTCGACGCGGCGATCCGGGCAAGCTGCGATAAGGCGGACGGAGTCGCAGACGGGCTGATCCAGAACCCCGGCAAATGCGCGTTCGATCCAAAGACGCTGGTCACGGCCACCTGCACGGCCGGTGACGCAACCTGCCTGACGCCCGAACAGGGACGCACGCTCGCCACCTATTTCACGGCGCTGCGCGACGAGGACGGCGAGCTCGTCTATACGGGGCAGGCAGTCAGCGATCTTGGCGGCGGCGACGGCATAGACCTGTGGTCGACCGGGTTCGTTCCGCCAACGAGCTTCACGGCCAACGAGCCGTGGGGTAACCTCGGTTTCAGTCCGGCGCCCATCGCGTGGCAGTTCGTGGATCACTTCCTCAAATACATCGTGACGCGTGACCCGAACTTCGATATTCGCAGCTTCGACGAGGGCTCCCGCATCGACGATGAGGCGCTCGAGCTGTTCGACCGCCGCACCGAGGCGGGCGACGCTGACATTCCGGAGAGGCTTGAGCGGTTCCTCAAGCAGAACCGCAAGCTCCTCGTCTATCACGGCTTCAGCGACCCGGCGCTGCCGGCGTTCCGCACCATCCGCCATTACGAGGCGCTGGCGCGGCGCACGTCGGGCCTCGACAAGCTGCGCAGGAACATGCGGCTGTTCATGGTGCCGGGCATGCACCATTGTGGCGGCGGGCCGGGACCGAACCTGTTCGACACGCTGAGCGTGCTTGAGAAGTGGGTCGAGGGTGGCGTGGCGCCGGACGCGATTCCTGCCACGCATTTCGTCAACAACAACCCGGCGCTCGGCGTCGACCGCACGATGCCGCTGTGCGCGTTTCCCGAGGAGGCGCAGTATCGCGGCTCCGGCGACGTGAACAGCGCCGCCAACTGGGCCTGCACGCCCAACCGGCGCCTGCTCGAAATCGGCCCGAATGGCCGGCAGGCCGGCCTGGGCGAGCGCGATGACGACGGCGATCACCGGGAGGATGAGGAGCGCGGCGATCACAAGTAGCCGCACTCGTAGCCCGGATGGAGCCACCGGGTCCGGCCGAGCCTGCCATCGGGCCGGCCCACCGGGTCCGGCCTCCGGCCGGCCCGATGGCAAGCTCCGGCCGGACCCGGTGGGCCGGCCCGATGATAAACTCCGCGAAAATCCAGGGCCACGCTCGCTACACGGCTATGGCGGTCCCGGATTGCGCTTCGCTCCATCCGGGCTACAATTCTTGTTCGATAGAATTGCGCTGACAACAACGGGGAGGCGCCCTGATGAACAACCCACGCGCGTTGCTGCCCACGGCCGCCGGCCTCGCATTTGCGATACTGGCCCTGACGAACCCCGTCACGGCTCAGGACTATCCGGTCCGGCCGGTGCGGCTCATCATTCCGTTTCCGCCGGGCGGCAGCAACGATGTGGTGGGGCGCTTGATCGCCACGCACCTCGCAGAGCGCCTCGGCAAGCAGGTGGTGGTCGACAACCGCGGCGGCGCCGGCGGCGTGATCGGCACCGAGGCGGTGGCGAAGTCGCCGGCCGACGGCTACACCCTGGGGATCATCTCCATGGCGCACGCCGTCAATCCTTGGCTCTATAAGCTCAGCTATGACCCGATCAAAGATTTCGCGCCCGTCGGTCTGCTTGCCAGGGGCGCTAACGTGCTGGTGGTACATCCGTCGCTGCCGGTGAATTCCGTCAAGGAGCTGGTGGCGCTCGCCAAGCAGAAGCCCGGCGACCTGCAATATGCCTCCGCCGGGATCGGCAGCTTCCAACATCTCGGCGGCGAATTGTTCAAGCTGATGGCGGGCGTCGATATCCTGCACGTGCCATTCAAGGGCGGCGGCCCGGCGATGGTCGACATCGTCGGCGGCCACACCAAAGTGATGTTTTCTTCCATGGTGCAGACCGTGCCGCAGATCAAAGCCGGCAAGCTGCGGGCGCTCGGCACCGGCGCGCTCGAGCGCAGTCCGGTGCTGCCGGACGTGCCAGCGATCACCGAGGCAGGCGTGCCCGGCTACGAGGCCGTCAACTGGTGGGGCGTCGTGGCGCCGACCGGCATTTCGCCGGCGATCATCGACAAGGTCAACCGCGAGATCGAAGCGGTGCAACAATCGCCCGACGTGCAGAAGCAATTCGCCAACGAAGGCGCAACGCCGGTGTCCATGAAGCCGGCCGACTTCGGCGGCTTCATGGTGAGCGAAATGAACAAGTGGGAGAAGGTCGTCAAGCAGGGCGGCATCAAGGCGGAGTAGGATCGGATGACGGAGGTCTGTAGGGTGGGCAAAGCGAAGCGTGCCCACCGCAGCGTTTCGGTGGGCACGGCGCGCAAGGGCGCGCCTTTGCCCACCCTACGATTCTACGGTAATCAATTCTCGTGACTCTCCCCGACTCCAAGGACTTCTGGTCCGGCGTGATGCTGATCGCAATCGGTGCGGTCGCGGTTTTCATCGCGCGTGACTATCCGTTCGGCACCGCGCTGCGCATGGGGGCCGGCTTTTTTCCCATGGTACTGGGCGTTGTCCTGATGCTGTTCGGGCTCACTTTCGCGCTGCGCGGCCTGCGCGATTCAGCAAAGATCGAGGGCAACTGGTCGCTTCGCGCACTCATTGTACTCCCGCTCGCCTTTGTGGCGTTCGGCGTCCTCATGGAACATGCCGGATTTGTCCCCGCCATGCTGGCGCTCATGGTCGGCTCGGCGGCGGCCGGGACTGAGTTTCGGATCGGCGAGGTGCTGGTGCTCTCGGTGCTGCTCACGGTCATGTGCGTCGCGCTGTTCATCTGGGCGCTCGGCCTGCCTTACCCGCTCATCGTCGGCATGTGACCTCGCGCAGATGTGACGCCATATGGACCTGTTTCACAATCTCATCTTCGGCTTCGGCGTCGCGCTGTCGTGGCAGAACCTCCTCTATTGCCTGATCGGCGTATCGGTCGGCACCTTGATCGGCGTGCTGCCTGGCATCGGACCGCTCGGCACCATCGCGATCCTGCTGCCGATCACCTTCAACGTCGCTCCCGTCGGCGCGCTGATCATGCTCGCCGGCATCTATTACGGCGCGCAATATGGCGGCTCGACCACCGCCATTCTGGTCAACCTGCCGGGCGAGACTTCGTCAGTCGTCACCTGCATCGACGGCTACCAGATGGCGCGCCAAGGCCGCGCCGGTCCGGCGCTCGCCATCGCGGCCATCGGCTCGTTCTTCGCCGGCACGGTCGGCACGCTCATGATCGCGCTGTTCGGACCGCCCCTTGCTGAAGTGGCACTGGAGTTCGCGGCGCCGGAATATTTTTCCCTCATGCTGATGAGCCTGGTCGCGGCGGCAGTGCTCGCCCAGGGCGACATGGCGAAGTCCTTCGCTATGGTGGCGCTCGGGCTTCTGCTCGGCATCGTCGGCACCGACGTCAACACCGGCGTGCAGCGTTTCAGTTTCGGCATCACCGAACTTTCCGACGGCATCGGGTTCATCGTGGTCGCAGTCGGCATGTTCGCCATGGGGGAGATCATCGCCAATCTCGGCGATCCGGAAGAGCGCAGCGTGTTCGCCGCCAAGGTTACGCACCTGTTTCCGACCTGGGCCGACATGAAGCAATCGATCGGTCCGATTCTGCGCGGCACGGCGATCGGGTCATTCTTCGGCGTGCTGCCCGGCACCGGCCCGGCGATCGCGTCGTTCTCGTCCTACATCGTGGAAAAGAAGCTCGCTGCCGACCCGTCGCGCTTCGGCCGCGGCGCCATCGAGGGCGTCGCCGGGCCGGAATCCGCCAACAATGCCGATGCGCAATGCAAATTCATCCCCATGCTCACGCTCGGACTGCCTGCGAGCGGCGTCATGGCCCTGATGCTCGGTGCGCTCACAATCCAGGGCATCCAACCGGGCCCCGAAGTGATGACCCAGCGTCCCGAGCTGTTCTGGGGCCTCATCGCCAGTATGTGGATCGGCAACCTGATGCTAGTGGTGCTCAACCTGCCGCTGATCGGGGTGTGGGTGAAGCTCCTCACGGTGCCGTACCGGCTGCTGTTCCCCGCCATCATGGCGTTCTCGGCGATCGGGATTTACAGCGTGAACAACTCCTCGTTCGAGATCTATCTCACGGCGCTGTTCGGCGTGCTCGGTTTCGTATGGACGAAGCTCGGCTTCCCGGCGCCGCCGCTGCTGCTCGGCTTTGTGCTCGGCCCGATGATGGAAGAGCACCTGCGCCGCGCCATGCTGATGGCGAAGGGCGATCCCACGGTTTTCGTGACGCGCCCGATCAGCCTGGCGTTTATAATCATCACGGCCATCATCGTGGTCGTGATGGTAGCGCCGGCGATGAAGAAGCGGCGCGGCGAGATTACCGGGTAGGGCGTAGGATGGGTTGAACGAAGCGAAACCCTGCCATGCGCGTCGCTTGATGGGTTTCGCTTTTCGCTCAACCCATCTTACAGCGACGGACCTCATTCGAAAGGCGATGCAACATGGCGGAGCTCAAAGACAAAGTCGTTCTGATCGTCGGCGCCGGCTCTGGGCTCTCGGCATCGATTGCGCGAATTTTCGCGGGCGCGGGCATGAAGATCGCGCTCGCGGCGCGCAGCGTCGACGACCTTGGTCCGCTTGCGGGCAAGATCGGCGCCACGACGTTCACCGCTAATGCGAGCGACCGGGAAGCTGTGAAAAAGCTCTTTGCTGATCTCGATGACCGTCTCGGCGATCCTTATGCGGTCGTCTACAACGCGAGCTATCGCACGCGTGGGCCGTTTATCGACCTTGATCCCGCAGAGGTCGAGAAGTCCTTGGCGGTGAGCGCCTTCGGGGGCTTCCTGGTGGCCCAGGAAGCCGCGCGCCGCATGCTGCCCAGAGGCGCCGGCGCGATCCTGTTCACCGGCGCCTCCGCAAGCGTGAAGGGCTACGCGCAGTCGGCGCCCTTCGCCATGGGCAAGTTCGCGCTGCGCGGCCTGGCGCAGAGCATGGCGCGCGAACTCGGCCCCCAGGGCATCCACGTCGCCCATGTGGTGGTCGACGGCGGCATCCGCTCGGCCCGCCGCCCGGATGCGGCCGACCGGCCGGACGCGACGCTCGATCCGGATGCGATCGCGGCGAGCTACCTTCACCTGCTGCAGCAGGACCGCAGCGCCTGGAGCTGGGAAATCGAAGTGCGGCCGTGGGTGGAGAAGTTCTGAGGCCGCCTAGCCCGGATGGAGCGAAGCGCAATCCGGGACAGGCCTCGCGCGAACGGAAACGCCTTCCCGGGATGACGCGAACGAAGGCGTTCGCTCCATCCGGGCTACAACACTCCCAAATACGCCAACGCCGCGTGGATCACGATAAACCACAACGCGACGGTGGAGACGGCATAGAGCCAGAACCGCAGCAAAACGAGATTGAACGTGCAGTGGACGGCGCTATGTAGCGCGCGAAACGCAGCAAACACCCAGCCGGCGTACACGTAAGCTGCATCCACTTGACTGGTGACGAAGAGATAGAGCGCGAGCGCGTAAAACAGCACCGGCATCTCGAACAGGTTCTTCAGATTATCGGAGGGATTCGACACTGCGGCCGGTGAGAGTTTCGCCAGCCCGCCGGGCACGGCAAGATCATTCGGGCGGATCTTGTTGCCGGTGATGAAATGGATGCGCCGAACGTACATGTACGCCCAGACGATGAAGGTCAGGAACATCGTGGCAAAGAAGGGGCCGAATATCGACTGCTGTGCCATGGGGGCGCTCGTTATTGGGTGGATCGTGCTGACGTAGCAGATTGGCAGCGTTGGCGCACCGGGCCGGTAGGGACCGTAGCCCGGACGGAGCGAACGTCTTCGTTCGCGTAATCCGGGGTCGGTTCGTGGTCCTGAGCGGTCGGTCCCGGGTTATGCGACCAAAAGGTCGCTCCATCCAGGCTACGGCGCCCCGAAATCGTCGGGGCTGCTGCCCACCCATTCCAAGCGCACGTAGCGCCACACAACCACATTGTGCCTTGCCACGTTTCGTGCTCTTTTAATCCGTAATAATTCTAGTTTGGGCGGCCGCCGCTCTTGGCGACCGAGGACATTGGGAGGAGGACGCTCATGTCAGACAGCGATCTACGTCCGATTTGCGAACATCATCACGAAGAAGGAGGAGGCCATGACCAGCATGGTCATGGTCCTGACCGCGCCGGATTGCGCGCCTCGCGGCGCGCGTTCATCAAAGGCGTGATCGCCTCGGGCGTGGCGGTGTCGTCGACCGGGTATCTGGTGCTCGGCCGCGGCACGGCGCATGCGCAGGCGGCCGGCGCCGTCGGGCGCTTGATCACCCTCAACGTCAACGGCCGCGACCGGCCCGTCGATGTGCTGCCGAACGAGACCCTGGTCCACACGCTGCGCTACAAGCTCGGCCTCACCGGCACCAAGCTCGGCTGCGATCATTCCGAATGCGGCAACTGCACCGTCATGCTCGATGACGTAGCGACCTATTCGTGCTCGACGCTTAGTCACGCGGTGCGTGGGCGCAAGATCACCACCATCGAAGGCATCGAAGGGCCGAACGGCGAATTGCACAAGGTGCAAAAGGCCATGATCGAGGAGCTCGGACCGCAGTGCGGCTTCTGTACGCCCGGCCAGGTCGTCTCGGCTGTTGCCCTGCTGAAGCAAAACCCCAAACCGACGGTCGAGGAGGCGCGGCGCGCCATGTCCGGCAACCTCTGCCGGTGTGGCGCCTACGATCACTACCTGCGAGCCGTCATGCGCGCATCCAGGGAGGCTTGAGATGGCGTACAATCTCATTGGCAAGGACTTCGTCCCGGTTGACATCACCGCCAAGGTCACTGGCCGGGCCAAATACGCCGAGGACTTCCGTGCCGACGGCATGGTGTTCTGCAAGTCCCTCACAAGCCCGATCCCGCACGCCAAGATCCGCCGCATCGATACGTCGGCGGCGCTCAAGATCAAAGGCGTGCTCGGCATCCTGACGGCCGACGACGTGCCGCAATTCCCGCCGCCGCAGCCGCCGATCCT
>WNFS01001931.1_pt1 | contig 15607 bp, 14 predicted proteins | sample 5400141 | NCBI WGS metagenome assembly WNFS01 (sample SAMN13153358, study PRJNA577476) | soil metagenome | isolation source: 60 cm saprolite under Madrone tree | place: USA:California | collected 2016-06-14
CAAAGGGAACCTCCTTGCCGATGTCGACGCCGATTCTGTCCCAGCCGCCCTTCTGGTGGAATCGTTCGCGAACAAGATCCACAATGACGACGACTCCAATCAAGCAGAAAACGCCGACGACCAGGAAGATTTCGCCGGCGGTGATCCATCCGGTCGAGCGGCCCTGACGCTGCGCAGTGGTGCGCTCGTAAAATTTGACGAGGCCCCAACCAATGAAGATGAGCGGCCACCAGTGGCGGAGAATGGAGCCGAGGCCGAGATGCTCGTACCGCCAGAGCAACATAAGGATGCCGAGCGAGATGAGGAGAAGACCGCTGAAGAGGCCGGTGGAGCGAGCTTGATCGGGAGAGCCGTTTGCCATTGCGAATTATTGCCCCTGGCCTTGCGTGCCTTCATAAGGATTGGCGGGCGGAGCCGGCGGAGGAGGGACAACGGGAGGAGTCGAAGAATCGGCGTGGCCATCCGTCGGCGCGATGGAGGAGGCCAGCAAAATCGCTCCGATTACGATAAAGATGACGGGAAACGTATTCCAAATAGAGAAGTATCCGCCACGAAAAAATTCGCCGAGGAGCAAAAGGATGCCAATCGTGGTGATAACTGCGGGCCCCATGAGGCTGCGAATGGCGCAACGGCGGCAGGTGCATTGAACTCTATCGCTCATTCAATTTTCTCCTCGCAGAGACCACAGAAGCTACGAGCGTCCTGCCCTGTTACGAAACATCATGAATCCCACGGCAATCAAAACCAGTGGCCACAATCTCCACAAGTTGATATGAAGGATTTGGAAGACCCGAAAATTGCCAAGGAGCAATAGCCCACCAATGCCAATCAGGACGATCGGGCCAATGGGGAGTTTCTTGCTGAACTCGTTCAGCGGATCACTGACCGTCTCGCCCGTGACTTTGGCCTGAGCAACGCGCATTGCATCAAACGCCATGTAGAAGACAAAGCCAGCCAGCATGAAGGCGAGAACAAGGACTGGGCCCACGCTGAAGTCATCTGCATTGGCAGCCTCCACGAGTCCAAAAATGATGGCGGTGAAAACAACGAGGTGGATCAGAGCTTTGTTGTACTCACCGTTGTAGACCGCGCCAAGTCCCGGGAAGAGGCCGAGCACGAAAGCGATGGCGCCGCTTGGTCTACCGGGGTTAGGGGGGGGGACGGCTGTTGCCGGCGGGACGAAATTCGTTTGGTATCCTGGCGCGGAATAGGGATTGGCGGCGGAAGGCGGCGGAGTTGAAGCTGGAACGCCCATTCCCTGCGCCAAACAATTTTCACAATAGAGAACTTCGCGAACGGGACGCGCGCAGACGGAGCACATCGCTTTGCCGCAGTTACGACAGAACCCGGTAGCATCCACCTCAGGATGGACGGCACACTTCATTGAATTCTCCCTTCGGAGCAAACGGGACATGCGGCAGCTAAAACCAAGCTACGGGACGCGAGGTCGTTGGCGCGATTCTGTTGCTTGGGCGAAGCGGGAGCCGAACCATCCGTGCTTCCCGGATTTTTGGCCGGAGAAGTTTGCGGAGTGGTGGAATCCTGATTATTCGGCAGCTGATCTTCGCGCTGGAGACGCGACTGAATTTCGTAGACGACGCGGAGGTCGCTGACGAATTTGGTGCCGCGGGCATAGACAAGATGTGCCTGGCGATCGGCGCCCTGGTAGACCTTGGCGGGTGCGAGATCGGCGACGCGCGGCTTCTTCCACGAAAAACTGGTGAAGGAAGCGAAGGTCAGGAACATGGCGCAGAGAGAAACGCTGCCATAGGCGAGGCGCTGCGGATTGATGCCGCGGAGCCATGTGTGGACCGCGGCCCAGCCAGTGACGGTTTCGCGCGGGCCGAGGGTTTTATCGAGAATGTTGTAAACCAGACGCGGCGACGGATCGATTTGCGGCAGCGCTTGCAGGGCGGAAATCGCGTGGGTAACGCCGGAGACGAGGGGCGTGCAGCGCGGGCAAGAGTTCACATGCGCGTCAAATTCGTGCTGCTCGGCGGCGGAGAGAAGGCCGTCGAGGTAGTCGGTCAAGAGCAGTTCGGTTTGTTCACAGTTCCAGTTCATAAGGCACCCAGCGAGCGATTCAAAAAGATCAAGCGGGACGCACCCCCATTTGTTGCAGGATGCGAGCCAATTCGATGCGGCCCCGATTGATTCTAGATTTTACCGTTCCTTCGGGCACCGCGAGAACCCTTTGAATCTCGCCATATTCCAGCTGCTGCAAGTCGCGCAGGACGACGGCTTCACGTAATTCGGGCGAGAGTTTAGTGAGCGCCGATTGCACCTGGCCGCTCAACTCGCCAAGAAGCGCCTGCTCGTCCGGGCGCTTCGCGGAAGACTCTTTGTTTTCGACAACTGGCATCGCATCGTCGAGTGAGTCGGTTGCCCGGTCACGCTTGGTGCGGCGGTAGTGGTCGATCAAAAGGTTACGCGTCACGCTTGTCATCCAAGTGGCGAAGCCGCCGTGTGCTGAGCGGTAGCTCGCCAAAGTCCTATAAATACGGAGGAAGACATCCTGCGTCAGATCCTCGGCTTCGGTGCGGTTACCGGTAAAGCGGTAACAGATGTTGAACACGCGCCGACTGTGCTGACGCACAAGTTCCTCCCAGGCCGAGCCATCTCCCTGGAGGCATTGCTGGACCAGTTGGACGTCCTGCTCCAACGCTTCATTAGCCTCGAATCCTAAAGGTCTCTCGGCCTGTCAGAGTATGGAACGAAAACTGCAGCCGAAAAGTTCCCCAGTCGCGGGTAGCGCCGGGACCGACCGAATGGAGGGCATCTTACCGGGGTAGGGGTAGGGAAACAAGCCCTGTCCTGACAATAGTTTGGAGGCGAGCTTGACGGGGTGAGGCTGGGCCAGTAGGCTCAGAGGCCCATGCGGACGGAGAAGAAGAAGTTACTGGTCGGCGCGGCGGTGCTGGTGCTTCTGGGCTTCGTCCTGTATCGCTCCCGGGGCGCGTTGCATTTGGGAGATTTCAGCGGCGGGAAGCTTTGGGCCGCGATTCGAAGTGCCAATCCACTTTACATTCTGCTTGGCGTCGCGCTGATTTATTTGTGCTTTGCGCTGCGTGCGCTGCGTTGGCAAATTTTCCAGAGAAATTTGGGCAAGGCGGAATTCTGGCCCATCTACCGGATGACTCTGGCGGGGTTTGCGGCGGTGTTCGTGTTGGGGAGGGCGGGCGAGCCGGTGCGGCCGCTGCTGATTTCGCGCAAAGCAAAAATTCCAGTGGCGGATACATTTGGAATTTATGTGCTGGAGCGGCTATTCGACTTTGCGAGCAGCGCGGTGATTGCGGCGCTGGGATTACTTTTGTACGCGTCGCAGGAACATGCGGACGGGCCGGCGAGCGTGATTGCGAAAGGAGCAAGGACAGCAGGCGTGCTGCTGGCCGCGGGAGTTGTTGGCACGATCGCGTTTCTGGCTTACTTGCGATTGCATGGCGGCGGGATGGTGGAGCGGCGGCTGAAAGGCTGGGTGACGGCGCATGGCTGGCGAGCGAGTGTCGCGAAGATTGTCTTGGGATTTGTGCGAGGAATTCAGACGATTCGAACGTGGCGCGATTTGATCGAGTCGGTATTTTTGTCGGTGATTCACTGGTATTTTGTGGCGCTGGTTTATTTGTTTGTGTCGCACGGATTTGGCGGGAGGCTATCGCTGCTGACGGTTGGCGATTGTTTGCTGCTGTTGGCGATTACGCTGGTGGGATCGATTCTGCAATTACCGACCGTGGGCGGCGGCGCACAAGCGCTGGCCATCTTTGCATATACACAGGTGTTTGGAGTAGAAAAAGAGGCTGCCGTGGCGGCCGCGCTGGTGCTCTGGCTGGTGACGTTTGCGTCGTGCAGCTTTGCGGGTGTTCCGTTGTTGATTCGTGAAGGATTCTCGTTCGGGCAATTGCGCGAGATGGCCGAGCACGAAAAAGAAGAGTTGGCAGAAGAAGCCGCGCGCGGCGTGACCCAGGAACGCCGCGGAGGAGACGCATGAAGTGTCCATTTTGCGGGCATACGGATGACAAAGTGATCGACTCGCGCGAAGGGCGGACGGGAGACACGATCCGCAGGCGGCGCGAATGTTTGAAATGCGAGCGCCGTTTCACCACCTACGAACGAATTGATGAGATTCCGTACATGGTGATCAAGAAGGATGGACGGCGCGAGCGATTCGAACGGCAGAAAATTTTGCAGGGACTTTTGAAGGCATGCGAGAAGCGGCCGGTCGCGACGCCGAAGCTGGAAGCGATTGTGGATGAGATTGAAAGCGTGGTGCATGAAGCGACGGAGCGCGAGCTGACGACGACGGAAATCGGCGAGATGATCATGCGCGGGTTGAAGAAGCTGGACAAGGTGGCGTATGTGCGATTTGCGAGTGTTTATATGGATTTTAAGGACGTCGCGGAGTTCATGTCGGAATTGAAGGGATTGTTGAAAGATAAGGCGAAGAAATAAGAGTGCGTTCGCTGTTTGTCGTTTACCGTTCGCCATCAAAGAAAAACGTGCCGGCAGGGCGCGGGAAATTTCGTTGGCTGAGGTTGGGAGAGAACATGAAAAAGCAGATGGCGATTTCATTTGCGGCGATGGGTGTGGCTGCGTGTTTGACAGTGGGAGTATTTGCAGCGCCGCAAGCGAAAGTGGACGCGGCGAAGATTCGCGAGTATGTGAAGAAATTGGCGGGAGATGAATTTGAAGGGCGCGGGACGGGACAAAAAGGCGGCGACGCGGCGGCGGAGTGGATTGCAAAACAGTTCGAATCGTTTGGTTTGAAGCCCGCGGGAGATAAAGGAACTTTCTTTCAGGAAGTGCCCATGGTTGGCGTGAAAACGCGGGCAGAGAGCACTTTTGCGCTTGCACCGGCGAATGGCGCCGAGATTCCGCTGAAGTATGCGGATGAAATTGTGACGAACAACGAAGCGCAGGAAGAAAAAGCGGAAATTGATGCGCCGATTGTGTTTGTTGGATTTGGCATTACGGCGCCGGAGTATCAGTGGGACGACTATAAGAGCGTGGATTTGAAGGGCAAGGTCGCGCTCGTGTTTGTGAATGAGCCGGAATCGACGGACGAGAAATTCTTCAAGGGGAAGGCACTGACGTATTACGGGCGGTGGACGTACAAGTTCGAAGAGACGGCGCGGCATGGCGCAGTGGCGACGCTGATTATTCATCGCACGGATTTGGCGAGTTATGGATGGGATGTGGTGCGGAATTCTTGGGGGGCGGAGCGGTCTTATTTGAGGCGGGATGGAACGCCGAAATTGGAAGCGGCGTCGTGGATTCAGTTGGATGTTGCGAAGAAGCTGGTTGGGCTTGCGGGACTGAATTTGGATGAGTTGTACAAAAAGGCGCAGACGCGGGAGTTCATGCCGGTGGAATTGCCCGTGCGCTTGAAGGCGCATCTGGCGAGCGAGTTGCGGCCGTTTGTTTCGCGAAATGTTGTGGCGAAGCTGGAAGGGTCGGATGCGAAACTGAAAGAGGAAGCGGTTTTGTATACGGCGCACTACGATCACTTTGGGATCGATCCGTCGTTGAAGGGGGACCAGATTTATAACGGCGCGGTGGATAACGCGACGGGAAGCGGGATTTTGCTGGAACTGGCGCGTGTGTGGGCGAAATCGCCGGCGCCAAAGCGGTCGATTTTGTTTGCGGCAGTGACGGCTGAGGAGCAGGGATTGCTTGGGTCAGAGTATTTTGGGAAGCATCCATCGATTCCGGCGAGCAAGATTTCGCTCGATTTGAATTACGACGCGCTGACGCCGCTGGGTGAACCGGAAGAGGTCGAAGTGAGCGGGGCGGAGCGGACGGCGTTTTATCCGACAGTGGAAGCGGTGGCGAAAGAATTTAAATTAGCGATTAAGCCGGACGCGCAGCCGGGGGCGGGACATTATTACCGGTCGGATCATTTCAGCTTGTCGCGTGTGGGAATTCCGGCGTTTTCGATCAGTGAAGGGATGAAGTTCAAAGGGCACGATACGGCGTGGGGCGAGGCGCAAGCGAAAGACTACGTTGACCACAATTATCACAAGGTTTCGGACGAGTTTCATGAGAACTGGAATTTTAGTGGCCTTGCGAAGATGACACGCTTTGGATTCGAGCTCGGAAGCAAAGCAGCGAATCAAGATGCACTAGTCGAATGGAAGAAAGGCGATGAGTTTGAGGCGGCCCGCAAGGCGAGGCTTGCAGCATTCCTCAACGACTCGGAATTCTTTGGTGGGACTTCAGGTCTGAAGCTAGTTGAGTGCGTTATACCGTACTATCCGCCCCTAGCGAGACAGACGCGGATTTCTGGAGCTGTCAATCTGCGGCTACATGTAAGCCCTGATGGGAATGTCTCTACGGTGGAGATTCTGAGTGGCCACCCTGTGCTGGCGAAAGCGGCCAGAGACATGTTGCGACAATGGAAATTTGCCACTCTTGGTACAAAGGAAGAGCACTTGAATATTGTTTTGACTTTCTCGCTGAACCAACCTCCTTCAAACGACTGGCGTTCACAGGTGTCCGTGGAGGGACCACAGAGCTTGATCGTGACAGCTGCGGAGCCCATTTGCGATCATTGCGAAGCTACTTCTCGTGTGGGATAGCGTCGCTGCCCTTCCGATGCTCGGTTGTGCTTATCTTCGCTCAGCGGAACACATTGGGCCTTGGTTTCCATTCGCTTCTTAGGCGGGGACGCTTTCCGAGTCTGGGATCAAAGCAATTTCAACCCGTTGGGGACCATTGGGAGTGAGCGGAGGCGGAGGCCAGTGGCGTCGAAGAGGGCGTTGCCGATGGCCGGGGCGACGCCGACGATGGGCGTTTCGCCGGCCCCCGCGGAGGGAAGGTCCTTCCGGTCGAGGAGCGCGGTTTCAATTACAGGAACATCTTTGAAGCGCGGGACGCGATATTTAGAGAAGGCGGCGTTGAGGATGCGGCCATCTTCGAAATCGATGGCTTCGAAGAGCGCGCCACCGAGGCCCATGATGTTTGAACCTTCCACTTGATTGCGAAGGCCGTCTGGGTTGACGATCGCTCCACATTCGAAGGCGCTGACGATGCGCGTGACGCTCACCACGCCGCTGGCGCGATCCACGGCGACTTCCGCGCACGTGGCGACGTAACCGCCTTTTTCCACGCCGCCTGCGATGCCGAACCCCTGGCCAGGAGATTTCTTCGCTCGAGGCCAGCCGAATTTCTTTGCGGCAGATTCGAAGACGGCGCGCAGACGATCGTCCTTCAAATTCTTGAGACGAAATTCCAGTGGATCGAGCTTCGCTTGATGCGCCAGCTCATCCATGAACGATTCGCGCGCAAAATGATTTGCGGTTGCGGCGAGTCCGCGGTAGGAGCCCTGGCGTAGAGGATACTTTGTCGGTTGAAAATGTTCGTTGCGGACTTCCGCAGCGTAGGGCGTATTCAAGCCGGAGCCACCGGAATTGAAATTAGTGAACTCCCAATATTCGAGGTGGCCGTTCGAATCTATGGACGCGCGAATGTCTATCACACCGGCCGGGCGGAAATATGCCCAAGTAAATTCTTCCTTGCGAGTCCAGACGACTTTGACGGGCTTTTTGGCGGCGCGGGCGAGACGCGCCGCTTCGATTGCTGTTTCACCGGTGTGTTTGCCGCCGTAACCGGAGCCGGTGTCTGGCATCAAGACGTGCACGCTTTCCTGAGGAATGTGAAACGCGGCGGCGAGTTCTTCGCGCACGCCAAAGGGCCGCTGCGTGCCGGTCCAAACAGTTAGCTTGTCACCGTTCCATTCTGCGAGCGCGGCGCGAGGTTCGAGTGGAGCGTGAGCGATGTAGGCGACGTTGTAAGTCGCCGATATGGCATTCGTGGACGATGAGGTGTTTGGCGAGGGGCTGGAAGACTCTCGCGCCGCTGGGTTGTTTCGCAAATATTCGAACACGTTCTTGCTGGACGGCTGGGGTGCGGCGTTCCACTCCGACTTGATTGCGGCCGCTGCATGTGTGGTGAGTTCTTCGCTCGGCGCAGCAACGCCGATAAAGTCGCCATCGCGCACGACGATGACGCCCGGCATTTTTTCCGCTGCCGCCGTGTCCACCGATGCGAGCTTTGCTTCGAACTTCGATGGCCGTACGACCTTGCCGTAGAGCATTCCGGGGCGCCTCTGGTCGGACGGATATTTGTGTGCGCCAGTAACGAAGTCGCGGCCGTCAATTTTCGAAAGTGGCTTGCCGGCGATTTTCCATTCGGCCGCGGGAAGGAGCGGATCCTGGTCTGGAATTAGTTGAGCGAGTTCGCGGTTTTTGAGCAGGTCGCCGTACGCGGTGGAGTTCTTTGAGACGTGGTCGGAGATTCTCCCATCGGCTGCAACCAAGTTTTCGCGTGGGACGTTCCACGTCTGTGCTGCGAGGTCTTTGAGCATGCCGCACGCTGCCGCGGCAGCCTTGCGAAGCTGCAAGTTCATCGTCGGCGTGGTGCGGCTGCCGAACGTACCCATGTCATAAGGCGTCAGCAGTGTATCTCCCATGACGAGCGTGATTTGCGATGTTGGAACCCGAAGCTCTTCGGCGACGGCTTGTGAAAGAGAAGTACGAATGTTCTGGCCGACTTCGACTTTACCGGTGAACACGGTGACTTTTCCATCTTCGCCGATGTGCAGCCATGCGCCGATATCTTTCGGCATGTCGTCCATGCGGCGCTGGCCCCTGCCAGATTCTTGCAGCGCTGTCGCCCTGGAGCTTGCGCAAAGAATCAGCGCACCAGCGCCAAGAAACTTAAACAGGTCACGCCGCGTGAGGTCGAAGACATAAGCGCGGGCTTCGCGCAACTCGTAGCGTTCCGGCTCGATAGCGGGAGAAATATTTGCGTAATCGTTCATTGCGCCCCTCCCTTTATCGAGTGGGTCATCGAGCGGGCCGCGCGCTGCACGGCAGCGACGATGCGAGGATGCGTACCGCAGCGGCAAATGTTTCCGTCGAGTGCTTCTTTGATTTTGGTTTCGGTTGCGTTCGGATCTGTTCGCAACAATCCGACCGCGGACATAATCATTCCGGAAGTGCAGTAAGCACATTGCATTGCTTCTTCCGCGAGAAAAGCTTCCTGCAGCGGGTGAAGGTGGTCGCCCTGTGCGAGGCCTTCAATCGTCGTAATCACTTTTCCTTCGACGTCCGCGACCGGTGTCAGGCACGAGCGACGCGGCGTGCCATCGATCAGAACGGTGCAGGCGCCGCATTGACCTTCACCACAGCCGTACTTCGTGCCGGTAAGATCGAGTTGTTCGCGGAGAACAGAGAGCAAAGTGGATTGTGCGTCGGCGTCGACGGGGCGTTTTGCACCGTTTACAAGCAGGCTCGAAATTCTTGCCATAAAAACCTCGAATTGCGTTGTCAGGGAGCGGATGGCCGGCTCCACGCACGTCTTTTGTTTGTGACGTCAGCTTACACCTTTGGGTTACACGTAGCGGATGAAAGGAGAAATGCTGCCAGAGCATTTTCGCCATTGAGAAATTAACGAGGCCAGACGCCGGCGGTGAATGTTTTTAGTGTTTTGAAACCGAGCTGTTCGTAGAGACGGACGGCGGTGCGATTTTCCGTGGTGACCGTGAGGGTGAGTTCCTGAAACTTTAAGCCCCGCAAGGAGTCGGCGGCGGTAAGCATGAGTGCGCGACCGAGCCCCTGACCTTGATGGCCGGGCAGCACGCAGACTTGCGTGGTATGACCGACGCCAGGCGAAACCTCGCTGGTGAGGATTGCGCCAACCAGATCGTCGCTGCCCGGATAGTGCAAAACGAAGGAGGCGCTGGGAACGAACTGGCCGCAACCGGGCAGGAGAATAATATTTTTCAGAAAACGCAAGGCGCCGGCTTTGCTGCGGTATTGGTCGTTGATGTCGCCGTCCACGTGGTCCGCGTAGGCGAGATAAATCAATTTGGCGCAGGGATCGAAATAGCGGTCGTGCCAGCGGGAAAAACGCAAGCCAGTCGTGGCAGAAATGCGAAATTCGGTTGGCTTGTGGAGGTCCATGAGCATGAATTGCCGCGTGTAAAGCTGGAATCCCTGTTCGGTGAGGGTGCGATCGACGGGGCCGCCGAAAGGCATGAGCTGCGCCTCGATGCGGCTCAGGTGGGGGATGGCCCGCATAGCGAAGAGCATTTCTTCCAGCATTCTTTGCGCGATTGCGGATTGTTCGAAACGCGGCGAAGCGTAAAGGCCGCCGATCAACCCTTTGTGCTCTTCCAAAACGTAAAACGCGTACCCGGCAGCGGCGCCATTTTCATAGGCCACACAACCGGAGAGTGCGTGCGCTTCGAGAAACCGTTTGATAAGTTCGAGCGCGCAGCGATAGTCCCAATGCAATTCGTCGCGCCAGTGAACAGCCTCTTCGTCGAGAAGCGGTTCAATCTGCCGCACCGTCGTCTGGCGGAGGTCAACGATGTTCATGAAACGAGAGAACTGCCCAACCCCTGAGAAGACCGCTCAATCGCGCTACCGGATTGCGTCCCCCATAATAGCCGATTCGTCGAATAAAAATAGACGATGCGGCTAAACGAGCGCGTTAACGCGAACCAGCACGATATAGACACACGGTCGCGATGGCGGACGCAAAGGCGATTTCGCGTATGCTACGCTTCAAAAGAGTAAGGAATAAGAAGGGAATTCAATTCAGCGGCTATCGCCGCGCCCAGAGCGGCCACGACGCGAATGTCCATCCTTTTTGAACTGCGATATCCCACAAAGTGGTATACGAAAGTGTTTACGGCGGTCGTTGCGCTGGCGTTTTTCGTCGGCCTGGCAACGCTGGCGATTGCAGGTTTTCTTGTCTACCGGATCGTAAAGCCGCAACGCACGAGTTCTGAAATCAACATGTCGACTTTTCCGGGGCGGCCGGATGCGGTGCAGTTTACTGTGGCGGGCCTGGGAAATCGCGAAGGCTGGTTCTTCCCGGGACTGCGCGGCGCGCCGACGATCATTTTGTGCCACGGATACGAATCGAGCCGCAGCGAACTGCTGACGTTGGTTTCCGCGTTGCAGGATCACCAGTACAACGTTTTTGTTTTTGATTTTGCCGCGCACGGCGCAAACGCCGGCATGACGACGTTTGGCTACAAGGAAGCGGAAGAATTGCGCGCGGCGATCAATACGTTGGCTGCGCGGAACGATGTGGACCCAACGAGTTTTGGACTTTGGGGTTACAACCTGGGCGCCTATGCAGCGATGCGCGAAGCGGAAACAGATAAGCGCGTGCGGGTTCTGGTGCTCGATTCGATTTACGACGAGCCGAAACAGATGGTGAAGGTCGAAGTAGAAAATACTGGCCTGGCGTCGTTTCCTTTTATGGTGCGGTCGGCGGAATTGAGTTTTGACTGGCTGAACTATCAGCACAAACAGGACCCGCCGCTATCGAAACGGCTGAGCGCGCTGGCTGGAGTGCCGAAACTTTTCATTGAAGCGAACGATCAGCCGGAGCTTGCGGAATTGACGCGTGACATGTTCGTGAAATCGCCGGAACCGCGTGAACAGGCGATGATTCCGCACGGAAACTTCGCGGGAATGGGTGACGAAGACAAGCGGGCGTACGAGAATCGGGTTGTGACGTTCTTCTTAACGCGGCTGCCCGCTACCGGCCGGCGCTGAAGCGCGGGGCGTAATTCGCAACAGTGCCCAAGCACCGCTTGCGAAATCTATTCTGCCCCACAGATCTTCACAATTAAACCGGTGATCAATTTGATCGCAGTACAGGCCGTTTGAAAGAACGTAGCCATCCTCGATTGGATCGTCCCTCCAGTCCCTAATTTCGCGATGCAGATAGAAGTTCAGCGCATACTGTGTGTCGCGTTTGAGCCCTAGTGTTCTGAGGCTCGCCTCAGGAACTCCCCACCGCGCTAAGACCGACGCCATGCCACCGGGCGCTGTTTCAAAGAATTCGGTGCGCGTCGCCACGAGATTCATTCCATTTATCAAAAGAAGAATTTGCGCGACCGAGAGGATTGTCAGCGTTACATGAGGTACGCTCTTCGAACGCATTTGTAATGCAGCTGCGAGCAGAAGATTTGCCACGCCGACGGCCAGAACCAGAACGACTGCGAACGGCTCGAAAGCCATCAATTTGTCGGGGAATCGACGCGAGATTGCCACGAACAGGCCAGCTACGACGAAGAGTAATCCGGCAATCGCACAGACGATCTTGATCGGCTTTCGGAGAATAGATTGTGCCGAGGAAATGGCAACCGAACATAAGAGCATGACCGCTGGGAATCCGGGCAGGATGTAGCCGGGCAGTTTTGATTTAGATGTCGAGAAGAATACCAAGCAAAATAACCCCCACCCAAGAAAATACAAGGTGGCATGCCGCAAGCTAAAGGTGAATTTTTTCAACGCCCAACCAGCAAGTGTTCCGAGCGCGACGGCGAACCAAGGTAGCAGCGCAATCGACAGCACCGGCAGGTAATACCAGAACGGCTGAATGTGCTGGAATTCTGGTGTGAGGTAGCGTTTGAAATTATGTTCGATGATGAAGACGCGAAAGAAGTCGGGATTGCGGCGCGCGCAGAGGATATACCAGGGCAGGGCGGTGGCGCAGAACGAAACTATAGCGATGGGATGAAGCAGACGAAACGCATCGCGCCGGCGTTTGGTGATGAGCGCCCAGAAAAATACGGCGCCGCCGGTGAGAATGATTGCGGCCGGGCCTTTGGCAAGAACGGCTAGGCCGAGAAAAAATCCGAAGAGGATCAGCGCGAGCCAGGGTGTGCGTGGAAGTACCGGAGTGTTTTCATTACGCACAAGGCCGAGGACGACAGCGGCGCAGACCATCGCAATGGTGAGCATGCCGCTGAACGGCATGTCCGTTGCGGCGGCATGTGAGAAGCCGATCATGCCGACGCTTGTTGGAAGGAGCAGCAGGAGCCATCGCGCCGTTTCTTCGCCGTAGACCCGCCAGGCGAGCCACGCGAGCGACAGCGTTGCGAACAATGCGCAGAGGGCGCTGGGCAATCGTGCGGCGGCTTCGCGTACGCCGAAAAGTTTGAAGCTTGCGGCGGCCATCCAGTAATAAAGGACCGGCTTCTCGAACCACGGCTTCCCGTACAGGCGCGGCGTGACCCAATCGCCGCTCTCCGCCATGTCGCGCGCGATCCACGCGTAACGCGGCTCATCAGGGCCAACGAAACCGATCGCGCCGAGATTGCTGAAATAGCAGACCGCGAGCGTGACTACAATCAGCGCGGCCCAGCCAATGCGCGCGGGTACGCTTTGGCCAGATTTTTCGTTCGATGACGAGTCGGCTTCGTTCATTCGCGGTTCGATTGAATCTCTCGCAGCTTACCTTCGGTCCTACACTTCTAGCATAATGGCACACGATGAAGGAATGGCCGGGATTTGCCCTTGCGTGGCTGCTCGTAAAATTCATCGGGATGTTGCCGCGACCGCTGGCGCGGGGAATCGCGTCGGCGACGGTGCGCGTTCTTCTGGCGATGCTCCCGCGTTTGCGCAAGATCGCGATGTTCAATCTTCGGCTGGCGTTCCCGGACTGGACTGATGCGCGGTGGAACGAAACGTTGCATCAAATGACGCAGTACCTTGCATGGCAGGCCGTTGAATTCGCGCAGTTCCCGAAATACAACCGGGTGAACATCGAGCCGGTGATCGAAATCGAAGGTAATGAGAATTTTCTGGAGGCGCAACGCAAGGGAAAGGGCGTGTTGATTCTTACCGGACATATCGGTGCGTGGGAGCTTTCTTCGTTCGCACACGCGGTTTATGGATTTCCCATGCACTATCTGGCGCGTCCGCTGGACAACGCGCGATTAAACGCATTCGTCAATCGCTATCGCGGCCTTAGCGGGAATCAGCCCATTTACAAGAATGAATCGGCGCGGGTGGTGCTGAAAACGCTTCATGGTGGGGGAATCGTCGGGATACTCGCCGATCAGAACACACTGCCGGAAGAAGGCGTGTTTGTCGAATTCTTCGGCAAAACCGCTTGCACGACAACGGGCATCGCGCGCCTGGCTTTGCACACGGGGGCGGCAGTCGTGCCAGGTTACGCGTATTGGGACGTCGCCGCTGAGAAATATAAATTGCGGTTTGAGCCGGCAGTTGATGTTGTTGAGACGGGCGACGGCGAGCGGGACGTCGTAGTAAATACGCAACGATTTGCCAAAGTCACTGAAAACATCATCCGTAAATTTCCCGAGCAATGGGTGTGGGTACATGCGCGGTGGAAGACTCGGCCGAAGGATGAGCCGCCGTTGTACGATTTTTTGTGAGGACTGCGATGACGCGAACTGCGAAGGAACTGGCTGAACTGCTTGGTGTTGAACTGGAAGGAGACGGCGGCGTGGAGCTACAGAACGTCGCTGCGCCGGAACGCGCCGGTGCGCGCGACCTGATCTACGTGGAATCGGCGAAACATGCAGAGCGCGCAATTTCGAGCGCCGCGCGTACGGCTGTGGCGGCCGAGGGAATCGCACTGTCCGGCAAAACTGTCCTCCGCGCAAAAAACGCCAAGTATGCCTTTGCGAAGGCGGCTGCGATTTTGCGTGAACGCGTGCCGATTGCGCGCGGCGTGCATTCCACGGCGATCGTCGCGCCGTTAGCGCGGGTTCATCCGACGGTTTCCATCGGGGCGTATGCAGTGATTGGTGAAGATACGCGTATCGGAGAAGGAACTGAAATTGGTGCGCACAGCGTGATTGGTTCCGCGTGCTGGATTGGCGACAATTGCCGTTTTCATCCGCGCATAACGCTGTATTCCGGAGTCCGCGTCGGTCATCGCGTAGAAATTCATTCCGGCGCCGTGATCGGCGCGGATGGATTCGGCTACGCACATGGCGAAGGGAGATACCTGAAGTTTCCGCAGGCGGGAATCGTGGAAATTGGCGATGACGTTGAGATCGGAGCGAACACGACAATTGACCGTGGATCGCTCGACGACACGCGTATCGCGGAAGGCGTGAAGTTGGACAATCTGGTCCACGTGGGGCACAACGTAAAGATCGGCGCGCACACGGTGATTGCAGCGCAAACTGGCGTCTCCGGTTCCAGCACAATTGGTGATCGTGTTGTGGTTGGCGGACAAGTGGGCATCGCGGATCATTGCACGCTGGAGAGTGGTTCCGTAGCAGGTGCGCAAGCGGGAATTCCTACTGGGAAAACGATTCGCGGCGGGCAAACGGTGTGGGGCACACCAGCGCGCGAGATAGGCAAATTCAAAGAGATTTATGTTTGGTACGCGCGACTCCCGGAGTTGGCCGAGCGCATCAAAGAGCTTGAGGCAAAACTTGGCAAAGGCTGAACAGACGCACCCTACTACTTACCGGCTGATTGTTGTTGGCGGCCACACGCGCAGCATCGGCAAGACGCAACTCGTATGCGATCTAGTAGCGGCATTGCCCGAAGCGAACTTCATCGCGGGGAAAATCACGCAGTACGGGCACGGCGTTTGCGCGCAGAACGGCGAGCACTGCGGCTGCGCACCGGACGAACACGCTAGTGCGTTTAGTTGGGAAGAGAGCGCAATAAGCGGAACGGACAGCGCGCGGTTTCTGGCTGCCGGGGCGCGGCGGGCGTTTTGGCTGCGCACGAAGCAGGGATTCCTGGCTGAGGGTCTGCCGGCGTTGCGCGAATCGTTGAATTCGGTTGCAACAGATGCCGTTGAAGGAACGCTAAAC
>WNFS01002113.1_pt1 | contig 15589 bp, 16 predicted proteins | sample 5400141 | NCBI WGS metagenome assembly WNFS01 (sample SAMN13153358, study PRJNA577476) | soil metagenome | isolation source: 60 cm saprolite under Madrone tree | place: USA:California | collected 2016-06-14
TCCGGACGGCCCGATACCCGCCCCCGAACTCGAGGAAGATGCCGACGAAGATCGCGAGCGTGACGCCGAACTTGGCGAGCAGAGCGAGAGTTCCCTTCATGTCGCGGACCGGCCGTGCGGCGCGCCGTATATCGCACAGGCCCGCCCGGCGGCCAAACCGCGAGCCGGCTCTCTGGAAGCGATTCGGGACCCGTGATAGACGGCCCGGCCAGAAGGGGGGTGAACTGCGGTGAAGCGAACTGGGCTAGCGCTGGTTTCTCTGCTGGCGGCTGCTGTCCTCGTCGGGTCCCCGGCGCTGGCGGCGCGCAAGGGAGCGCATCACGCTGCGGTGTCGTGCGCGAAGATCAAGGAAGCGATGGCGGCCGGCAAGACCGCTGAGGACGTCGAGAAGGAGATGAAGGTTTCGGCAGCCACCGTGAAGCGCTGTACGGCGGCGCCGGCGAAGAGCGGCGGCAAGAAGGCGCCGGCGAAGAACCCGAGCTGATCGCTCGAGCGTCCGGCTGAGAACGAGAACGGCGGAGGGGCTCTCGCGAGCCCGCTCCGCCGTCTGTTCTCCCGGGCGCCGAGGCGCGCGCCGCTCAGGCGTCGAAGTAGAGCGCGAACTCGTAGGGATGCGGCCGCAGCCGGAGGGCGCTCACCTCGTTCGCCATCTTCCACTCGATCCACGTCTCGATGACGTCCTCGGTGAAGACGTCGCCCTTGAGCAGGAAGTCGTGGTCGCGCTTCAAGTTCTCGAGCGCCTCGTCGAGCGAGCCGGGCATCTTGGGGATGAGCATGGCCGAGAAGGCGATGTAGCCGTTGCAGGCCGGGTCGGGGAAGCGCACCTCGATGCGCTTCGCCTTGGGTGATGGCGAGTACATCGGGATGCGGACCGCGGCCGAGCGGTTGCGGCTCGAGTACGCCAGGTTGATCGGCGCCTCGAAGCCGGGCACCAGGCGGTGGTAGGAGTTGGTGGTCGGGCAGGTGAAGGCGGCGAGCGCGGGGGCGTGCTTCAGGATGCCGCCGATGTAGTGCATGCCGAGCTCGCTCATGCCCCCGTAGCGGTCGCCCGCGAAGAGCGGCTTCTCGCCCTTCCAGATCGACTGGTGGGTGTGCATGCCGCTGCCGTTGTCGCCGAAGATCGGCTTCGGCATGAAGGTCGCCGTCTTGCCGTAGCGGCGGGCGACGTTCTTGACGATGTGCTTGTACCACATGAGCGCGTCGCCCATCTTGACCAGCGACAGGAAGCGCAGGTCGATCTCGGCCTGCCCGGCGGTCGCCACCTCGTGGTGGTGCTTCTCCACGCGGTAGCCGACCTTCTCCATTTCGCGGACCATCTCGGTGCGGATGTCCTGCTGCGAGTCGGTGGGCTGGACGGGGAAGTAGCCCTCCTTGTAACGCGGCTTGTAGCCCAGGTTCTTGCTCTCGATCAGGCGGCCGCTGCGGTCGTTCACCGCGTCGACCTCGCGTGCCGTGTTCCACTGCCCCTCGGCCGAGTCGATCAGGTAGAAGCCGGTGTGCTGGTTCTGCTCGTAGCGCACCTCGTCGAAGACGAAGAACTCGGGCTCGGGCCCGAAGTAGGCGGTGTCGCCGATCCCGGTCGACTTCAAGTACGCCTCGGCCTTGCGCGCGATGTTGCGCGGGTCGCGCGAGTAGTCCTCCTTGGTGAGCGGATCGACGATGTTGCAGATGAGGCTCAAGGTCGGCAGCGCCGTGAACGGATCCATGACCGCGGTCGTCGGATCCGGCACCACGAGCATGTCCGAGGCGTGGATCGGCTGCCAGCCGCGGATCGACGAGCCGTCGAAGCCGAGTCCTTCCTCGAACACTTCCTCGGTCAGCTCACTGGGCGGAACCGTGAAGTGCTGCCAGAGTCCCAGCAGGTCGAGGAACTTCAGGTCCGCGGCCTCGATCTTGTTGTCCTTCGCGAACTTGAGCACGTCCTTCGCTGTCTGAATCGCCATACCGAGCCCCTCCTCACGAGCTCTGCGTTAAATCGCGTCGCCGCCGCGCTCGCCGGTGCGGATGCGCACGACCTCGTCGATCGGCAACACGAAGATCTTCCCGTCGCCGATGCGGCCGGTCTTGGCCGCCTTCTCGATCGTCTCCACCACGTCCGCGACCTGCTCCTCGCGCACGATGATCTCGAGCTTCACCTTGGGGAGGAAGTCGACCACGTACTCCGCGCCCCGGTAGAGCTCGGTGTGTCCCTTCTGCCGGCCGAAGCCCTTCACCTCGCTCACGGTGATGCCCTGCACCCCGATCGCGGAGAGGCTCTCCTTCACCTCGTCGAGCTTGAACGGCTTGATGATCGCCTCGACCTTCTTCATGGGTGATTCCCTTCAGTGGGGCCGCCGCTGCGCGGGCCCCCCGTTTACTGTAAGCGCTCGCCGCTTGTAAAGACGAGTGCACGCCATCGCGGTCAGTCCATAGCGCTGCGTTGCTCGGCCGGTCGTGCCCCGAGGGCCGAGTGGCCGCCGTAGCCGCTGCTGCTGGCGAACATGTACGCGCTCTCGCTGTGCTGCGAGAGGTCGAGCCCGGCGAACTCGTCGTCCTCGCTCACCCGGAGGCCGCCGGCCACCACCCCGGTGATGGCGAGGCAGAGGAGCGAGCCCGCCACCGCCAGGAGGTAGGTGACGAGCACGGCGATCACCTGAGAGCCGAGGAGGCCCCACTGGCCGGAGATGAGGAGCCCCTCGGAGACCGCGGAGCCGCCGCCCGGCTTGAAGGCCGCGGGATTCACCTGCGCCGAGGCCCACAGCCCGGTCGCGATCGCGCCCCAGGTCCCGCCCACGCCGTGCACCCCCACCACGTCGAGCGCGTCGTCGTACCAGCCGAGCACGGTCTTGAGATTGCACGCGCCATAGCAGAGCACGCCCGCGACCGCGCCGATCGCGAGCGCCGGTAGGGGGGCGACGAAGCCCGAGGCAGGCGTGATCGCCACCAGCCCGGCGACCGCGCCGCTCGCCGCCCCGAGTATGGTCGGCTTCCCGCGCCCGAGCCACTCGGCGAACATCCACGACAGCGCCGCCGCCGCGGTGGCGGTGTTGGTGGCGACGAAGGCGCTGGTGGCGAGCGCGTTGGCGGCGAGCGCGCTCCCGGCGTTGAAGCCGAACCAGCCGACCCAGAGGAGCGCGGCGCCCGTCAGCACGAAGGGCATGTTGTGCGGCGGCATGGGCTCGGAGCCGTAGCCGAGGCGCTTGCCGAGCACGACCGCGCACACCAGCGCCGAGGTCCCCGAGCTGATGTGCACCACGGTGCCGCCCGCGAAGTCGAGGGCGCCGATGACCTTGCCGAGCAGCCCGCCCGTCCCCCACACCATGTGGGCCAACGGATCGTAGACGAGCGTCGCCCACAGGAGCGAGAAGAGGAAGAAGGCGCTGAACTTCATGCGCTCCGCGAACGCCCCGGTGATGAGGGCCGGCGTGATGATCGCGAACATGCACTGGTAGATCATGAAGGTCTGGTGCGGGATGGTGGGCGCGTAGTCCGCGTTCGGCGCGAAGCCGACGCCGCGCAGCCCGAGCCATTCGAGCCCGCCCATCACGTGCCCGTGATCGGGCCCGAAGGCGAGGCTGTAGCCCCAGAGCACCCACTGGATGCTGATCAGGGCGACCATGATGAAGCTCTGCATCAGCAGGCTGAGGACGTTCTTGCTGCGGACCAGCCCGCCGTAGAAGAGCGCGAGCCCGGGCGCCGTCATCATGAGGACGAGCGCCGACGAGGTGAGCATCCACGCGTTGTCGCCCGAATCGACCTTCGCAGCTTCCTCCGCGCGCGCCAGCGAGGCGAGCGCGAGCACGGCCGCGAGCGCGAGCGACGAGCGGACACACCAATACCCGGCGCCGAAGGATCGCTGCCTCCTTTCCATAGTCCCCCCCGAGGTCGAAGAAATCGATGAGCAACGGTGGTGCCACGACCCGCCGCAGGGGGTCAACAGGGAACCGCCGGGCGCGAGCGCGGAACCGAGGGCGCCGCTGCCCAGTTTCCGGGCACAGCCTACTTTTTGTGCAGCGTCAGCCGAGGCTCGGTGCCGGCGCGCAGCCGCCGGAAGTTGTCGCGGTGCCGGAGCGCGATGAAGGCGGTCATGACGAGGGACGCGGCCAGGACCGGCGCGGGATAGGCGAAGAGCACGACCAAGAGAGGCGCCGCGAGCGCCGCCAGCACGGAGGCGAGCGAGACGTAGCGCGTGAGCCGGACGACCAGGACGAAGACCGCCACCGCTGCGGCCGCCGCAAGCGGCGCGAGCGTCAGGAGGACGCCGAGCGCGGTGGCCACGCCCTTGCCGCCCGCGAAGCCGAGCGTCACCGGAAAGAGGTGGCCCAAGAACGCCGCCACGCCGACGGCGGCCGCGAGCGCGGGGCGATCGGTGAGCGCGCGTGCGAGGAGCGCGGGCAGGGCGCCCTTGAGCGCGTCAGCCACGAGCGTCATCACGCCGAGCCCGACACCGGCGGTGCGCGCCACGTTCGCGGCGCCGATGTTCCCGCTGCCCGCGACCCGCGGATCGACGCCCGCGCGCCGGGCGAGCAACACCCCGAACGGCACCGAGCCGCAGAGGTAGCCGACGACGACGAGGAGCAGCTGCACGCCGCCCTAGAGACGGAGCCGACTCCGCTGGCGACCGTCGCGCCGCCGCTGCAGCAGGCGGTCCGCGAAGAGACCGATCGCCGCGCCCATGCCGAGCAGCCCCGCCACCGCCCAGAACGTCCACTCCGGCGCCGGATCCGCCGGCGCGGGTCCTCCGACGAAGCGCTCGTCGAAGCGCCGCGCCAGGTCACGCTCCGCGGCCGAAAGGCGCTCGATCTCCCGGCGGACGCGCTCGAGATCCGCGGCGCTGGCCGGCTCGGGCCGCTGCGCGAGCGCGCTCATCTCCTGGTGGAGGTCGCGCACCTCGTCGGCGAGGCTCCGCGGTGTCGTGCGCAGCGCCTCGGGCGGCTGCGTCTCGGCCTCGGCCAGATGCTCCGCCCACACGTACCCGGTTTTGCCGTCGCGTGCGCGCACCTGCTTCCAGCCGCCGCTCTCGCCCAGCACGTCGAGCGCGGTGCCGGGCGGCAGCTCGGCGAGCAGCTCGCTGGCCCCGCTCGGTCCCCGGCGCAGGTGCGCCCGCTCCTTGGTGGTCGCGGACTCCGCCCGCGCCATCGACGCGCCGAGCAGCGCGGCGAGCGCCGCGCCGACGAGCGACCGATGTAGCCCCCGCACCTCGGTTGCCTCTCGTCAGATCGCCTGGCCGAAGAGAAGATCGGGGTGACTGGATTTGAACCAGCGGCTCCTGCGTCCCGAACGCAGTGCTCTACCAGGCTGAGCTACACCCCGTACACGGCCGGCCAGCGCGTGCGAGCCCGCTTAACACAGGTGTTGCGGCAAGAAAAGCTCGCCGCCGACGGCTGCGACGTTTCGTTCCGCCGGACGCATCGTCCGTCGCCGCCAGCGGCGAATTCCTTTGGTGCCACCACGCGCGGCGCCTGGCACGTCGCTTGCGCCCGGCGGGCTGCGAGCGGCGCCGCAGGGGCGCCAAAGGAGGTGAAGATGCAGCGGATCACGAGAGCGGTGGTGGTGGGGCTCCTCTGCGGGCTCGTGCTGGCCGGGACCGGGCGCGGCGCCGTCGCCGCCGGCGCCGCGCCCGCAGCTGCGGGCGCGCGCGTCGACATCAACTCGGCGGGCGCGGACGAGCTCGCGAAGCTCCCGGGCGTCGGGCCGGCAAAGGCTCGCGCGATCATCGAGTATCGGAGCGAGGCGCCGTTCCAGAAACCCGAGGACCTGCGCAAGGTGAAGGGCATCGGCGACAAGCTCTACGACCGGCTGAAGGACCAGATCACGGTCGGGCCGGGCGCGACTCCGAAGGGCCGCGGCAGCTGAGCCGCGGCGTGTGGCCGGACGAAGGGGGCGGGCCGACTACGAGGGCGGGCGGCCCGTCTCCCCGGCCTTCTCTTCAGAGGCCGCGCAGCGCGCGGATGGTCGCGCGGTAGTCGGGCGACTCGAAGATCGCGGAGCCCGCGACGAGAACGTCGGCGCCCGCGGCGACCGCCGCGGCGGCGTTGTGCGGCTTGATGCCTCCGTCCACCTCGATGACGAAGCGGGCGCCGCTCTCGGCGCGCAGGCGGCGAGCGGCGGCGAGCTTCTCCATCGATCCCTCGACGAAGGGTTGCCCGCCCCAGCCGGGGTTGACGCTCATCACCAGCAGGAGGTCGATGCGATCCGCGAACGGCCGGGCGCGCTCGAGGGGCGTGGGCGGGTTGAGCGCCAGCCCCGGTCGTGCGCCCGCCGTGCGGATGGCGGCCAGGGTGGCCGCCACGTCGGTCGAGGCCTCGACGTGCACCGTGACGCCGTCGGCGCCGGCGCGCACGAACTCGGCGACCTGTTTCTCGGGCGTCTCGATCATCAGGTGGACGTCGAGCGGCAGGTGGGTCGCACGGCGGATTGCCGCCACCACCAGCGGGCCGATGGTGATGGGCGGCACGAAGCGCCCGTCCATGACGTCGACGTGGATCCAGTCGGCGCCGGCGGCGGTGACCGCGCGCACCTCCTCGGCGAGCCGCCCGAAGTCGGCGGAGAGGATGGAGGGCGCGATGACCGTCACGCGGTCCGTCTAGCGGAGGGAGGCGCGCGAATCCAGCCGCAGCCGCACCGCGAAGAAGCCGTCGAGGTCGTGGCGGTGCGGCAGGGTGCGGAGGTGACCCGTCGGCGTGACGAGATCGGGCGACAGCGCGGGCCCCTCGAGCACGAAGGCGGGGTGCGCGGTGCGGAACCACTCGACCACGTCTTCGTTCTCCTCGCGCGCGAGCGTGCACACCGCGTAGACGAGCACGCCCCCGGGGCGGACGAGCGGGGCGGCTCCGGCCAGGATCTCCCGCTGGAGCGCGGCGAGGCGCGCGATGTCCTCCGCGCGCCGCCGCCAGCGCAGCTCCGGGTGCCGGCGGAGCGTGCCGAGCCCGCTGCACGGCGCGTCCACCAGCACGGCGTCGAAGGGACGTGCGAAGGGCGGGCGGCGGGCGTCGCCGACGGCGGCCTCGACGCAGGCGGCGCCGAGCCGCACCGCCTCGTCCCGAACCCGGCGGACGCCGCCCGGGCGCCGATCGAGCGCTACCACCAGCCCGCGCCCCTCGAGCAGCGCGGCCGCCTGCACCGCCTTCCCACCCGGGGCGGCGCACGCGTCGAGGAGCCGATCGCCGGGCGCGAGCGCGAGCAGCGTGGGGACGAGCTGCGACGCCTCGCCCTGGAAGGCGAGGCGCCCCTCGCGCCAGGCGGGGAGCGCGCGCAGGCCCGCGGCGCCGTCGTCGATGACGAGGCCGTCGGGGGCCCAGACGCTCGGGCGCGCCGCCACGCGCGCCGCCGCGAGCTCGGCGCGGAGCGCATCGCGGCTGGTGCGGAGACGGTTGGCACGCACCGCGCTCGGCCCGCGCACGTTGTTCGCCGCGAGGAGACGCGGCAGCTCGTCGCGCCCGAACTCGGCCGCCCAGCGCTCGACCAGCCAGCGCGGGTGCGACCACTCGATCGCGAGGCGCTCGAGCGGATCGGCGGTGGGGCTGGGCAGCGGGAGCCCGCCCACGCCGGCCCCGGCGGCGCGGCGCAGGACCGCGTTCACTAGGCCGGCGGCGCCGGCGCCCGCGGCGACGCGCGCCAGGCCCACGCTCGCGTGCACGGCGGCGTAGGCCGGGACGCGGTCCAGGAAGAGGAGCTGGTAGAGCCCGAGCCGGAGCGCCGCCCGGACCGGAGGGTCGAGGTCCGCGAGCGGCCTGCGCACGAGCCCCTTCAGATGGTGGTCGAGGCGGCCCTGCCAGGCGAGGGTTCCGTAGACGAGGCGGGTGGCGAGGGCGCGATCGGCGGCAGACATCGGCGCGCGCGCCAGCCGGTCGGCGAGCAGCACGTCGGCGAAGGCGTCCGTCGTCTCCACGCGCACGAGCACCTCGTGCGCGACGGCGCGCGCGTCCGCCCGCACTACCCCGCGCCGAGGCATGTGCCCGGGGCGAGCCGGCGCCCGGCCAGGAACTCCGCGACGGAGAGCCGGCGTCGCCCCTCGAGCTGGACCTCGAGCAGGCGGAGCGCTCCCGTGCCCGCCGCGACCACGAGCCCATCCGGTCCGGCCGCGACGACCTCGCCGGGGCGCGCGGTGCCGGCCGCGAGCGCGGCGCGATGGACCTTGAGGAGCTTCCCCTCGAGCGTGGTGAACGCCGACGGCGAAGGGGCCAGCGCACGTACCTGGCGCTCGAGCTCGACCGCCGGGCGGCGCCAGTCGAGACGGCGGTGCTCGCGCTCGATGCGCGGCGCGAAGGTGATGCCCGCGGCGGGCTGCGGGACCGGACGCAGCGTGCCGGCCTGGAGGCCGTCGATCGCCTCGCCGATGGCCTTCGCACCGAGACGCGCGAGCCGCTCGCCGAGCGTGCCGCCGGTGTCGTCGGGCGCGATCGCCGTCTCGCGCTGGAGGAGGATGTCGCCCGCGTCCATCTCCTCGGTCATCGCCATGATGGTGACGCCGGTCACGGCATCACCCGCGAGAACGGCCCACGCGATCGGCGCCGCGCCGCGGTGGCGCGGCAGGAGCGAGGCGTGGACGTTGATGCACCCGCGGGGCGGCAGGTCGAGGACGGCGCGCGGCAGGATCTTCCCGTAGGCGGCGACCACGACGAGGTCGGGCGCGAGGGCGCCGAGCGCGCCCTGGAAGGCCGCGTCGCGCAGCCGCTCGGGCTGCAGCACGGGGAGCCCGTGCGCCTCGGCCAGGCGCTTCACCTCGGGTGCGGACACCCCGAGCCCGCGGCCGCGCGGGCGATCGGGCTGGCAGACGACGCCCACCACCGGATCGGCGCGCGCCAGCAGCGCTTCGAGGATGGGGCACGCGAAGGCGGGCGTGCCCATGAACACGATGCGCCAGCGGCTGGTCAGATGAGCAGCGGGCGGGCGCCGCCGCTCTTCCGCCCCTGGCGCTCGAGCTTGCGCTGGCGCGCGCGGTAGAGGTCGCGCTTGAGCCGCGACAACCGGTCCAGGAAGAGCCGCCCGTCGAGGTGGTCGATCTCGTGCTGCAGCACGACCGCGAGCAGCTCCTCGGCCTCGACCTGGACCTCGCGCTCCTTGGGCGTCCACGCCCGCACCAGCACGCGTCGAGCGCGCTTGACCGGGGCGGCGAGCCCGGGGACCGAGAGGCAGCCCTCCTCCCACACCACCTCGCCCTCGCGCTCGGCGATCTCGGGGTTGATGAGCTTGAGCAGCCGCTTCCCGGGCGCCTCGTCCTCGCCGTGGACGTCGAGCACGATGACGCGCTGGCCGGCCCCCACCTGCGTGGCGGCGAGGCCGACGCCGGGCGCGGCGTACATCGTCTCCGCCAGATCCTCGATCAGCGTGACCACCTCGCCGCCGATCGCGGCGACGGGGGCCGCGCGCTTCTTCAAGAGCGGATTCGGATACTCGAGTATCTGGCGGAGCGCCATGCGGAAAAGGGCGGGTAAGCGAATCTATAACATGCTGTATGGATCCACATCAATTACGAGGCGCACGGGGGCGCGCGGCGCGGAAGTCTGCGCGCTCCGCGCGGCGCTCGCCAGGGCGCGGAGCGCGCGCACGTCACCGCACCGCAAGAGGATCTGCCAGCGCCAGCGCCCGCGCACGCGCTCGAGCGGCGGGGGCGCGGGGCCGACCACGCTCCCCTCGCCGAGCCCCAGGTCGCGCGCCCGCCGACGCATGCGCCCGGCCAGCTCGCGCGCCGCGCGCTCGACCGCGGCGCCGTCGGGGCCGTCGAGCCGCAGGTTGACTAGGCGCGCGAAGGGCGGGTAGCCGAGCGTCCGGCGGCGGTCGAGCTCGCGCGCCATGAAGCCCGCGTAGTCGTGGTGCGCGGCGGCCGCCACGCTCGGGTGCTCGGGGCGGAAGGTCTGCACCACCACGCGTCCCGGAGCGTCGCCGCGGCCGGCGCGCCCCGCCACCTGCACGAGGAGCTGGAAGGTGCGCTCGGCGGCGCGGAAGTCTGGCACGTTGAGCGACAGGTCGGCGAGCAGCACCGCGACCAGGGTCACGCCGGGCACGTCGTGCCCCTTGCTCACCATCTGCGTGCCGACCAGGATGTCGGTGGCACCCGCGCGCCAGTCGCGCAGGATGCGGCGCTGTGCGCCGAGGCGCTGCGCGGCGTCGCGGTCGAGCCGGTCGACCACCGCCAGCGGGTAGCAGGCCCGCAGCGCGGCCTCGATCTGCTCCGTCCCCACGCCGAAGGCCTCGAGGGTGCCCGTGCCGCACGCCGGGCAGGTGGCGGGCGGCCGGCGCGTGTGGCGGCAGTGGTGGCAGACGAGCGCCCTGGCTGCACGGTGCCAGGCGAGCGTCACGCTGCACAGCGGGCAGTCGAGGGCCGCGCCGCAGCCGGCGCACTGCAGGTAGACCGCGAAGCCGCGGCGGTTCAGGAAGACGAGCGTCTGCCCGCCGGCGGCGAGGTTCGCCTCGAGCGCGCGGCGGAGCTCCTCGGAGACCAGGCGCGAGCGCTTGCGGTCGTCGGCCCGGGCGCGCAGGTCGACGACCTCCACCGCGGGCAGCGGCTGCGCGGTCGGCCGCTCGGGCAGCGTGAGCAGGCGGTGCCGGCCGTCGAGCGCGGCCCGGTAGCTCTCGGCCGACGGGGTGGCGGAGGCGAGCACGGCCACCGCACCGGCGAGGCGGGCGCGCACGACGGCCAGGTCGCGCGCATTGTAGCGCAGCCCCTCCTCCTGTTTGTAGGCCGCGTCGTGCTCCTCGTCGACCACCACGAGCCCCAGCCGCCGGGCCGGCGCGAAGACCGCCGAGCGCGCGCCGACGACGACCCGCGCGTGGCCGGAGAGGATGCGCCGCCACTCGCTCCAGCGCTCGCGCGGCCCGAGCCCGCTGTGAAGGACCGCCACCTCGCTCCCGAAACGGCCGCGCACCCGCTCGACCAGCTGGTGGGTGAGCGCGATCTCCGGCACGAGCAGGACGACCTCGCGGCCGGCGGCCAGGGTCGCCGCGGCGGCGGCGAGGAAGACCTCGGTCTTGCCGCTGCCGGTGATGCCGTGCAGGAGGAAGCAGGCCTGCGCCCCGCCTGCGACCGCCTGCGCGATCGCGTCGGCGGCCGTGCGTTGCGCCGGCGTGAGGGCAGGGCGGGGTGCGGCCTCGGGCAGGGCCGCCGGGGCGCGCGCGCGCATCACCCGCTCCGCGAGCCCGGCGGCGACCAGCGCGCGGAGCGCGGCGGCGCCGATGCCGGCCGCGCGCGCGGCCGCGGAGGTGAGCTGGGTGTCCGGGGCGGTGGTGAGCGCGCGGTAGGCGCACGCGCGCGCGGGCGCGCGGCGGGTGAGCGCCGCCTCCTCCTCGGCGGAGAGGCGGCGGGCGAGCCGGAGCGCACGCTCCTCGCTCGGTCGTGGGACGGAAGCCGGCACGATGGTCGCGATCACCTCGGCGAGCGAGACGAAATAGTATCGCGCGGTCCAGCGGCAGAGCTCGAGCAGATCGGCCGGCAGGAACGGGTCCGCATCGAGCACGTCGACGATGCTGCGCAGCTCGCCGGGCGGCAGGGCGTCGGCGAAGGCCGCAACCACCCCGGTGCGCGTCTGGCGGCCGAGCGGCACGCGCACGCGCACGCCCGGCCGGACGCGGTCCCGCAGCGGCTCGGGAACGCGGTAGGTGAGGAGGTCGTGCCGGGGGACGGGCGGCAGCGGGGCGATGGCGACCAGGCCATGCATGCCGTGCGAGTGTGTCACGATTTCGTCTCGTCAGACAGAAAATGAACAGGGCGGTGCAGCGTGCGCGCCGCGCGCCCCGGCCGGTGGACGGGTTTCGGCGCTGCTTTCCATGGCACCCGGCTTGCAGTTTCGAGGCTCAGCCCCTCCTTTCTGCACACGAGCAGACCCGGTTTGCGAAGACGCAGCCGGGTCTTCTCGTTTCTGAAGATCGACGGCGCCGAAAGGGCACATGGGTTGCATTGTGTAGGATGACGGGAGGGGAACTTTGAGCGGTCGTGCTTTGACAACGCGGTCCCTGCGGCGCATACTTCAAGCGGGAATTCCGCTGATTTTCTGCGTGTTAGGCCACTTTGCCGCCAGGCCGAGCCGTGGGTGGGGAGAGATGAGGAGGAGGTTGCCTTGGCGCTCACAGATGGTCTGAGCGGTCATCCGTTCGTCAAGCGGATCCTGGGCGCGAAGCTCAAGAATCCGTTCCGCCGCCAGAGCGGCTTCCTGGTCCTGGACATCGGCTCGAGCAGCGTCAAGCTCGCCGAGGTGCAGCAGGGGGCAAGCGGGCCGCGTCTCACCGCGCTCGGCTTGGCCGCGCTGCCGCCCACCGTCATCCAGTCGAACGTCATCCAGGACGAGGGCCAGGTGGTCGAGGCCATCCGCAAGCTGGTGCGAGACACCGGCGCCAAGGCCGAACAGGTCATCACCGCCGTCCCGGGGCCGGCGGTGATCGTGAAGAAGGTCATCCTGCCGGGACAGACGGGCGCGGCGGTCGACGCTGCCGTCCTGGCCGAGGCGAGCCACTTGATCCCGGACTCGCTCGACAACGTCAACCTCGACTACCAGGTGATCGACTGGATCGAGGACGGCAACAAAATGGAGGTCCTGGTCGTCGCGGTGAAGAAGGAGATCATCAACAGCTACACCGAGGCGATCCGGGCGGCCGAGCTCGAGCCGGTGCTGGTCGACGTCGACTACTTCGCGCTCGAGAACATGTTCGAGCTCAACTACGACCCGCCCGAGGGGCACCCAATCGGGCTGGTCAACATCGGGGCGCGCTACTCGTCGATCAACATCTTGAAGCAGGGTCGCTCCACCTTCACCGGCGACGTCCCGGTGGGCGGCGCCGAGTACAGCGACGCGCTCGTACGGCAGCTCGGGCTCTCGCCGGCCGACGCGGAGGCGCTGAAGGCGGGCCGGCCCCCCAAGGACGTCGATGCCGGCACGGCCGAGCCGGTCCTCGCCTCGGTGACGGAGTTCATCGTCGAGGAGATCCAGCGGGCGCTCAGCTTCTTCTGGACCGCCGCCACCGACGAGCCGCTCGGCGGCATCATCCTCTCGGGCGGCACGGCGCGCATGCCGGGTCTCGCGGCACAGCTGACGCAGCGCCTCGGGTGTGCGGTCGAGGTGGCCAACCCCTTCCGCCGCCTGCAGGTCGAGCGCGGCGTGGATCGGGGCCTGATCGAGGCGAGCGGGCATGCGCTCGCCGTGACCGTCGGGCTCGCGACCCGCCGTCCGGGGGACAAATGATCCGCATCAACCTGCTTCCGGGCGAAGAGGCGGAGCGCGCGGCAGGCCGCCGCCAGAACCTGGCCCTCGGCACCCTCGTGTTCGGGGTCGCGGTGGCCGGGCTGGTCGCCGCGCACCTCTGGCAGGGCCTCCGCAGCTCGTCCGTCCACCATGAGCTCTCCCGCGTGCAGACCGAGCTCAAGGCCATCGAGGGCCCCTACGCCGACGCGCTCCGCATCGAGCAGCAGAAGCAGGAGCTGCGCGAGAAGCTGCGCGTGATCGGCCAGCTCGAAGCCAAGAAGGTCGGGCCGGTGCGCATCCTGGCCGACCTGTCGAGCGCCACGCCGGACAAGCTCTGGCTCACCGACTTCTCGGATCAGGGGGGGACGCTCCGGCTGACCGGCATCGGCGTGGACGAGCAGACCGTCGCCGACTTCCTGCGCCGGCTCGGGATGCTCCCCTTCCTCCAGAGCGTCGACCTCGACGAGGCGAGCCAGATCGATCAGGACGGCGCCAAGCTGAAGAAGTTCGTGATCCGCGGGCAGATCGACTACGGCGCGCCCGCCACCGCGGTCGCTCGGGGCGGCGCCGCCGGGAAGCCCGCGGCCACGCCCGGCGCGGGAGGGGCGAGATGATCCTCGACGACCTCTTCGATCGGCCGCCCCATCAGAAGCTCGCCATCATGGGCGCCATGGTCCTGGTGGTGGCGGTGCTCGACTGGACCTACCTCTACGGTCCGAGCCAGCGCGCGCTCACGGACCTGCAGGCCGAGGTGTCGCAGCGGCGCACCGAGCTCGACTCGAAGCGCAGCAAGACCAACGCACGCGCGGCCCTCGAGCGCGACCTGCGCGACCTGGGCGCCGAGCTCAAGCGGGCGCAGGCCCGGCTGCCCGACCAGCGCGAGATCGCCAACCTGCTCGACAGCGTCGCGGCCAGCGGGCGCCAGGCGGGGCTCGAGATCACGCTCTTTCGGCAGAAGCCCGAAGTGCTGCACGACTTCTACGCCGAGGTGCCCGTCGAGATGCAGATGCGCGGCACCTACCAGGACGTGGCGCTCTTCCTGGACCGCGTGAAGCGCCTCGACCGCATCGTGAACGTCGCCAACATCCAGCTCACCAAGCCGCGCCTCGAGGGGGAACGGATGCTGCTCGACGCGGCCTGCACCGCGACCACCTTCCGCTTCCTGGACGAGGCCGAGCGGCAGAAGCTCGAGGAAAAGAAGAAGAACGACCAGAAGCAGGCGGGGAAGTCGGCATGATGCGCTGGACGGGTTCGGGGCTCGGGCTCGTGGTGGTGGCGGCGGCGCTCGCCGCGGCGACGGCACGCGCGGAGACCGCGGCGCCGCCCGCGCAAGCGGCGCCGCCGGACGCGGAGGTGGCACGGACGACCGAGCCGGCGGGAGACATCCCGTACGACCCGGCGGGGCGGCGCGATCCGTTCCGGCCGCCGCGCGCGGGGAACACCGCGCATACGGGCGAGCAGCGCACGCCGCTCCAGCGCTACGAGATCACGCAGCTCCGCCTGGTGGCGGTCATCTACGCCACCAAGGACCCGCGCGCGGTGGTCGAGGACGATCAGGGCCTCGGCTACATCGTGCACGTCGGCACGCCCATCGGTCCGAACGGGGGCGAGGTGCGGGGCATCGAGCGGGGGCGCGTGCTCATCACGGAAGACGCCGTCGACTACTACGGTGAGCACCGCGAGAACCAGGTGACGATGGAGCTGCGGACGACCGAGAGGGGGAAGCGATGAGGAGGTCGGGTGGTGCGGTTGTCCTGGTCGTGATCGGCCTTGCTTGCTCGCCGATCAAGACGGCGCATGCGCCGGCGGACACCCCGGCGACGACGGCCGGGGCCGAGGCGGCCCCGGGCCCGGAGGCGACCTGGATCGACATGACCAACGCCGAGGTGGCGCAGGTCGGTGCGGGGCGGCGGCTCACGCTGGTGCTCACGCGCACCCCCGAGGCGGTCCAGGACCAGGAGAGGGGCTCGCCCCCGCGTCTGGTGCTCGACCTGGACGGGCCGCGTCCGGCCGAGCCGCGGCAGGTGACCGCCTTCCCACTCTCCGACGAGCTGGTCTCGCGGGTGCGCGTCGGCTCCTTCGGCGGGAAGCTGCGCGCGATCGTGGATCTCTCCCGCGCCCCCGGGCCGCACGCCATTCGCAGCGAGGGCGCGAAGGTGATCGTCGACCTGGGCGACACGAGCCTCGCCGCCGCCGCGCCGGTCGAGACGCCCGGGGCCCCGCCGGCGGGCGACACCACCCCGCTCGCGGTGCGCGACGTCAGGGTCGAGCCCATGGGCGAGGGCCGGCGCCTCGTCATCGAGCTCACGCGCCCGCCCGACGACGTGCACGACTTCGCGCTCTCCGCGCCGCCGCGGCTGGTGATGGACCTGCACGGCCCCCTGCCCGCCAAGCCGGCCGTCCTCACCCGCTTCCCGCTCACCGACGACATGGTC
>WNFS01005218.1_pt1 | contig 15583 bp, 30 predicted proteins | sample 5400141 | NCBI WGS metagenome assembly WNFS01 (sample SAMN13153358, study PRJNA577476) | soil metagenome | isolation source: 60 cm saprolite under Madrone tree | place: USA:California | collected 2016-06-14
TTGGCAGCGGTCATGCGCCCCTCAACTGACTTTCCCTGGCAATGCGTTCATACTCTTCGTGCTGGCTTTTGATCCGATATTCGTACTCATGGCCATCGTGCGGCAGGCGTTTGGTGACTTCGTAAAGTCCGCGTGCTGCGCTGCCCTGGTCTTTTCGATCAGGGTGGAATTGCACGAGCTGCCCGACAGTGAACTTGTGCATTCAGTTTTTACCGCTCGTTTTGATGAAGAGGCTTTTGCCTTCTGGGGCGATCGCGACGGCCGTGATCATGTGGTCGGTGCCAAAGCCGCGATGCAATTCCCGATGCAATTCCCAGAGATGGCCGCCGCCGTCGCCGATTTCTTCAAAGCCAGCGGCAATCAGGTGGCGTCGGATACGCCTACAACGCAAAGCCTCTCGCGTTCGATCGGTAACGAGCATTGCCGTTTTCCTTTCTCCGCTGAATTAGTTGAGTCAAAACGCCCTCGCTAGCTCTCGCGCTTGCTGCCGGCGGGGCTTTGAGGCCTACATACGTAGGTCACCAATCTCCATTTCGAGCAGCTTTATTGCCTGCTCATCGCCCGACGCAGCGGCACGGGCCAGCAGCTCGCCGAGCGTTTCGTCATCTGTTGTGCCGTGGCGTTTGGCAATCTCATCAATCTGGGCAAGTATCCATTGGCGTCGAGTCTGGTCCATCAGCGACTCCCTTTCTTCGGCCTCGCACCATCTGATTCGCTTGCAGTCAATCCGCGCTCGATTAGCCGGCGAATTGCCTCAGGACGCGAAGATGGCGGGAATTCCTGCTTGGCTATCCAGTCGTCCACACGGGCCATTTGTTGTGGATTGAGGCGCACTAAGACACCTTGCCCGATCCCTGTGCGTGGCCTTCCCCGCGGGGTGCGTTTTTTTTGCGATTTTTTGATATCAGATGTTGACTGCGCCATGAAGGGCTGATATCAAAAAATAGCGAGCCGGACAAGTGCTTCCAACACTCGCAGTGCCGGCGCCGTCCGACGCTCCCGCCACGCAGCCGTACTACCCCCCTGCCAGCTAGCCCATCAAGCCTTGATGGCAGCGCTTGCCGCGGAAACCCCGCACGCGATCATCGGCTATGCTGCCGACCGCTTCGACGTTCTCGAACGGGCGGATCACCTGAAAACAATCCTCGCGGCGGTCACCACGTACGCGAAAGCGATCGTTTCCGATACCGCCTATCTGGCCCCGGTCAATATCCACGATGAGACGGGCTTCCTGGTGGACGCCGCGTCCGAGGTCACTGGCGCCCTCAACAACGCCTGCGACCGGATGCTGGCGGACCAAGAAATCGCAGCCGAATAGCCCAAATCCATCGCATTGACCGTGCCGATAACCAACGTCGGCACGGTGCCCGTCCGGACTCTGTCAACGTCAAGAGGCCAGCAGATGCGCACCTTTCTCATGAACGCACTGGGCGTCGCCCTCGTATCTGGCGCCGTGTACGCCGTCTTGGATGGACACGACCTTGCCGCGATCAGCTTCGCGATCCCAGCGATCGTCGTCGCCGCCTGCATCGAATTCCCGAACGGGAGGGCCGCGTGAACCTCGTCCTCCACATCCGAATCAATGGGCGCGAACGCTTCACCGCGCCCTATCGTCCCGAAAACATGCGCGAGACAGCGCGAGAACTCGATGAGCAACTGCCGATCTTACGACAGCTCGGCCGGGTCTGTGTCTTTGTCGAAGACGAGACCGGCGTTGCTCACATGATCGCACGGTGACCAGCAATGCTCGACCGCACCGACGCCAATCCCCGCGAGCACATCGGGGCCAACAGTCCCCCTTCGGCGATCGACTTCGCCAAAGAGTCGACGACGGTCCTGTCAGACTGGATGAAGGATCGCCCCGTCATCGAGACCGACGACGCCGCCCGCGCTGCCAAGCTGCTTGTGGACAGCGCGAAATCCTCGCTCGAATCCATGGAGACCGAACGCGATGCGCAGGTGAGGCCACTCAATGAGCAGGTGAAGGCGATCAACGATCGCTACCGCTCACCCCGCACCCTGTTGGAAAAGGTCCGCAACAGCCTCGTAGACCGCCTCACGGCCTACGCGAGGCGCCTGGAGCAAGAGCGGCTACGCAAGGCCGAGGAAGCCCGCCGCGCCGCTGAGGTAGCCGCACAAGCGGCCCTGGAGGCAGAACAACGTGAACAGCAGGCCCGCGAGGAAGTCGAGCAAGGCGTGTGCGATGTCGATATCGGCGAGGTAGCGGCCAAGACCGATCAGGCCGTCGCATTGCTCGGCAGAGCTGCCCGCGCCGTGCAGCTGGCAGAGCGCGAAACCAAGGTGCGCATCGGCGGCGGTTTCGGCCGCGTCGCAACGCTCCGGGACAAGGAAATCCTGACCGTCACCGACTGGCAGGCCGCCATCAAAGAAATCGGTCTGACCGATCGCATCGCCGCGGCCATCCTTACGGAGGCCCGCACTTATCGAGACAACATGGGCGAACTGCCTTCGGGCATTGCCGCCACCTATGACCGGAGTCTGTAAAAATGAAAAAGTGTCTTGTGAATGATTGCACGAACCACGCTCATGAAGGCGTGTTCATCGGCGAGCTTTGCTCGCCATGTCACCAGATGATGACCACTGGTACTCCCCGCCGCGTGATCAATGCCCATAAGCCGATGCTGAGCGCACTCAAATGGGCAGCGACTGTGATCCGCTCAGGCTCCGATCTGCACAACGATATGACCGCGGCAATCGCGATCGCAGAGAAGGGTGCGTAACCATGCCCATCCTCACCATGACGATCAAGCTCATCAACCAGCCAGGTTCGACAGGCCGCGGCAGCATCGTTGGGACCGACGATCAGCGACTCGGCGTATTCCCCGAAAAGGTCGGGCTGTTCGAAATCGGCAAGACGTACGAGATCGAATACACGGAATCGGACCGCAACGGCCGCAGGCTGCGCAACGTCAAGTCCGCAACGCTCAAGGCCGGCGCCAGCCCGCAGGACCAGCAGACCGCAACGGCTCCGCAGCCGAACGGGAATGGCCACTATCGCCCTACCGATCCGACCGACGCCAAGCGCATCTTTGTATGCGCCAACCTCACCGCGATGATCCGTGCCGGCAAAGTGGAAAACACCAAAGAGTCGGTGTGGGCCACTACGCATCTGCTCTGCCAAGTTTACGATCATACTTTCGGCAGCAACACCTTCCGCGCCAGCGAAGCCGGCAAGCCGCGACTGGTCGCGGCGGAGTAGCTACCGAACGGCTGGCGGCGGAGCAATCCGCCGACCAGGCCAGCCCGCCGGCGCCGTCCTCGGTCCCACCACCCACGGCGACCGGCGGGTCCAACGTTACCAGGAGCCAATTCCATGGCTGAGGTTTCGCCCATCAAGATGTTCGACGACGACGAGGCGATTGCTTGGCTAAAGGCACGGCCGGGCGCACGCACTACCTTACCGCCAGCTGAACTTGCGCGTCGTTGGGGATGGCCAAGACAGCGCACCGGACGGCGTCTCAAGACATGGGTGAAAGAGGGCCTCATCACCCGCCGCGGCCGGGCCGTGACTGTCGCAAACGGAACGCCCCAAAAGTCGTCCCGCCGACTTGTGACAAATCAGAGTCAACGGATTGGTGAAGCAAGAGAATTACACGGTTCTGTCACACCACTTGTGACACCTTCTGTACCAACCCCAAGCGAGGCCTTTGTACCGCTTCCGAATTCTGCACTTGTCACACGTCATGTAACAGCGATCGACGTGCTTGCGTACGCGGCTGCGATCACGCTTGCCAGCGCCGCGGCGTTCTTCTCAATCAAGGGTATGGTCGTGCTGTTCCCCGGCGCGCCGCAGGCGGTCGTCGGAATGGCGATTGCCATGGAATCGGCCAAGCTGGTCACGGCCGGATGGCTCGCCCGGCGTTGGCATGTGACAGCCTGGTTCTGGCGTATCGCCCTGATCAGCCTCATTGCCGGACTTGCCATCATCAATGCCGCGGGCGTGTACGCCCAGCTCGTCGCCGCCCATGTGGGCGAGCGCGGCGCGGCTACCTCAGCGATCGAGACGCAGGACGCCGCGCTTGCAGCCCGGATCGAGGTCGCGGTCCACGCCGTCGCCGACCTCGATCGGCGACTTGGCCAGATTGACACCGCGATCGAGGAAGCTGCCAAGCGCGGACGCACTAACGCGGCCCTCGCCGCGATGGAGGGCCAGCGCAAGGCCCGTGCCGAGCTTGCCGGCCAGGGCCAGCGTGAGGGTGTGGTTCTCGCCGACCTGAAAGCCGAGCGCGCCACCATCAGCGCCAAAGGGCGGCAGATCGAAACCGAGGCCGCACCTATCCGCTACGTCGCCGAGCTTATCGGCGCCGACACCGACAGCGAGCGCGCGATCCGATGGCTGATTGCCCTCATTGTCTTGTGCTGCGACCCGCTCGCCATTGCGCTGACGGCCGCGGCTTCGGCGAGGAGGTAACACACAACGCTTTCAACGAGGTTCCGGGATGACCCGGAATGGAGCGGCTGGAGAGCGAGGTGGCAGCCTTGCCCTCCAGCCTAACCACCCAAAAGCCCTGACATGGAGGGTTCCTAAATGGCTACCGACGAGCCTACCAACGCCAGTCCTGCGTCACAAATGACGCCTAACGAGATGTCCGGACTCGCAGCCAGGTTGCGAGCCCGGGCCGACAGCGTCCTGTTCCGCGACCAGCCGGAGCAGCAATCCGACATGCGGACCGCGGGCCGCCTCATCGAGCATTTGGCACAGCTGCACACCGCGATTCGCACGGCCGCTGCGGCCACCAACGACGCCATCGCGCGCCTGGTCGAGCACGTGGGAGGGCTGTAATGCCTTCCGATCTTCACCTGGACGATATTCCTGCCAGCGCGACGCCGCTGATCATCAGCGAATCGGACACCCACGTCGTAATCGCCGTTGAGATCGCGAAGGCCGTACTGGCCGGCTATCGCCGCCTGTTCGAGCAGCTCATGGCCGCAGCTGAAAGGGAGGCACCGCGATGACGAAGATCACGGTCGACCTTCCCAACGACGAGGCAATGGCCTTGGCGCAGTTAGTCAAGCGGCTTGGCTATGACGACGCCGAACGTCTGTCCTCTCGATACGACGGCGGCCACGAACGCGACCTGATGCTCGCTGGCATCAACAAGCTGCAACGCGCGCTCGCCGAAGCGGGCTTTGCCCCGCGCTGATCCCGACCTTCGACCCTCCCCCGCGCAAGGGGAGGGTCGCGGGACGGGATTGGCCCGTCTGGAGGACCATCATGCCAACCAACACCACAAACCTCTCCCGGCGCCGCCTGCTGGCCAGCGTGCCGGCAGCTGCCGCAGCCATGGCGCCGGCAGCTGCAACCGCGCTTTACAGGCTTCCTGTCGAGGGCGACGATCCGATCTTCGCCGTGATCGACCGGCACCGCCAAGCCTTCGAGGAATGGCAAGCCGCTGGCGAATTTCACACTCAGCTCCGGAAGGAACACGACGCCCAACGCGGTCCGGGCGTCTATCTTGGCGAAAGCCCGGAGACCGAGCCGATCGTGAACTACGCGATGGGGTGAGGCTCATCGGCGCTACATCATGGCGACTGCCAATTTGAATGTGAGGCCCGGCACCATGGCGGGCGTGGCGGCATTGCTGCGCTACATCGCCGAAATTCGCGACGACGAAGAAGACTGGAACCTTGCCCTCTACGAGAAAGATGACGACGGAGATGCAGACTACGATCGTGATCCCATCGTCGACAACGAGGGCCTCCTGCAGGAAATCCTCGAAACCCTGGCCGAGGCGACTGAATCGATCCGCGCTTGATCTTGATCACGGCCTTCTGCCCGTCCATCGCATGAACGGGCAGCGGGGCGGGATTGGCCGCTTGGAGAATATCCATGTCTGACTCGGTTCTCATAACACCACGTCGAAATTTCCTCGTTCGGGCGCTCGGCTTCACGGTTGCTGGCGCGGCGATGTCGATCCCAATCATCACTGTCGCGAACGCGAAGGCCCGCATCGATCACCACATGGCGGAATTGGAAAAGGCATTCCGCGACTACTATGCAGGGATGGATGTCTATGTGATGCCCCGCCTTAAATCGCGGGAAAAGCTCATGGAGCGGCCCGAGTCAAGTGCTGCTTTGTTTTTCTTGGCGACGGCAGAACCACCCAGCTCTATGGCAGGGCGTGCAGGAAGTGCGGCGGCAGAAATGATGCGCGGCCATCCCGGCGGCCCGCCTGCCCTATAGCCCGAAGGGAGGAAGTCATGAAACTCGTTCAAGAAGTGGTCGACTTCGGCACCGTTGCTGAAGCCTTCGTTTCCGGCATCGCCAGCATCACGGAAATCGCCCCCGGGGTCTTGCGGGTCGCCTTCTACAGCACCCGGGAGCGTGACGACGAAAGCGGGCGGTGTGAGAACGTCATTGTGGATTACCAGATTTGGAGCGTTCAGCAGTGGCTTGACGCCAATGTTGCCGCCACGAAGGCATGGAAGGACATGCGAGCGATGCGAGGGCAGCCCAAAATCGTCCACGCTGCCGGGATGCACTGATGACCAACACCACCGCAGCGCTCCAATCCAAGGTCAAAGACGTGACCGGAGCGCTGCGTGCCGGCCGCGGAAAGCCAGCAGCGGCAAGTGAGCAGCCCGATGCGCCGTCATTGCGGTGGCGGCGCAGGGGGACTGGATTCACGCTGCCTCTTTTCTGGACCCGGGCGCATCAGGTTCCTTGAAGCCGTCACCTTGGAATGGTCAGCAGCTGTTTCCAGTCGAACGGCAAGCCCAGAGATACGCGTCACGGCTTACTGCTTGACGAGCAATGCCAAGCGCTTCCAAGGCGACATTACGAGGCACCCAGCTGGCCATTATAACTCCGAAGTTCGGATTCTCCCCGTATGGCTCATACAAGGCGAAGTCATAGCGCGGCGCCCTCGATTTGATGTTATTCATCAGACGAAGCCCATCTTCGCGCGTGGATGCCGAGCCAACGATCACAAAGTATTTGTTATGGTTGTTAATAAAAAACGGCGCATCGCGCAGGAAGCCGCTCTGGGACTTTGGGAGCGTAAATTCCGTTTTGTCCGTCTCCTCAGCCAGCGCAAGCAGTTCATTCGAGGCCAGGATAATCATGCCCTCGTTGCTGCCTGTTGCCGGGGCGTTTGTTCGCGCGACCGGCCTCGGACCCGCTGCGGGCGTGAGCAAGTCTTGCATCATACTTTTGAAGCGGGAGGCCTTCTGTTCTCCCTTTAAGGCCGTGTCCGACCAGATCATCTTGCAGTAAATATTCGCCATCGTGAGCACGATCACGGCCTGGTCAGCCCTCGGGTTATCTTTGAGCACGTTATCGCGTGTCGAGCGCACATCTATGTCGATACCAAGCCTGCCAAGTAGCTTGCCCACAGCGTCCATCCCCGTCTTGGTCACGACCGATGTGGCCCTGACTTCAAGCGGCGGCACGGCAGGACACTGTGGGTATTCCTCCGCAGCACCGGGCGGGATCCTTAAAGGAATTACCAATACGCCCAACAGGATGGCGCGACCGAAACGTTTAAGCATGTGTCTCTCTATTCAGCGTATCGAAGCCCATTTCGTCTCACTTTGGCCGGGTTGTGATCGCCCGACGTAGTCATGCCCATGATATCTGAGGGCAGAGCCAGATGCGCCGCGGCAGCGAGAAAATCTCGCCATAGTCATAATTGTTGGCTCCTGAGCTGCGGTAACCATCGAAGCAACGGACCTGGCATCTGTCGATAAATCATACCGTGGAGCTTGCGGGGTCTATTGTGAGGTAGATCACTTTTGTGCAAATTGAAACAGCATAGCAGCCGCGCCTAGCAGCCTAGCAAGCCCGCCCACCAGCGGAACGCCGGTTACACGCTTAGTGTGCTACTTGAGCGGCGGCAGCAGGCAAAGCAAGCCGGCGAGGCTGGCAAGCCCGCAGGGCGGCAGAGCGGCGGCGGGCGGCTTGGATTCGATCCTGGTCAACAGTTCCAGCGCTAGCCGTTGCCACCTACGCCAATCGTCCGCCGTAGCGTCCTGGCATTGATCAAAATCGCAACGACAGCCTGTGTCATGCTAATCAAAGTGAGCAGGAGAAACTCGGTGTTGTTGAAGATGGCGAGAGGCTGCACACCAGCCGCCCCAAGAGCAAAAAGCAGGACCTGAACACCTGCGATTGCGCCCATTAAGATGGCCTCGATCGTGTTGTCGACTCCAGGATGAGAGACCCTTAACTGCTCGGCCATGGCCATCATCGCGGCGCCGACCATGAGGACCTCAACCCAAGAGACATGGTACTGACCCCACTCGACCAAGGTCGCTCTTGGGTCCGGAAAGATAAATTTCCCGGCGACGAAAAGAGCCAGGATATACAAGAAGCCGGGCGTGTATTTGAGCGGGCCACTCCTCGGCTTACCCTGCAGATACGCAGCAGTCGCAGAACTTGCAACTGCGCCATCAGCGCTTCTGCCATCAGTCCTTGACATTGACTTTCTCGTCTGTCTGGAGCGGCACGCAGTTCCGCGGGAACCTATCAAGCCAATCAGCCAAAAGGAAGTCGCCTGAGCCGCACCGAAAGGGGCAGTTGACCGGAAGCGTCCCAGTCACCGAACGGCAGCCGGTTTTCACATTTCGCCAACACCAAGCGTATGACCAACCAACCTAAAGAAAGACCGCCGAACGGCGGCCTTTCAAACTGAGATTAGATGCAGGTCAGCCACAGCTCCGCCTAATAGCGACGATACTCAAAGGGCTCACGGCGTTCCCGGCGGTCTTCAAAACGCTCACGGCGGTCGCGACGATCCTCAAATCGCTCGCGACGATCCTCAAACCGCTCGCGGCGTTCCTCGCGCTCGCGGCGTACGAAGCCCTCGCCGTATCGGCGGCCATAGCCGCACTGATAGAGACCAGGGCCATTCCAGCCGTCGAAATAAAAGCATAGCGCGACTTTTTCGATCGGGTTGACCTGTTCTAGCGCTGACGGAATGTCGGCCAGTGCGCCCAGAGGGATTGCCGCCGCGCAATTCGGTGTCAACGATACGGTCGTCAGAATGGCCATTGCTGCTGTGCCGGTCCAAAGCAAGCGATACATGTCGTCCTCCCTGGTCTTGAGACATCGGCCCCAGATGCAAAATTGTTGGACGTTAGGGCCTGTTCAGAGTCGTAGCCGTTGCTACGAGCCTACAATGTTCTGATTCTTCAAGGCCGAAAAATGGAGTCTCCAGGTATCTGGCGAGTCCGTCCACTCAGCGGCAATCAAGGGGCGGCCTTCGGGTCGCCCCGCTTGTTTTTGGCGGTTGCAAAACCGTTATAATTCGCATTACCTCCGGACCCCATGTTGGTCTTTATCGACGAATCGGGTGATCCGGGTTTCAAGCTCAAGAAGGGTTCGTCGCCGGTATTTGTCGCCGCATTAGTTGCCTTCCGCGATCCTGAACAGGCGCGCCGCGCCCATGCCGCCATTGAAGCCACGGCCGCTCGCTTAAGAATCAAACCGGAGTTCAAGTTCAGCAAATGCCGCCCGGAAGTCCGAGATGCGTTTTTCGCGGCTGTCCAACGCTTCGACTTCTGTGTCAGGGCTATTGTGGTAGAGAAGGCCCGAATTTACAGTAAGCACTTGAGGTCGCAGAAAGAGGCGTTTTATTCCTTCTTTGTCAAAACCATGCTCAAGTTCGATAATGGGCTGCTCAACGACGCCCAAATCGTCATCGACGGATCGGGAGATCGAACATTCAAACGCGAGATGGGCGCGTATTTTCGCCGGCACCTTGGAGCTGACAAGATCAAAAGCATCGTATTCAATGATTCGCAATCGGACCGCCTCGTGCAATTAGCCGATATGTGTGCCGGAGCAATCGCGCGATCATACAAGGCCGATCGAGACGACAAGAACCGCTGGCGGGACCTGCTTGGCAGCAAGATCGAAGATGTCTGGGATTTTGGGAAGGGTTGCGCCCCACCTGCCTAGCCGTAGGGTTCTACGGCACGCACGCCATCCGGCGACAGTTCGGACAAGCGGGGCGACTTTTCAAACACACAGTTGTGTAGACGAGCCTAGAAAGTCAAATCACGATTGTTGGCATCGATCGCCGCACTAGGTGCATATTCCTACCTAGAAGTTCCGCGAGCCGCGCCCGTCCGCTAGTCGCGGGTATAATAGGGCGACATTGAGCGTGTTGGGGCTCGGCCGAGGGAGGCGGGAAGCCAAGAACCAACGCGCTCAATAGTGGCGATCCAAGTCCGGGGAGATCAAGTGCCGGCCACCGAGCCGCAAAGAGCATCGGGAGCTGATTCCCGTCAGCCCATCAGACGACTTACCGAAAATGAATTCAGGGGATAGCGACTCAAGCGTCACGCCGCCACCTCATCGAGAAGCGACGGATCGTCATCCCCGCTGCCGGTCTTATTGACCCGCCGCGACACCGGCCACATGCGAAGGCGATCTTCGGCAGCGGGCCTCAGCAGCTCTGTTCCCGCCTCGCCCTTAAGCCACGGCCTGATATCCGCCTTGTCGAGCACCACCGGCATACGATCGTGAATAGGGCGGGTCAGCTTATTGGCGTCCGTGACGATGATCGTGCACGAGATCACGGGCTCGCCGCTCTCAGGATTCTTCCACCTATCCCACAACCCCGCGAAGCTCAGCACGCCGCCATCCGCGGCGCTGATGAAATACGGCTGCTTGCCGTCCGGCCTTTTGAGCCACTCGTAATAGCCGCTCGCCGGGATGATGCACCGATGGCGCTTGAAGGCATCCCGGAACATGGGCTTGTCGGCGACGGTCTCCGCTCGCGCGTTGAAGCTCGCTGGCACTTGCTTCAACGGCTTCTTCCACCACCACGGAACGAGGCCCCAGCGCATTGAGACGAATTCGATGGCGCCGCCGGTAGCCAGCTTCACCACGTTGACGGGATCAGTGGGCGCAACGTTGTAGTGGGCTTGCAGATTAGGGGCAGGGCCATCCAGGAGTTCGTACAAGTCTTGAATGTCGTCCCAGGTGTAGCGTTGGACAAATCTTCCGCACATTCCGTCAGCCCATTAATCTTGAGCAGCAAGAGCTTCCCGCCCCGCATCCGTGATCCGCGCCTTGGCGACCGCGATCAGCTTTCCGCCGGCTCGAACCTTTTCAGCCGTGAGGGTCGCCAGCCCGTGGTTCACCAGCTCCGCGATCAAGCTTGCGTCGAAGTCGTGCGCGCTTAGCAGCGCCTGCGGCGCACCGTTGCGGCCTGCGGTTGCGAGCATTGCCAGCGCGCGCCGTTGCTCGACAGTCAGGCGCGGTCCCGTCATTGCCAGGCACTCCTACAGGCGCCCCCGACCCATCACTTCCCCCGCTTCACCTCTTCATAACGTTTAGCGAACGCCGCCTTCGCCTCATCCAGGGTATCGGCCATTCCCTGATTTGGCGGCGGGATTGACCTTCCCGGACCTACCTCCGGAATCTGCTGTAGGAACCATCTCCACTTGGGTTTCCCGAGGATCATTTCTCGATAGATGCGACCGACGACCGTGTCGTCGACCACGGCGTAATCGTCGTCGCTCCGGCCGCGCGGGTCCCAGCCTTCGATGCGGGCTTGGGCGCTCGATTTGCGGAGGAGGAGGGTCATACTCCAGGATAAGAACGGACAGGGAACGAAATCAAGGGGCGTCATTGGTTCCACTCGGGGAACCAATGTAGCTCTGTCGGGTTAATGACCTCAGGGACCCAGCAAGGGAACCTCCTGCTACCGTGACTGCGGCGCCCCGGTGGCTGGGTCTCCCCTACGACCCCCAACCCCTGCCAGCCATCTGGCGCCGCCTCTTCTTTGGACATCCTTCGATGACAAGTGCTGATGCGCATGTGGTCAGATTCCAATGCCCGAAGTGCGGTGCCGAACTCGAACAAACGATAGGGCAGATCAAATCGAGCGAGCACATGCGTTGTCAGGGATGCGGCGTCGGGATCAGCATTGACGCCGACCGGTTATCTAATGCTGCCACCGAAATTCAGAAAGCCATCGAGAAAGTGCCGTCGGAGATCACAATTAAATTTTACCGTTAGTCGCCGCTCAAGAAAATGCTCGCCGGCCGCGACGCCCCGGAACCGGTTTGGAGCGCCGACCAGTTTCAGCAGTCGACTGGAGCTTTGCCGATGGTGCAAGCGGCTTGCTGCCTGATCTTTGCTCCAGAGGTGTTCGGGCGAGCCGGAGCTTGACCGATGGCGCTATTTTGTTCTGGCGCGAGTAACGGCGGAGGCGAACGCCCCGGCGTCGAGCTGGGGGTCAACAACGCCAGGGCGCACGCGGCCCAGTGGGAGGCGTTGGGCTGCACAGGCGAGGCTCGCTCTCCACAGGCGAGTCTATTCCACTACTTCGGCGGCTCCGTAAGTGATCGACTCGTTTCTGGCGTCGCAGCGTTTGTTTCGTGGTGGACGAGCATGTTGATGCCCATGGCGCCAAGAATTAAAAGCACAACCGCGGCGGCAGCGATCCACATGATGCGCATTTCGCGCTTCTCATCGTTCTGGTTCGGCATAGCACGCATCCCTGTCTTTGGTGTCGACAGGATTGCTGAAGTATTGGCGGGCGTGAACTGTGACAATTACGGGCGATCACACGAGCGTGAGATCGACGCCATGGATACCATCTGTGCTTAATCAACCTTCGAGCGCCCTTCGGCCTGCGGCCGTGATCCTGATGGTCTTGCCTCGTGCTATTGCAAGCCCGGCGCGGATGAGGCCAGCTGGCATCCGGCGCGTGAAGCCATGGGTGAGCATATTTACTTCGGTGACACCGAACGGACTGCTGGCGAGCAATTGGAGTGCCCGGCGCTGTTCCGCGCCGAGACGATGTTTTCGAGGCGGCGCCGCCATCCGGAACTCCTAGCGTTGCGGCCCATTATTTCAGCACCGATAGAGGCGGATTTGGCGCCGGCGGCTATGCTCGGATGGCCGCGAATTATGGCGAAGCACTGTCACATAGATGAACAGTGTGAAAATCGTTTCCGCTTCGTTGCGGTTCACCTTGTCGCAAGCAACAGAGCGGTTTCGCAAATTGATTGATGTGACTCATCTATTTCTATTGTCAAAACTTGTTTCAAAACAGAACGAATAATGAATATCAACTTCGCCTCATCTTCATTCGCCAAGCAACGTGCTGTATAATTGGCGCGTCGTTAAGTATTGCGCACAGGAGGACTATCATGAACAACCGAGTGATCACACGTGAGCGCGGCGTCATTCCGGGATGTAAGGCAGCGGGATCAAACTCCGGCATGGCAGTTGATAGCGCGGGACGGCCTTGGTCGCGTTCGCCATCTGATATCGACGCGTACCTCGCCAAGCTTCGTGCAGAGACCAGGCAATCCCGCATTAACCGGGGCGCCGATCCGGAGACGGGGATCAAGATAATGGCGCTCCGCTCCGATCTTGCTCCGGAGCAGCGGACGGAAGCCTTACGGATTGGGCGCATCAGATTCGCCAGTGCTGGAGCGAAGCGCAAGCCGAAGGAAGCTATCGCCGCGTAAGGAAGCCCGTAGAGTGGCCTCGCCCCGGCGGGGCCATAGCCCTACCGCCCTATCCGAAATAACGCATGGCTGCTTGGCCGCTCGTGATCAAGCGACGATGACAGGTGGCGCCAGGTCAACCTTCGAGCGCCCTCCGGCCGGCGTCCGCAATCCGGATGCGAGCCACCTTGATCTTTCGGTGACCCACTCTCACGGTTTCGCGATGCCCCGTAGCAAGCCCGAGCGAGACCAGATCAGCGAACATGCCGACGCTGAACCCTTGGTTAAACAAGTTGGCACCAGTACAGCCGTGCTCCCCTGCGTCGGCGAGCAATTTGAGTGCACGCCGCTGTTCTGCGCTGAGTTGACGTTCCTCATGCAAAACGCTCATCGGATACTCCTCCGAAGGGAGGCCGCATCAATGTCAGGGATGATCCTGGTTTCACCGATTGTCCGTACGAATCCTGACATAACAGAGGCTTTCGCACCTCGTTAGTTAACGGCCGTCTATGGCCAGGCGGGGCGTTTCGCACATCACGAACTGCGCTGACGATCGCCGCTTTTTGCTTCGCATCGAGCTGAATCTGCCCCACCTGCGCGGCACCCGTGCCAATACCGCAAGCGAGCGCGAGCGCGATTGTTCCGTACAAACGACGGCTGTTCATGGCGTCCTCCTCCTTCGGTGCGGACGTTCCCGACCGACGACGGGGCGTATTGCTGGCGACAAATGCGGCAAATTTGACGCGTTTGACGCGTTTGGAAGGTCGCAGGCGCGCGCCAGTCACGATGCGCCTTCCGCCTCCAACACCCGGTATACGCTCGCCCGGCCGATGCCGAGCGCCTTGGCGATTGCTGTCGGCAGAGGCCTTCCCGTGATCATCGGATCGAACCTTTTGCCCGTTACGCGGCACTATCCCATTTGCGGGGCCGATCCGTGCTCCGTAATCCAAAGGGCTGGAGGAAAACCATGCGTCTATTGATTGTTGGTGGAATGCTCGCTCTTGCCTTTTCTGCATCGCTTACGCCTGCAAGCGCCAGATGCGCCACGTTGAGATGCGTATGCCGTGCCGCAACATGTGGTGATATTCCTCGTGGCACTCCTTCGCCAACCGTTGAGGCATGCATAAGAAAATGCGTGGCCACCAAGAAGGCCGCGCAACACTGAATCAACTATCGGGTTATCGGTCTTTCTCGAATTGGTTGATCGCCGAGGCCGGCCGTCAATTGCCGGCCTCCAAAACCCGATAGACGCTCGCTCGCCCAATGCCGAGCGACTTGGCGATAGCGGTAGGCCCCAAGCCCTTCGCCCTCATCTCGCGCACCCTGGCCGCGTCTATGGAGGCGCGCTGGCCGCTGTAGACGCCCGCGGCCTTCGCTTTGGTAATGCCCTCAAGCTGGCGCTCCTTGCGCAGGTTAGTCTCGAATTCGGCAAACACCCCGAGCATGTCAAAGAAGCACTTGCCGGCGGCACTTCCGGTATCGATCGGCTGCTCCGTCGCCCTCAACAAGGCACCCCGAGCCCGCACCTGGCGGACAATGTCCTGAAGGTCGGCAATACTCCGAGCAAGGCGATCAATGCGAGTAACCATCAGCACGTCGCCGGCATGGAGGAAATCGAGAATGATCCGCAGCTCATCCCGCCCCTGCGTGGTCGTGCCGCTGCGCTTCTCGGCTCGGATCACGTCGCATCCGGCTGCCCGCAAGGCGGCTTCCTCGCGTAGCCGATGATGGCCATATCCCCAGCCTTTGTATCGTTTGCCTCTAGACCACGAGGCAAGTACGTCTTGAAATAGAAATCTCAACCCTAATGAGACGCTGTTTCCCCGATAATTACTGCCTCACTGCGGCGTCTCACGAGGTATACCCGTGCGAGACTGAGACAATCTAGCTGCCACGCGATAGGACCGATTTGGAGTCATACACGAATGGTGACGGTGAGCTGATCGAGCGGCGGCGTCAATCGGGCGGCAGGCGCCCGGCTGAGCCGTGAGTGGCAGCTTAGCCTCAGAGAGCTGCCGTGGCGGTCGATGCCGGCGACGGAAGTCCTCGAAAGCGGGAGGCAGGCTGGTATAATTTAGTGTCTTCTCGGATAAACAAGGGATGAGGCTCATGGAATCAATTCTTCGGTTGGCGGCTTTTTTCGGTGCCG
>WNFS01002698.1_pt1 | contig 15562 bp, 10 predicted proteins | sample 5400141 | NCBI WGS metagenome assembly WNFS01 (sample SAMN13153358, study PRJNA577476) | soil metagenome | isolation source: 60 cm saprolite under Madrone tree | place: USA:California | collected 2016-06-14
CCGCGCGACCGAATTGATGAGTGCTGCAGGCTATACGCCCGCCGTTCCGCCTAGCGCCATCGACTCCGGCAAAATTCCCGGCCAGTATCTTTTCTCCAAGCCGGATTCAAAACTGATCGTCGAGCTCCATAACGACTATACGCTGCGCTACTTTCCCCGCCGGCTTCCCCTTGAGGATTTTTTCGCGCGCCAGGTCCGAGTTCGTCTCGACGGCCGCGAAGCGCCTGCACTTTCCGTGGAGGACGAACTTGTGCTGATCTGCGTCCACGGCGCAAAACATTTTTGGGAGCGATTGATGTGGATTGCCGATGTCGCGGCGCTGGTGTCGCGCCAAACGGATATCGACTGGGAGCGCGTTGCGGATTCAGCAAGAGCAGTAGGAGCCGAACGCATGCTGCGCACCGGGCTGCGCCTCGCATCGGATTTGCTCAGGGCGCCACTGCCAGACAAAGTTCAAGCCGCTGTGCAAGCCGATCTGATTGCCAGTCGGCTCGCGCTTCAAGTTTCCAAGTGGCTGCCCGCGGCCGGTTCTGCGCCGCCGGGCATCTTCCAGCGCGCCGCGTTTCGATTGCGCATGCGGGGCGGTTTTATTTCCGCTCCTGTCTACCTGCTTCGACTCTCTTTTTCGCCGACGGAAGAAGACTGGATGGATGGTGCCGGCGCGGAAGTAAGGCGCCATAGTTTTCTCAATGCCGTGCGCCGGCCGTTCCGCTTGGCGCGCAAACATGGCCGCGGAGGCAAGACTTGATTTTTTCATTTTGGGTAGCGTTGAGCCCGATGGAGCGATCTTGAAACAGCCGGAAGCGCGGCATCAACCTTGCGCTGCCTTCGACGTTGCCTTTTCCCCGTTGCCATCGGAGTCGAGATGAGTGGCTTTGCCGGCGTTGTCTGTATGGACGGGAGCTCTCCGGATCCGCGTTTGCTCGAACGCATGGCTGCACATCTAGCGTTTCGCGGACCGGACGCCACGCACATTTGGTCTCGAGCCGGCGCAGGATTCTGCTTCACACTTCTCCGCACCGGACCTGCGCCCCAATCCTCGGAGCAACCATGCACGCTGGATGGACGCGTGTGGCTGCTTGGTGACGTGCGCCTCGATGGGCGGGAAGACTTGCGCGGGCAACTCGAACCGAGCGGCGAGCCAATCGCGGCGGAAGTAACCGACGAACAGTTGATTCTTCGAGCTTGGCGGCTGTGGGGCAAGGATGGGTTAGCGAAACTCAGCGGAGACCTATCCTTCGTACTATGGGACGGAATCGAGCGTCGCCTCTGGTGCGTGAGAGATTTGCTGGGCGCGCGCCCTTTTTTTTATGCGCAATCGGCCGAGAGTTTCTATTTCAGCAATACGCTCGAAGTTCTCCGCCAGGCGCCAGGTGTCTCTTCGAATCTCGATCCGCAATTCATAGGCGATTTTCTCCTGCAAGAGTGGAGTGAAGACGGGGCGAGGACAGTGTATCGGGATATTCACAGGCTGCCTCCAGGACATACCTTGGTCTATTCAGACGGAGAGCTGTGCGTCCGTTGTTACACAGATTTTCCCATTGAAGAGCTGCTATTGCTGAAACGGCCCGAGGAATACGTAGAGCAATTCCAGGAACTTCTGGAGAAGGCGGTACGCGACCGGTTGCCGCGTGGCCCTTGTGGCATTTTTATGAGTGGTGGACTCGATTCGACCAGCGTCGCCGCGGTGGCCTGCAAGATTGCCAGGAAGAATGGCGCGAGCGGCCCGCTGCGCGCTTACACGATCGACTGCCGGCCCATGTTCAACGACCAGGAAGGTATCCTGGCGTCGCTTGTTGCAGAGAATCTCGGTATGGATATCGAGATTCTTTCCGGCGCGTACTGTCTCCCGTATGAAGGTTGGGAAGATTCGCTGCGGCGCACACCGGAGCCGTGTCACGATCCTTTTCTTCTTCTAAGCCAAAAACAATATCGCCAAGTGCAAGGCCATGCAAAAGTCGTCCTTTCAGGGTACGGTGGAGACGACATCCTGACCGGGCAGGCCTGGCCCTACCTGACTTACCTATTCCGCCAGCGAAATTTCGCCACAATCGTGCAGGTGTATGGACGATACATCCTGAAGCATGGACGTATCCCGCCACTTCGGGGAGGTTTTCGCACCCGGCTGCGGCGGTGGATGGGCCGTACGAACCCGCTGACGGAATTTCCTCCGTGGCTGGAGCCACACTTTGTTGAGCAACACAATCTCCGCGGCCGGTGGCGGGAACTTCAAGAATCGCCCAAGACCGTTCATCCGTTGCATCCCATTGCTTTTGCCGGGCTTTCCAGCAAGTCTGGTTTCAGCATGTTCGAAAGCGAAGACGCGGGTTGGACCGGCGTGCCCGTCGAGATGCGTGCACCGTTACTCGATCGCTGCCGGAAGAAGTTCGCGTGCGCCCGAAAACTCCGCTCCTCGGTGATCTCATCAAGCATTCTATCGAGAGCAAGAAATGGAAACCAGTGCCGCTTCCTGAACCGCACGCAGAACTTCGGCAGTTTGTAGATTGGGAGCGGGTCAGCGCAACTGTGGCGACCGCCGCGGGTTCCACTCTTTGGGTTGGCCTGCGCTCTGTTTCTCTATGCTATTGGCTAAACGCTAAAGGCGTTGTAAACGAGGAGTGGATTCGATAGAGTGCCCAATGGAGACCATGAATGACGCGAGTGTCAGAGGTGCCTGTGAAGAAGCCGTATCAGCCACCTAAACTCATTGTCTATGGCGACTTAACTCAGTTGACCCTGACAACTATGGCGGGGATGGGACAGCCTGACAACGTAAAGCAAACCATGCGTACCTGATTCGTGCCCTCGCGCTGCGTTGCATTGTGAGAATCCTCTCCAGTGACTTATCCCTATCGCGCTTACGGTCTGACCATTGGTTCTGACACTCCCGTTTCTGCCCTCCGCCCAGAACCCAGTGAGCACGACCGGTACGACATCGTGGTGAGTCTTGGTCCTGAAACGGACTGGGTGCGAGAAGCCAGGCGCCTACCGTCTCGCCTGGAGCACCCGAGGCCCGGAGAAGTCGAACGAGACAACTCGCCCTTCACGCTAACTTCGTACGGAGCCGGAGAATTTTTTGAACTCGCCTATGGCAACGAGGCACTTTTTTTTGTAGATGGTGCCGCGAAGCGGATTTGGGGCACCTGTCTGCCGCCTCTCACCGACGAGGATGCAGCGACCTATCTCCTGGGTCCGGTCATGGGATTTGTTCTGCGTCGCCGTTGTATCTTGGCGCTCCACGCTAGCGCCATATGCATCGGGGGGCAGGCAGTCGCGCTCTGTGGCGAGAGCCAGGCCGGCAAATCTACGATGGCGGCGGCCCTTGCGCTGCGAGGGATTCCTGTTCTGTGTGAAGACATAACTCCGCTCATCGAAGAGCATGGAAGATTTCATGTTGAGCCCGGTTATCCTCGTGTCTGTCTATGGCCGGACACGGTAGAGAAATTGTTTGGCGCCGAGGATGCCTTGCCGCAGTTGACACCCACTTGGGAGAAGTTTTTTCTACCGCTGGATGGCCGCAATGCGAAATTCGAGAAGCACCGGCAAGATATAGGCGCAGTGTACGTCTTCTCTCCACGCGTTGACCAGGCCGATGCACCCCGGATAGAAGCAATGAGTTTTCGTGAAGCGCTTCTCAGTCTCGTCCAGAATACCTACATGAACTGGCTGCTGAACCGGAAACAGCGCGCCGCTGAATTCGACGCACTAGGTAAGCTCGTCATGCAGGTGCCCATAAGGCGAATAGTGCCGCATCTCGACCCCGGACGCATCGGTGCGCTTTGTGACTTGATCGTCGCGAACGCGGAGCGCGTGTCTGCCGTTCATGACTCCGCCGCTGGCGTTTCCGCCCGCTGAGATGTATTCACTCCGCGATTTCGGAGCGATGATCGCTGACGCGGGACGCTTCGGCGCATACGCCAAAGCGATTGCGGCTGCGGTGCGTCCCGGCGACACTGTCGCGGAAATCGGTTGCGGTCCCGGCGTCTTCTCTCTGCTGGCATGTCGAGCGGGAGCGCGGCGCGTTTTCGCCATTGAGTCCGATGACAGTATTCAATTCGCGCGGCAGCTCGCGGCCGCGAACGGTTTCACGGACCGCATCGAGTTTTTCCAAAGTGACTCGCGCAAGGCGGAACTGCCAGAGCGAGCGAACGTCATCGTTTCCGATATTCGGGGCGTGCTGCCCCTCCATGACCACGCGATTCCGTCCTTGGAAGATGCCCGCCAGAGATTACTCGCGCCGGGCGGAATCATGATTCCGCTGCGCGACACGTTGAAAGCGGCCGTAATTAATGCGGATGAATATTACTCTCGCCTCATTTCCCCGTGGCAGAAGTCGGTTCCCGGAGTAGATCTCTCGCCATCGCTTTTGCCCATCCTCAATCAGTCCTACGGCTCGTCTTTCAAGAAGGATCAACTTCTGACACAGCCGCAGGACTGGGGTTTACTTGACTACACGGTGGGAGCCCCGACACGGGTGAATGCCGAATTGGATTTCCACGCGACGCGAAATGGAACGGCTCACGGCGTGTGTCTGTGGTTCGAGACACGGCTCTTCGAAGAAATCGGTTATTCCTCCGGGCCAGGCGCGACAGCAACTATCTATGGCCAACTGTTTCTCCCTTGGCTTGAACCGGTGGCGGTCGAGAAGGGACAGAAAATTCGGATAGCATTGCATGCCGATCTTGTCGGCCAGGATTACATTTGGCGGTGGGAAACAACGATCTCTGCTGCGGCCGCCAGTCCTGAGCTCCACTTTCAGCAATCCACATTTCTAGGCGCAAATTTCTCGGCAGATTCCCTACGACGCCAGGCGGTGGACTATTCTCCCCGGCTCTCTGAAGCAGGGCAGGCGGACCTATGGATGTTAGAAAAGATGGATGGAAGCGCCTCGTTGCAGATCATTGCGCAATCGGCCGTGGAGCGGTTCCCGCGCCTATTTTCTTCCTGGCGCGAAGCATTCCGGCGTGCGGCCGACCTTTCTAGAGAATTTTCACGCTAGCTTGTGAGCTGGTCGTACAACCGCCCGGTATTCTTGCTTTTTCCGGCGAGCGTCCTGGTACGCAATCGACATTTATCTTGCAACTCTGATGCGTCCTAGGCAAAGTAACCGAACGCCGAACAATGATACTCCGCCTCTCCAGCAGTTCACGCCGTGCAGCACTCGTTGCTTTTTCTTTCGCTGCCGCGTTCATCCTCTCTTATTTCAGCATCCGCAATGCGCTGGCAGCCCATTACGCTGGTTTGCAGACCGCCGCATCTCTCGAACGCGCCGTACAACTCGAACCCGCTAACCCGCGCAACTGGCGTCTCCTCGGCCGCTATTGGCAATACAACCTCGAGGATCCTGACACAGCGCGCGCCATTCGCTCCTACCATGCTGCTCTGTCGTTGAACCCGGCCTCGTGGGAAACTTGGCTGGACCTTGCCGCCGCTTACGAATCGGAATCCAATCCGATTGAAGCTCGTGACGCTTTTCTGCACGCGAAGAAGGTCTATCCACTTTCCGCCGAGGTTTCTTGGCAATATGGCAATTTTCTTTTGCGGCAAGGAGAGTTTGATCCGGCGTTCACGGAAATGCGCCTTGCTGCCGAAGCTGATCCCAGGCGCGCGGCGGAGGCCTTTTCCCGCTCGCTCCGCGCCGGTTCCAGCGTCGACACCGCACTCGATCGCATCTTGCCGCCTATTAGCGAAGCCTATCTCGATGTGATTCGGGACCAATCGGTAGATGGTCGCACCGCGAATGCCCTCAAAGTGTGGGACCGCCTCGCGACCCTGCATCCCCGCTTTGCCTTGTACGATTCCTTCCCCCTGGTCAGCGCCTTGATGAATGAACGCCGCCTCGCGGAAGCCGCGAGAGTCTGGGACCAGGCAGTCGTATTTGCGGGCCTGGCTGATGTGCAAAGTCCACCAGGCTCAGTCTTGTGGGATGGCGGATTCGAATCAAGTATTAGGAATGGCGGTTTTTCCTGGCTTATTTCCGAAGGATTTCACGCCGTGCAGGTCAGCATTGATTCTCAGCAGAAACACTCCGGTAATAATTCCTTGCGGCTTACATTTGACGGGAAGTCCAACGTCAATTTCGCCGGCGTTTGCCACTATGTCCCGGTACACCCTTCCACCGCTTATCGATTCTCCGCGTGGGTTAGGACCAATGGGCTCACAACGGACCAGGGCATCCGCTTTCAGTTGCATTCACTTGGAACGCTGGACACGTCTACGGTTGTCACCCCGGAAATCCACGGAACTGTTTCCTGGGCTCCGATCGAATTACGTTGGTCCTCCGGAAGGGACGTTCAGGAACTGCAAGTTTGCGTGGTTCGTTTTCCCAGCGACGAGACTAACGGCAAGATTCAGGGAACGGCATGGGTGGATGACGTCGCGTTGGTTCCCGAAACCGCGGAGCATCCCAAACCATGAGGTTGCTTCGCTTTGGCATTTGCGCTCTGGTCGTGTTTGCTGTTGCCGCTCATGGAGGCGTCGAAGACTGGGCTCGGGCTGTGTTTGAAACCGGCGCTGGACTGCTCTTTTTCGCCTGGGCCTTGTGGATCGGCTTTACGCATGAAGAACAAATTCTGATTTCTCCACTTCTTCCGCCGCTGGCAACTTTTTCCCTCATCGTTTCCGGTCAGTGGTTTTTTCATGGCACTGCTTCCTTCTACAGCACGCGGACGGAACTCCTGCTCTTGCTTTCCGACCTGATCCTCCTCTTTCTTGCCGTGCAAGCCTTCCGCACTCTTCAAGATTGGCGCGGCTTCATTTGGTTCGGGATGGTGTTCGGCTTTTTAGTCAGCATTTTTGGAATTCTCCAGCACCTTACCTTCAACGGAAAGCTCTATTGGTTTCGCGAGATGCGTTATGGGGGAATCCCGTTTGGGCCTTATGTGAACCGCAATCACTTCGCCGGATTCGTAGAGTTGATTCTCCCTCTTGCGCTCGTTCCGCTCGTCCTGGGCCGAGTGCGCCGGGAGCGCTGGCCGGTTGTTGGTCTATTCGCCGTTGTTCCTATCAGCGCGCTTTTCCTCTCTGCCTCCCGGGGAGGCATCGTGAGCTTCGGCGTCGAGTTGGCGGTATTGGCTCTAGTCATGATTCAGCGGCGCACCAGGGGAAAGCAATTGTTTGCCGGCGCTGCGGTCTTGCTTCTGGCGTTGTTTATGGTTTACTGGCTCGGCGTCGGTCAGCTCCTACAGCGATTCTCATCGCTGCAATCTCTTGAAGTTACCGCCGGAAAACGCGCCTCCATGCGCCGGGATACCTGGCAAATCTTCCTCCATCACCCACTTCCTGGAACGGGGCTCGGAACGCTGCAGATCGTTTATCCTCTTTACGAATCGCTCTACGATGGGAAGATCGTCAATCACACGCACAATGACTACCTCGAAGCGCTTGCCGAAACCGGAATACTGGGAGGACTCTGTTGTGCCTGGTTTCTGGGCGTTTTATTCCGTGAATCCTTTAGCCGACTGCGCCAGCTCAACAACTCTTTTGCCGGGACCTTGCAGCTTTCCGGCCTGGTGGCCTGCACGGGTTTCCTCGTACATAGCCTGGTCGACTTCAACCTGCATATCCCTTCAAACGCTCTTCTCTTTTTTCTGATGGCCCATCTCGCCACGTCCGAGATTCAGCCTGCCAACTCGCCGTCCATCCCCCGCGCGTCGCACCATAGAGATCCCCGAAATCACTGATTGATTTGGAGGTTCTCACTGTATAATCAACGCGGGGGTCATCTATACTCATGCAGCCAGTAAAACTGGGTGCGTTGGTGTGGTGTTGCGTTCCGGCCGCCCTGCTAGCGTCACTGGTCCTGCCCCCAGCCAGCCGCGCTCAGCAGGCCGTTCTTGAGACGCCACAGCAGGTCAACGACCGCATACGCTCGTTGTCCGCGTCCGCGCGGGCGGTGCAGCACGATTACATCATCGGCAATGGCGATCTTCTGGACCTCGAAGTCTTCGATGTAAAAGAGCTTAGCCGCGAAGTTCGCGTCAGCCAGACCGGCTCTATCGGTATCCCGCTCGTGCCGGTCCGCTTGCATGTTGCCGGCCTGACGGAAGTTCAAGCCGAACAGAAGATCTCCGAGATTCTGGAATCCAACGGTCTGGTCTCTCATGCCGAAGTGAGCATCAGCGTTAAAGAGAGAAAGAGCAAGCCCATCACCGTCGTTGGCGCTGTTCAACATGCCATGGTTTACCAGGCGGACCGGGCCGTCACCCTCCTCGAAGTCTTGGCAGAGGCCGGCGGCGTTGCCAATGACGCTGGCGACACCGTCATCGTCAACCGGCCCGCCCAGGAAGTTCCGTCCGATCCGTCAGAGGCTCCGGCGATCGGGCCGGAAGATTCAGTTCCTGCCGCTTCCTCCGCGGCTGCTGCTTCCAATCCGTCCGCTAATACTCCACCGCCCGTTGATCCGCCTCATTTGAACAATACGATCACCATCAATCTGAACGAACTCATGGAGAGCGGAGACGCTACCAACAATATCGTCCTCCAGGCCGGCGACATCGTTACTGTTCCTCACTCCGGAATCGTCTATGTGCTGGGAGCGGTAACAAAGCCTGGTGGTTTTGTACTCGCGAACGACCGCGGCCAGATGACCACCTTGAAAGTTCTGGCTCTTGCCGGTGGTTTGGGCCCCACCGCGAAACGGGATCATGCTGTCATCGTCAGGAAAAACGCTCAAGGGCAGCAGCACGAAGTGGCCGTGGATCTCAAAAAGGTGATGCAACGCCAGGCGGAAGACGTTCAGCTTCAGCCCAGCGACATCCTGTACGTCCCGGACAGCGCTGCAAGGAAGGCGCTGCTTCGCACTGCGGAATTGGGAATTGCTCTCGGGACTGGCGTCGCTCTCTACCGCATCGCATACCGCTAAAAATGGCCGACGACGACAAACTCGTTCCTCGGGAAAATGGTTCCAACGGCGCCGCCGAATTGGTCTCCTTCTCGGCCCGCGTGCCTTCCTTTGACCTTTCCCCCCGGGAGCCCCACCTCTACGACTACCTGCTCATTTTACGGAAGCACCAGTGGCTAATCCTCTCCTTCATGCTCGCGGTCGTCACCATCGTGGCCATCGCCACCTTTCGCATGCAGCCCGTTTATGTGGCTACGGCTCGCGTCGAGATCGATCGCGAGAACGCCAATATCCTTCCTTTCCAGGGCGCGGATTCTTATGACTACATGATGGATCTTGAGAATTACATCGAGACGCAATCCAAGGTCCTTACCAGCGAGACTCTTGCCCTTCAAACCATTCGCAACAACGGTCTTTCGTCCCGCCCGGAATTTTCTTCGCCCAACGGACCCTCGGAAGCAGTCGCCAGCGGCAGCCTGGCAAACCAGAAACGTCCGCCCGAGCTCGCTGAGTTTTTGGGAAGTCTCAGCGTGAAGCGCGTCCCCAACAGCCGTTTGATGGACGTCAGTTTTGAATCCACGGATCCCCAGCTCGCCGCCCGCATCGTCAACGCCCATATCGCCTCCTACATCGAGCAGAATTTTCGCAGTAAGTATGAGTCCACCACCCAGGCTTCCACGTGGCTCGCCGACCAGCTCAGTGAATTGAAGATCCGCGTGCAGAGGTCCGAGGACGCCCGCATCGCCTACGAACGGCAGAATCAGATCTGGACGCTCGACGACAAACAGAACATCACCACCCAGCGGCTCTCCGACATCAACAAACAGTTGACCGACGCCCAAAGCGATCGCATGCGCAAGGAATCGCTCTACCAGTTTGCCAAGTCCGGCAATCTCGATGCCGTACCCGCGGTTCAAAACAACTCCGCCCTCGGCGATTTGCTTAAGAAGCGCAGCGATACGGCCTCGCAATACACCGACGCCCTGGCCCAATACGGCCCCAATTTCCCCAAGGTGCAGCGTCTCCAGGCCCAGCTCAAAGAATTTGATCAGGCCATCGAAAAAGAGAAGCAGAAAATTTTGGACGTCCTCGAAAGCGATTACCATGAAGCGCAGCAGCGCGAAACGCTCCTGACCCAGGCGCTCGATCAACAGAAGGCGGAAACCAACCAGATGGCCGGAAGGCTTGTGGAATACAACATCCTCAAGCGCGAGGCCGAGGCCAACAAGACTCTCTACGAAGGTCTGATGACCAAGCTCAAGGAAACCGCGATTACGGCCGGTTTGCGCTCCTCCAATATCCGCGTCGTGGATCCCGCCATGATTCCTTCCACGCCGGCCCGTCCCGCCAAGACCCGCAACCTTGCCCTGGCTTTTCTCGTTGGCTTGGTTGGCGGCATCGGTTTGGCTCTAATGCGCGAGTATCTCGACAACACCGTCAAGTCTCCGGACGACGTCGAAACGCTTTCACGTTTGCCTTCCCTCGCCGTCGTGCCTGAGTTTGCCGGTTCCAATGGCAGCGGCAAGCGCCATGGTATTTTGCAAGGCTTCTCGTCCAATGGACATGACAAGCGCATCGAACTGGTTGCTCAGCACCTCCCCAAGTCGCAAATGTCGGAAGCGTTTCGCGCCTTGCGAACTTCCATTTTGCTTTCCCAGGCCGATCATCCTCCCCAAGTCATTTTGGTCACCAGCGCGCTCCCCCGGGAAGGGAAGACTACTGCCGCCGCCAATCTTGCTGTTACCCTCGCACAGCTCGGCGACAGCACCGTTCTCGTCGATGCCGACCTTCGCAAACCCGGCATCGGACGTCTCCTCAATTTGGCCAGCGGAAAATATGCCGGTTTGAGTTCCTATCTGGCGGGTGTCTCAAGTCTTGATCTGGTGTCCGTCCCGCATCCCGCGATTCCCAATCTCGTCGCCATTCCCACCGGGCCGCTCCCTCCCAATCCCGCGGACTTGCTCTCCTCCCACAAGCTCGTGGAAGCCATCGCCGAGCTGCGCACCAAGTTTAAGTTTATTGTTATCGATTCGCCTCCTGTCATGGCCGCCACCGACGCCGTGATTCTTTCCGTGCAAGCCGACGGCGTTCTTCTAGTCGTTCGCAGTGGCGAAACTCCCAAGGAAGCGTTCACTCGCACCCGCGATCTGCTGAGTAGCGTCAAGTGCCGGATTCTCGGCGTCGTTCTCAATGCTGTGGACGCCAGCGCTCCCGACTATTACTATTCTTATCGGTATTATCCGTACTCCTATGGATATGGTCCCCAGGAAGCGGCTGAAGTTTCACATGACCACGAAGATGATTCCGAAGCCATTGCCCATCGCGGCTCCCGCGATCGCGACGATGATTCCCAGGCCCTGTAAGGAGGCCCTTTGCGCTATCTGATCACTGGCGGTGCCGGTTTTATTGGTTCACACCTTGCGGAGCGGCTTCTCGACCGCGGCGACCGTGTCGTCTTGCTCGACAATCTCTCGACGGGCAGCGTCGAAAACATTCGCCATCTCAAGTCTTCCGGCAACATGCAATATCACCTCGATAGCATCGAGAATCGCCAGTTGCTCGCCGAACTCGTCGATGACGCCGACGTCATCGTCCATCTGGCCGCCGCTGTTGGCGTCAAACTCATCGTCGAAAGCCCCGTCAAGACCATCGAGACCAATGTCAATGGCACCCAATTGGTTCTCGAAGCCGCTTGCAAGAAAAAGAAACTCGTCCTCACTGCTTCCACCTCCGAGGTCTATGGCAAAAACACCAACGTTCCTTTCCACGAAGACGCCGACCTCGTCCTCGGCCCCACGACAAAAGGCCGCTGGAGCTACGCGGCCTCCAAAGCGCTTGATGAGTTTCTCGCTCTCTCCTACTGGAAAGAAAAGAAGCTCCCCGTCATCGTCGTTCGTTTGTTCAATACCGTCGGCCCCCGTCAAACCGGCCGCTACGGCATGGTGCTCCCCAATTTCGTCAAGTCCGCCTTGGACAACACGCCCATCACGATTTACGGCACCGGCAAGCAATCCCGCTGCTTCTGCGACGTGCGCGACACCGTCGAAGGGCTTATCCGCCTTATGGACTTAGAGCGCTCCGTCGGCGAAGTCATCAATGTCGGCAATACCGAGGAAATTACCATCGAGGGATTGGCGCAGCGAGTGAAGGACCGCACCGGCAGTTCCTCTCCCATCGAGTACATCCCCTACGACCAGGCCTATGAACCAGGTTTCGAGGACATGATGCGCCGCGTCCCCTCGGTTGAAAAGCTGCATGCCCTGACCGGCTTCCGTCCGCGCACTTCATTGAACGAAATCATCGACCGCGTAACCGCCTTCTTTCAGCAAAAAGCCGAAGCCCTCGACGCTCACAAGGTAGCCACTACCAGCGCTAACTGAGTTTCGTTGCTTGGCCAGTCCGCGCCGCTTACTTCGAGCTGTTTTCGCCATTTCTTTGCTATAGATTCCTGCCAGAGAATCCACGAATCTTTTCGTACTTTCACCAAACTTTTGGAAAATTTGTTCGTCTCTACCTCTAGCCATCCGGAGGTGTCTCAGTGACCACGCCCACCAGTGCCTCTGTCCGCCGCCTGACCTTCGCCGGCTGGCTCGACACCGTCCTTCGCGACCTCAAGCACACCTTCCGCATGCTTGTCCGCACTCCCGGTTTTACTGCCATAGCTGTCCTCACACTCGCTCTCGGCATTGGCGCAAACACCGCCATCTTCACGCTCCTCGACCAGGTCTTGTTGCGCCTTCTCCCCGTGAAAGATCCCCAGCAACTCGTCCTGCTCACCATGCGCGGCCGCCACTACGGCAGCAACTGGGGTGGCAACGCCATCTCCCATCCCATGTTCCGTGATTTTCGTGATCACAACGAAGTCTTCTCCGATATGTTCTGCCGCTTTCCCACTTCCGCGAGCCTTTCCTTCGGCCAGCAGGCGGAACGCGTTTCCGTCGAACTCGTCTCCGGCACCTACTTCTCCACTCTCGGCATTGTTCCCGCTATGGGACGCATCCTCACTCCCGAAGACGATCAAGTCCCCAGCGGGCATCCGTACGTCGTCCTCAATTACAACTTTTGGAAAACGCGCTTTGCCGGCGATTCCCAAATCGTAGGCAAGACTCTCACTCTCAACAATTACAAGATGACCGTTGTCGGCGTTGCCCAGACAGGTTTTGACGGCGTGGAACTCGGCTTCTCCCCGAAAATCTTCATTCCTATCATGATGCAGCCTCAAATCATCGTCGGCAATCCAGAAGACATGCTCAAGGAGCGCCGCAATCGCTGGGTGAACGCCTTCGGCCGCTTGAAGCCCGGCCTCTCCCAGCAGCAAGCCAAGGCCGCTCTCCAGCCCTTCATGCACTCCATGCTCGAGTCGGAAGTGCAACTCCCTGCTTTCGCCCACGCCTCGAAATATGACCGCGACGAATTTCTAAAATGTTGGATCGACGTTTTGCCCGGTTCGCAGGGCCGTTCGTATACCCGTCGCCAGCTCACCACTCCGCTTTGGGTCTTGATGGCCACCACCGGCGCCGTCTTGCTGATTGCCTGCGCCAACCTGGCCAACCTCCTGCTCGTCCGCGGCTCCAGCCGCGTCAAGGAAATCGCCGTTCGTTTGGCCATGGGCGCCACTCGTCCGCGCATCATCGGCCAACTCTTGATCGAAAGTCTTTCTCTTTCCGCGTTGGGAGGGCTCACCGGCCTCGCCGTCGCCTTTTGGGCCGACCGGGCCCTCATGAAAATCTATCTGCCGTCCGATTCCGGCGGCATGAACATTTCCAGCGCGCCCGATCTCCGTATTCTCCTCTTCAATCTCGCCGTCACAGTCCTCACCGGAGTCATCTTCGGCCTCGTGCCCGCTCTTCAGACCACCAAGCCCAATCTCGCCGGAACCTTGAAAGATCAAGCCGGTGCCGTTGTCGGTGGCGGCGGCCACCATCGTTTGAGAAAGGGTCTCGTCGTCGCCCAGGTAACGCTCTCCCTTCTGCTTCTCGTCGGAGCCGGCCTTTTCGTTCGCAGCCTCGCCAACCTCCGCAATCTCGGTCCCGGCTTTTCCCCGGAGAGGCTCGTGGCCTTCCAAATCGATCCTTCTCTCAACGGCTACACTCCCGAGCGCATGAAAGTCTTCTATCCACAACTCACTGACGCTCTCAGCGCAGTTCCCGGCGTCCAATCCGTCGGCCTCGCGTCCATGCGCATTCTCGAAGACAACGAATGGGACAGCGGCATGTCCGTCGAGGGCTTTACTCCAGCGAAACCCGATGAGCACGCCGAGCCTTACATGAACCAGATTAGCCCGAATTATTTTGCCACGCTCGGCGTACCCATCGTCGCCGGCCGCGACTTTCGCATTAGCGACAACCACGAGGTCAAACACGGGCCCGAAGTCTGGAACTGGGTCCCAACCGCCGTCATGATCAACGAAAAATTTGCCAAAAAGTTTTTCCCCGGACGAAATCCCATCGGCCTTCACGTCGGTTTCGGCACCGATCCGGGAAGGCCCACCGATATGGAGGTCATCGGTGTCGTCAAGGATTTCAAGTACACCAATCTCCGCGACGAAATTCCCGAGCAGGCTTTCATTCCCTATCTCGGCAGCCGCTACCTCGGCGAAATGACCGTCTATCTCCGCACCATCGCTGATCCCAATCAATTGATGTCTGCCGTTCGTTCGAAAGTCCGCGACATGGATTCCAATCTCCCCATCTACGCCATGCGCACCACCGAAGTCCAGATCAACAACTCCCTTTCCACAGAGCGCATGATCGCCAGCCTCTCCGCCGTCTTCGGTTTCCTAGCCACTCTTCTCGCCGTCATCGGCCTCTACGGTGTGATGGCCTACACCGTCGCCCAGCGCACCCGCGAAGTCGGCATTCGCATCGCCCTCGGCGCCGCACGCGGCAACGTCATCTGGCTGGTCATGAGCGAAGTCCTCCTCCTCGTAGCCATCGGTGTAGTCGCCGGCGTCACCGCCTCCCTCGCCCTGACCCGCGTAGTCCAGAGCCAGCTCTTCGGCCTCACGCCGCACGATCCACTCACCCTAGGCCTCGCCACCGCCGCACTCGCCCTCGTAGCCTCCGCCGCCGGCTACGTCCCCGCCCTCCGCGCCAGCCGCCTTGACCCTATGGCGGCCCTCCGCTACGAATGAATCTCAGCTCATAACGCAGACGCAGAACAAAAAGTAGCTGTCTGCGATCTGAGTATTATCCCCGGCGGTGACAAGATTATTTGGTTCGGTCTCGTGTGGGCCGAGGGCACTTCTATGAGTTGCGCGTAATCCGCCAACGTCGATTGTTTCCGAATGCTCCGTAATCCGTCGAGGATCGATGCCAAGCGCGGAGATCGCTTCCTGCAAGCCAGTACAAAAGCTACTGCACTTTTGCGTTCATCCCCACGGCGGCCGGAGCGCGCAGCGCTCTGAATCGCACCCGCCAAGAAAGCATCAGACGGTGCATCCCCGCACGCCGACTGAAACCGTTGCCTGGGCCTTCCCATCTAAATATACCTTGACACGTATATGCTCCGTGGAGTATACAAAGAGCATGGAATCGGTGTTCGAAATCATTGCCGAGCCGAACCGCCGCGCGATATTGAGTCTGCTGGTCTCGTCACAACAGTCGGTGGGAGAGATCGAGCGGCAGCTTGGCATGCCGCAGCCGATGGTGTCCAAGCACCTGCGCGTGCTGCGCGAGGCCGGTTTCGTGGAGTCCATGGTGGATGCACAGCGCCGTCTTT
>WNFS01001944.1_pt1 | contig 15555 bp, 10 predicted proteins | sample 5400141 | NCBI WGS metagenome assembly WNFS01 (sample SAMN13153358, study PRJNA577476) | soil metagenome | isolation source: 60 cm saprolite under Madrone tree | place: USA:California | collected 2016-06-14
CTTTTTCATCGCGCTCTGCGCGCAGGTCGATATCCGGATATTCGGCGCGCTCGCGGGCCGCGCGGGTGCCGATCTCCAGGTAGATGGCATCCCTTTCGGACCGATTAATCAGACAATGCCCGTTGGCGACGCCGGCCTTGAACCCGGCAGCGTCGCCGGGGCGCATGACGACCTCGCCGGCGTCTTCGCACAGCACCACTTCGCCGGCCAGCACGTAGACGAATTCATCCTCAGCGGTGTGCCAGTGGCGCTGCGCTGAAGCGGCGCCGGGTTTCAACGTGGTCAGGTTGACGCCGAACTGCGTGAGCCCGGCGGCGTTGCCGAGCCGCTTGCGCACGCGCCCGAGCACGATCTGGCGGAACGGCTCGGGATATCCGGTCAGCGAATCCGTCTTGAGGCTATCGATATCGATCTTCGGCATTTGGGCCTCCCCGCCTCGCCCTTACACGCGCTCGACGATGGTCGCGGTTCCCATGCCGATCCCGATGCAGAGCGTCACCAGCGCGGTGGCGGCATTGCGCCGCTCCATTTCGTCGATCGCGGTGCCAAGAATCATGGCGCCGGTGGCGCCGAGCGGGTGGCCCAGCGCGATAGCGCCGCCGTTCACATTGATTTTCGAATTATCGAGATCGAAGGCCTGCATGAACCGCAGCACCACCGAGGCGAACGCTTCGTTGACTTCGAACAGGTCGATATCGCTAAGCGACATGCCGGCCTTGCGCAGCACCTTCTTGGTGACGTCGAGCGGCCCCGTCAGCATGATGGCGGGCTCGGAGCCGATATTGGCGAACGCCTTGATCCGCACCCGCGGCTTGAGGCCAGCGCGGCGGCCCGCCTCAGCGTTGCCGATCAGCACGGCGGCGGCCCCGTCCACAATGCCGGACGAGTTGCCGGCATGGTGCACGTGATTGACGGCCTCGATTTCCGGATGGGCTTGAATCGCAACCGCGTCGAACCCGCCAAGCTCGCCCATCTGCACGAATGACGGCTTGAGTTGCGCCAGCGACTGCATCGTGGTGGACGGCCGCATGTGCTCGTCCTTGGCGAGAATCGTGATGCCGTTAGGGTCCTTGACCGGGAGGACCGACTTGGCGAAGCGTCCTTCATCCCATGCGGCCGCGGCGCGCTGCTGGCTTTCCACCGCATAGGCGTCAACGTCGTCGCGCGAAAAGCCGTATTTGGTGGCGATCAGGTCGGCCGAGATGCCCTGCGGCAGGAAGTAGGATTTGAGCGCGATGGCGGGATCGACCGGCCAGGCGCCGCCTGAGGCCCCGATACCGACCCGGCTCATGGATTCGACGCCGCCACCGACCGCCATGTCGTGCTGGCCGGACATCACTTCGGCGGCCGCGAAGTTCACCGCATCGAGCCCGGACGCGCAAAACCGGTTGATCTGCACGCCCGGGACGCCGTCGCCATAGCCGGCGCAGATCGCCGCCACCCGCGCGATGTCGCCGCCGGCTTCGCCTACCGGGTCGACGCAGCCCATCACCACATCGTCCACCATGGCGGTGTCGAGCGAATTGCGATCCTTCAAGGCGGCGAGCGCCTGGGTAGCGAGATTGAGCGCCGTCACTTCATGCAGCGCACCGTCGACCTTGCCGCGGCCGCGCGGCGTGCGGACGTGATCGTAGATGAATGCGTCGGTCATGGCGGGTTCCTCTATGGCTATCGGCTACTGCGTTGCGAGTCCGTGCGGCATAAGTAGGATGGGTTTTGCTGACGCTCAACCTATCCTACACGGATTAGAGCCCGTTCCGATCACATTGAACCATCTATTCGGAGTCATGGCCGGGCTTGTCCCGGCCATCCACGTCTTTCTAGCTGAAAGCCCGCAAGAAAGACGTGGATGCCCGCGACAAGCGCGGGCATGACGCTCGGAATGCGCTCTAACATCGATTAAAACGCCTCCGCCGGCAATTCCATCACGGATGTGGCGCCACTCTGAATGCGGGCGAGATGCGCGGCGGTTTCGGGCAGCATGCGCTCCATGAAGAAGCGCGCCGTCACGAGTTTCGCGTTCATGCGGCCCGAGTCGTTGTCCGCGAGCTTGCGGTGCGCTGCCGCCGCGATCTGGCACCACATGTAGCCAAGCACGACGAGACCGAGAAGATGCATGTAGTCGGTCGCGCCGGCCCCGGCATTATCGGGTTTCGCGATGGCGTTCTGCATGAACCACATGGTGGCTTGCTGCAGATGCCCGAGCGCCTTTGCGAGCGGCTCGACCAGCGGTTTCATGGCGCCGTCGGCAGCCTGCTCCTTGATGTATCCCTGTATTTCGCCAAACAGCGCCATGATGGCCCGCCCGCGGTCCTTGCCGAGCTTGCGTCCGACCAGGTCGAGCGCCTGAATGCCGTTCGCGCCCTCATAGATCATCGGGATGCGGGCATCGCGCACGAACTGCTCCATGCCCCATTCCGCAATGTAACCGTGGCCGCCGAATACCTGCTGGGCCATCACGGCATTGGCGAAACCGAGATCGGTCAACACCCCCTTGATGACCGGGGTCAGCAGGCCGAGGTGGTCGTCGGCGCTGTCGCGCTCCTTGGCGCTGCCGGAGCGATGCGCCACGTCGCTTTTGATCGCGATCCACAGAACGAGCGCGCGAGCGGCTTCGTTGAAGGCCCGGATCGTCATCAGGATTCGCCGCACGTCCGGATGCACGATGATGGGATCGGCCGGCTTGTCGGCGAATTTCGTGCCCGTGATGGCGCGGCCCTGGAGCCGGTCCCTGGCATACTGCGCGGCGTTCTGGTAGGCGACCTCCGACAGCGCGAGCCCTTGCACGCCGACGCCGAGGCGCGCCTCGTTCATCATGACGAACATGGCTTGAAGGCCGTGGTTTTCCTGCGCCACCAGCCAGCCGGTAGCGCCGTCATAATTCATCACGCAGGTGGCGTTGCCGTGGATGCCCATCTTCTCCTCGATCGAGCCGCACGACACCGCATTGCGCGCACCTAACGTGCCGTCCGGATTCGGTATCACCTTCGGCACCACGAATAATGACAGCCCGCGGGTGCCCTCCGGTGCCCCTTCGATGCGCGCCAGCACCAGATGCACGATGTTCGCAGCGAGATCATGCTCGCCGGCGGAGATGAAGATTTTCGTGCCGGTTATCTTGTAGCTGCCATCGGGCTGCGGCACCGCTTTGGTGCGGATGAGGCCGAGATCGGTGCCGCATTGCGGTTCGGTCAGGTTCATGGTGCCGGTCCATTCGCCGGCGACCATTTTCGGGAGATATAATGATTTTTGCTCTGCTGTACCGTGCGTCAGCAGCACCGCAATGGCGCCCTGGGTGAGACCCGGATACATGGCAAACGCCATGTTGGCCGACGCCATGAATTCGTTGACGGTTTGGGTCAGGGCTATCGGCAGGCCGAGGCCGCCGAATTCCTGGGGCACTGAAATTCCGATCCAGCCGCCCGCGACGACCTGCCGGTAGGCCTGCCCGAAGCCCTCCGGCGTCGTGACACTGCCATCGGGGCCGCGCCGGCAACCCTGCCGATCGCCGACCCGGTTGAGCGGGGCGAGCACGCCCTCGCAGAATTTGCCGACCTCCGTAAAGATCGCCTCCACGACATCAGGCGAAGCGTCGGCGAATCCCGGCAGATTGGCGAGGCGCTCGATATGAAAGACATCATTGAGCAGGAATAGAACGTCCTCGACCGGCGCCTTATAGACGGGCATGCATATCTCCTTCGACGGGCCGCAGCCGCCGCCAGCGCTTCGAACGACCGAGATACGGTCTTGTCATGCCCCGGGCGAATCAGGTGGTTACTGGATCGCCCGCTGTCGCGGGCGATGACATGTAAGTGATGCAATTGTTTCCCGACGCATCCTAAAGCTTTGAGTCCACTCAGAGCCCGATTCGTAACCGCAAATCAATTCACGTCCGAGATATTGACCGTGGCCTGCTTGTCGCGGCGGCGCTGGACTGAGGACGGAATTCGCATGGCCTCGCGGTATTTGGCGACGGTTCGGCGCGCAATAGTGATGCCGGCATCGCGCAAGTGCTCAACGATCGCATCGTCCGACATGATGTCGTGCACGGATTCCGCGTCGATGAGCTGCTTGATGCGGTAGCGCACCGCTTCTGCCGAATGCGCTTCGCCGCCGTTCGCGGATGCGATCGCGGAGGTGAAAAAGAACTTCATTTCGAAGGTGCCCCGCGCGGCAGCAATATATTTGTTAGCCGTGACACGCGAGACCGTCGACTCGTGCATGCCGATCGCGTCCGCCACCGTCTTGAGATTAAGCGGCCGCAAATATTGCACGCCGCTCGTGAAGAAAGCGTCCTGCTGGCGCACGATCTCGCTCGCCACTTTGAGAATTGTCTTGGCGCGTTGATCGAGTGCACGCACCAGCCAGGTCGCGGTCTGCAGGCACTGAGCCAGATAGGACTTCTCCGTGTCCTGCTTGGCGGTCTTTGACACTTTCGCGTAGTAGGTCTGGTTGACCAATACCCTCGGCAGGGTGTCGTGATTAAGCTCGACCGTCCAGCCGCCATCGGCGGCCTGCCGCACGAATACGTCGGGCACAATCGGCTGAACCAGAACGGAGCTGAAGGCAAACCCGGGCTTCGGATTGAGGCCCTTGATCTCGCCGATCATTTCCACGAGGTCTTCGTCATCGACGCCACAGATCTTACGCAGGGCCGAAAAATCCCGTTTGGCAACCAGTTCCAGATGGCCAAGCAGAGCCTCCATGGCGGGGTCCAGCCGGTCCAGTTCGCGCAGCTGAAGGCCTAAGCATTCCGCAAGGCTGCGTGCGCACACCCCGGGCGGATCGAAGGTCTGCAATTGCGCCAGCACCGCCTCAATCTGCGCCGGGGAAGCGCCGAGCCTTAAGGCGGCGTCGGACAGGTCGGGAGGGAGGTAGCCGGCATCGTCCACGAGATCGATCAGGTACTGCGCGATCATCCGCTCGATCGGGTCGGTGAACGTCATTGAAACCTGCTCGGCCAGATGTCCGGCAAGCGTTGTCTCTGCAGTCACGAAGGCTTCCAAATTATATTCGCCGTCGCTGCGGCCGCCGCCGCCGGCCGCGGTCCATTCCGAATAGGCGCCGGGTTGGGATTGAGGTGTTCGCGCCGATCCGGCCGCGCCGTCATCGGGAAAAATATTGTTGAGATCGGTATCGAGGCGCGCCTCGATCGATTGACGGCTCTCCAGCCGGTCATCCATCCAATCAGCGCTGGCGGGCTCTTCCTCCACAGCCGAGGGCGTCTCGCCAGGCGTTTCGCTGTCATCGCGGACCTGATCCTGGTCGGCCGGCCGTTCCAGCAGCGGATTGCGCTCCAATTCGCCATCCACGTAGGCGGCGAGGTCGAGATGGGACAACTGCAGCAGCTTGATGGCTTGCATCAGCTGCGGCGTCATTACCAGCGCCTGAGTTTGGCGGATCAGAAGTTTTTGTGCGAGCGCCATTGACGATGCGTTGAGTTGGTCCGGTTCTTGCTTAGCCGGATTTCCGGGCGCTGTATAGTCAACTATCGCCTAGTGAGTGCGTTGGCGTTGATCGCGTGACCGTGGACTTTGCGTCGAATTGCCAGTTTGAGCCAGCATGCCGCGGCATATCGCTGAGACAACGAAGGCGACCTGCTCGCGCAAGATTTCGGACGGAACCGTCTGGAGCTTCTCCTCGAGCCCCAGCATAACCACTCCGTGTACTGCCGAGAACAAGGATCGCGCCACGAGCGCCCGCCGCTCGTCGGACAAATGCGGCTGCAGCTCGCCCAGCGGCTCCTCGACGTAGCGAAACAGTCTTCTTTGGTCCTCGAGGAACTGCTCGGGCAAGCTTTTTCCGGCCGGCAGACGATGCTCAAACAAGGCGCGCCAGCGCACCCTGTGGGCTGTTGCGAAAGTGAGATAGGCCGTCGCCAGCCGCACCAGCCTGTCCACCGGGGCCGCTTTCTCGCCCGCCTCGGAAACCCGCTCGACGGCCGCGAGGTCGCGCTCAAGCGCGGCAAGCGTGCGGGAATTCACCGCGATGACAAGGTCATCGAGGTCGGTCACCACATTGTAGATCGCGCCGACCGCACAGCCCACTTGGAATGCAAGCGCCCGCGCCTTCAGGCCGCTCAGGCCGTGGGTCTCGATGGTCCGCTCGGCGGCGGAAATCAGTGTGTCTCTCAGCCGTAGCCGCCGTTCGGCCGCCTTCGTCATGACTGCTCACGGAAATGTGTGAACAATGTTCAATTTTATCTTGAACATTGTTCACGCTTCTGGCATGGACGTGAACACTGTTCATATTCGTGGAGAGAGGAATGTTCAAGACCTTGTTTACGCTCGTCCGCGGCGCTGCTGCGGCAGCGGAGGGAGAGATGATCGACCGCAGCGCTCTTTTGATCTTGGACCAGCAAATCCGGGACGCGGCGAGCGCGGTCGAGCGCGGCAAGCGGGCGCTGGCGGTCGCCATCGCCCATGACGAAGCCGAGGGAAAGCGACTCGACACGACGGTCGCGCGCATCGCCGACCTTGAGGAACGCGCCGTCGCCGCGCTCGCCGGCGGGCGCGAGGACCTCGCCTCGGAGGCAGCGGAGAGCATTGCGATGATGGAAGCCGACCGCGATGCGGTTCGTGAGGCGCGCGCAACCTTCGCGCGAGAGATCGCGCATCTGAAAAGGACGACGGTCGATGCCGGCCGCCGCCTCGCCGAACTCGAGCGCGGGCGGCGGATCGCCCAGGCGGCCGAAGCAGTGCGCCGGCTGAAAACCGGCGGGCCGGCCCGCCTCGGCGGGGCTACCGCGTTAGCCGACGCTGAGGCGACGCTGCGCCACCTGCGCGAGCGGCAGGCCGAGGACGCTGCGATCGACGCGTCCGTCGAATCGCTCGATGCCGGCGCAGCCGTGGACACCATCGCGACCCGCCTCGAAGCGGCCGGCTTTGGAAGACGCACCCGTGCGACCGCGGCCGCCGTCCTCGACCGCCTGAACAAACGGGCATCGGCCAGCCCCGTATCCGCCGTTTGATGACGCCAATCCTCGAGAAACGGGAGACTGCCATGAATCCACATACCGACCAGCATTCCTGGACCTGGATCACTTTTACGTACGCCTCGTTCATCGTCTCGCTCGCGATGGTCGCAGCCGCGATCATCTTTCTTCCAGCCGACATCTCGATCAAGGGCTACCTGGCGATGGGTGTCGCGATGCTCATCCAGTCCTGCATCACGCTCACAAAGACAATCCGCGACGTGCACGAAGGCGCCCGCCTGGTGAACCGCATCGAGGATGCCAAGACCGAGCGTCTGCTCATGGAGATTGACCGCGCCAAATAAGACCACGCGAAGCCGCTCGTCCGGCTGCAACCAGCCGGGTATCCGGAGTAAATGCCGCGGCCCGCGCCCTTGACCGGCATCGGGTCGATCGGGCCGCTCATTTCTCCCGGCCCTCACGGTGGTCGGCCTGATGTCGGCTGGGCGCGTTCCGGCCGTGATCAACTTCACGGCCGGACTGACCAGCATCCTTTGGAGCGCACTGTCCGGCACACCAAGGATTGCCCGAAATGCGCGCGCGGCGAAGGCCACTAGGTTTTCGTTCTGACGGTGACGTATCCGGGCCACCGTACGCGTCAGTTCAGCGTGCGCCGCGAGCGGGTTGCCGAGGTGCGCCGCTGGCTGGCCAATTATCAGGAACTCAAGGAGGCGATCGAGGCTATTTGCGAACTCAACCATGATCTGCCTGCGCCCGGAACCGGTTGCGTCAAAGCCGCGGAGAAAGCAGCGTGATTGAGATGCGGCGGTCGCAGCTCAGTTTCGGTGACGGCTTGATTGCTGAAGAAGTAAGCGATCTTCGCGAAGACTGGATGAAGCACGCCGATGAGGTGCTGGCAGACGAGGACATTGCCATGGTCGTGTACGAGGCGTTGGCGAAACGCCGTCCCCAAGAGCCGTAGCCGCGGCCGACGGGGCACACCGGCCGATGTGGCGCTGGCTGTTGACCCTCAAGCACATTCGCAGCTGGAGTTATGAGAGTTGGACGGCGTCCCCCCCAAATTCGTTCCAGCTCGCAGGTTTTCCGCCTGCCGGCGGATTCTGGCCCCGGCACAGCCTGTTCGAATTTTGCGCCAGGAAGTAGCTAGGGCCGGGACTCCTTTAAATCATAGCCAGTACGCTACGGCATAGCGAAATAGATCGCGCAGAAATAACTTCGCGCGAGTTTTGTCGCAGCCGCGAGGCAACGCGTCCGGCCGCAAAAGTGCTCTCTCCCGCCCCTCCAGTGGTTAAACCGATTGCACACGGTCCTTGCTATTCTGTGGGCAGGCACAACCTACACACCGGTTCTTGACCACCGCCGCCGGGTGCAGTAGGGAGCGCGGAACACCGACAGCAAGCGGCCCCAGCCTAACCCGTCACGTGGCGGAGACGCAAAGACATGAAGGCGACACGGAGGCCTCCCACAACTCTTGTCTACATCCTGGCTGCCGTCGTTATCGCAGGCGTCGGCCTGACCACCGCGGCGGTGGTCACGCGGGTCGGCGCCGCCTTCGTCCACAAATCCAAGCAGTTGTACCGGGCCACGGTGTCGCGCGCGTTAAACAGGGGAGTGACCGAGAATGTGGAGCCGGCCTCTGGCGGCGGCGCAGCGGATCGGACTAGCCGCTACACGGCGCCCGCTGCGCAGGGCACCTTCGTGGCGACCGCCGCGGCTGACCCGACCAGGTCTGGTAGCGCTGTGGTGTCGCCACCCGCCGGCATCGACACGAGCATCCTGCCCTCCGACCGGGACGCGTCCGCGAACTGGAAGAAGGCCGGCCTGCTTTCCGTAGGCGGCATTCCGAACCGGACTATGGTATGCGCCACGGTCAACCCTCTCGGGGGAGGCAAGGACGACACGAGGAATATCCAGAACGCTATCCTCGCCTGTCCGCTTGGCCAGGTGGTCCAGCTCTCTGCTGGTACTTTTACGATTGCCGAGGGCAATAACGTCGTGCTCGACCGCGGAATAACGTTGCGTGGCGCGGGGGCGGGTAGCACGTTACTAACGAGAACCAATGGTGCCACAATAGGCAGCTATCAACCCGGCGCACGCCCTTCGCCGATGATCGTCGTCGGCCCAGGATCCAATAATTATGCGATGACCACCACGTTAGCTTCTGACGCGGTGCAGGGTTCAACCCAGATACAGGTGTCGAACGCGATCAGGTTCGCGCCAGGTCAAATCGTCCAGATTGACGAGCTTATGAACGGCAGTTGGCAGCAAGACCCTGTGGGGCTTTCAAACCAGATATGGGCGGCTGGAACTTACCCGAATTACGAGATGGTCTATCCAATGCACAATCCGGCATGGCAGTTCGACTCGGCCCATGAGCTGCCAACAGATCCAAGAGGACCCGGCGCTTGGTTCTCCAACCTTGGCCGGTTTAGAACCGAGATCAAGCAGATATCGGCAATTTCAGGCAATACGATCACGTTTGACTCACCGCTTACGGAGAATTATCGCGTGAGTCATACGGCACAGCTCTATAGCTGGCAAAGACCGCATCTGAGAAATGCTGGCGTCGAGAACCTGTCTATTTCCAATGGCGATAACGGCCAGTTGGTCTTCCGGTGGTGTGCCTATTGCTGGGCGAACGGCATTGAGGCGTACCATGGTCTCGGTGATGAAGTGAATGTAAGTTGGGGCTTTCGGGTCCAGATCGAGGGGTCATATTTCCATAACGCCGTCTGGCCGGTTCCCGGCGGCGGTGGATACAATATAGCGATAGACCGTGGGTCATCTGAGATATTAGTTGAAAACAATATCTCCCGGCAGGCCAACAAAGTTGACGTGGTGAGAGCGGCCGGCGCGGGATCAGTCTTCGGATACAACTATATGGACGATGGCTATATCGACGGTCAAGGCTGGGTAGAGATGGGTGCAAATGGCAGCCATCTGATTGGATCGCATCATGTGCTGTTTGAGGGAAATTGGACCTTTAACTGCGACAACGACGGCACCTGGGGCAGCGCCCTCAAGATGACATACCTTCGCAATTGGTGTACTGGTTACCGCACGCCGTTCACGTCCGAGCTTACCGGGGTCAATTACAACGACTTTACTGGCGTGCCTTCCGGCGTGGGGCCACTCCGCGCGATCGGCGGATTTATGTATACATATTATGAGAGTTTCATTGGGAATGTTCTGGGAATGCCGGGCCAGATGAGCGGGTGGGTGTACAGCGACCCGGGCTGTTATAGTAAGGCGGTGGTCCATTTGGGCTGGACGTGCTACGGCTCCGGCAATTTGTTCGATCCGATCACCGCAGCGACCGCCATCGTTCACGGCAACTATGACTACCTACAGAATCGAGTGACCTGGGCCCCCAACATCGCCAACCACACGCTGCCGAACTCGCTGTATCTGACGCAGACTCCAGCCTTCTTCAAGGCCGGGAAGGGCTACACCTGGCCGTGGGTCAATCCCACCGGATCGCCCCAACTCTATACGCTGCCGGCCAAGGCGCGCTACGACGCCGGGACGCCGTTCGCGCAGCCCTGAACCGCCGAGTCTGGTCGGCCCGAGCTCTGTAACAAGCCTCGTCCGGAGCTTGGAACCCGGGTTCACTTACGTAGAAGGCGCCTCACGAGCTTGTTCCTGAAGCGAGCCTGACTGTAAAGCGCCTTGGCGTCTCCCCAATCAAGAAATGAATCGGAAATATTGAAGTGGCCAAGCTGATCGTCGGGAATGTCGTCACCCTTCAGCCTGCGCAAGGCGTCCGGGATTGAGTTATAGAACGCTTGCGAACGGTACAGCGGATGTAGCGAATAGAGTCCACGTCCGGTTCCCAGGAAGTCCACGCGGAACTTCCGCGAGGACCGCATGAACGCGGAGATGTTGCGCTCAAGCGTATCGCTTTGCGGGAAGCCTTCGTACAACGCAAAGAGTCTGTCCTTCAGCGGGGCCTTGGTCGAACGCAGCTTCTGCGCGAGGAGCCTGCGGTCCATGAAGAAAACCCGGGTGTTCATGTAACTGAATTTGAAGGCGTAGGCGATGTCATTGTACGCAGAGTACTCGTCTTGTCCGAGCAGAATGCGGTCAGGATGCGGAGGGCCGGATAGGGGGCTGACCGCCATTATTTCGCTGTCCGCTTGGAGCAGGTCGATCGCGTCGCGAATCCACACGGCGCTGAATCCTCCAAAGAACATGTCCGAGTCGATGTGCAATACAAGATCGTTTTTGGCCGAACACAGACCAAATAGATACGCATAGATGGGAGCACCTCTAAAGTCGTATAGCTGGGCGCGATTTGTGAAGAAGTGGCCAAGAACGGCGCTGACAACGGGCATATTGTAATCCACCTCGCGCAAGACGACGCTCGGGTGCTGCTTCTGCAGGGAGGCAATGAGGCCACGCAACGATGCAGATTCGCGTTCGGCCTTCTGCACGTCCCGCAGCCTGGTTGGGTTGAAGTCGAAGGTGAGAAGAATCTCGTCCGTTTGACACTCGAAGACCTCGATGTGGTGGTCTAGCAAATGCACAGCATGGTAGTAGTCACCAGGCGCGAGGTTGATTTGAAGGGTCACGTTCTGCATGCGGGGCACCTTCGCAGGAGGTGGAGCGCGCGTGCCGTTAGGCTTCGGGCGCGCCCAGCGTTCAACGGTCTGTCCGGTAGAGTGCCACGGTCGGCGGCGGAACGCCGCAGATCGAGGGTGCGGGGTGGTGTATTCATTTGCACGCCAAGCTCATCGTTGTGGGATGCCGAAAGGATGACGCCGTGCTTTCTTGCACAGATGTGAAGAATTGGATCGATAGTCGCGTCGACTTCAGCGTTCACCACCAACTCTCAGGTGTCACTCCCGCGAAAGCCGGAATCCAGTATCCCGCGGCGACGTCGGGGGATATCGCGGGCGATGACATCGGTGTTTGATTCCGTTCGAGCGAAATCAGCTCTGGTGCCCCGAGGTCGCATCGAACGCCGAAATCCCGTTTTTACACGAGACAAACGCGGTTCTAGGAGCCCGCTAGGAGCCCGCTGGCGCAAAACAGTCCGAAATTCGCGGGTTGTATAAATCATTTAGAGGCTACGGTTTGCAGAATGAATCGTAAATTGGCAACACATTGCGCAGTCAGAAATTCAACATCGAGTTACTTTCAACATCGAGTTACTTCGAGCGCTTGTACAAGCCAATTTCGAGAGGCGGGTGAAGAGGCCTAGGTTATACAAAGACCGAGGCTATGTCGAGGGATTTGTGGGAGCCATTCGGGGCAATCGGGCGAAGAAGTTCATGACAAAGAGGTGAATACTGAATCTGTCATGTCTCCCGTGATTCACGATCGGAGGCTCTGGGACAGACCACCTCGGCAATATCCTTGCCACGCTCGACGCTTGCTCGGTGGTTTGGGTGGTTGAGCCAACCGGCGCGCCCGCACATGCGGGCCGACACGCCGCGCCGCTTACATCAGAAAAGGGTGCGAAAGCCGCGATCCGCACTGTCTCGGCCTTCGCAGTGCATCAGCGCCTTATGTCGGGTAGATCGAAGTGGCGGACAACTAACCCGAAGCTCCTACTCTCAGTCGACGCCCGCGCCTTGGATCGACCAAGCGGTGGGACATTTCCAACCCCCGCCGATTGCGCGACGTGCGCACCGTTCATGAACCAGATCGCGACATTACCGCTGCTGTCCTGCCAGAGGATGTCGTTCTGGGCTGAGACCGTTCGTTGTCTACTTCACGGCGATCACACGGATGATCGCACCCGAGGCAGGATTAGTGAGCGGGGTCGAGCGGAGGCCGAATGAATTTGGCCCCCCGGACAGACGATCGTCGGTTCATCGCCTGATGACGCGCCGGAGTAACTGGAGCGCGTTCCGGTCATATCGAACCATTCAATCGGAGTCATGGCCGGGACAAGCCCAGCTATGACTCCCATGGACGATGAACGGGTCCCACGCGGGCGGCGCGGATCAGTCGGCGTTGAGGCGTTGGATCGACCAGCCGGCCGGTGGGCTTCCAACCCCGGCAGGCGTGACCTGCGCGCCGTTCATGAACCAAACCCCCACATTGCCGCTGGTGTGTTGCAAGAGAACGTCGCTCTTGCCGTCGCCGTCGAAGTCTCCGGTCTCGACAATCGACCAGCCGGCGGACATGGCTCCGACCCCGGCGGGCGTAACCTGCGCGCCGTTCATGAACCAAATCCCCACATTGCCGCTGCCGTCTTGCAAGAGAATATCGCTCTTGCCGTCGCCGTTGAAGTCGCCGGTGCCCGCGACCGACCAGCCGGCGGGTGCGGCTCCGACCCCGGCGGGCGTGACCTGCGCGCCGTTCATGAACCAGATCGCCACATTGCCGCTGCCGTCGCGCAACAGAATGTCGCTCTTGCCATCGCCGTTGAAATCGCCGGTGCCCGCGATCGACCAGCCGGCGGGTGGGGCTCCAACCCCGGCAGGCGTGGCCTTGGCGCCGTTCATGAACCAGATCGCCACATTGCCGCTGGTGTCTTGCCACAGAATGTCGCCTATGCCGTCGCCGTTGAAGTCCCCGGTTCCGGCGACCGACCAAACGGCGGATATATTTCCGACGCCCGCGGGCGTGGCGTGCGCGCCGTTCATGAACCACATCCCCACATTGCCGCTGGTGTCACGCCACAGCAAATCGGCCTTGCCGTCGCCGTTGAAGTCGCGCTGTCCGACGATCGACCAGCCGGCGGGTCCGGTTCCAACCCCGGCAGGCGTGACCTGCACGCCGTTCATCAGCCACACCCCGGTGTTGCCGCTGCCGTCGGCCAAGGCAATATCGCTCTTGCCGTCGCCGTTGAAGTCGTGGGTATCGGTCAGCTTGCTGCTCGAGGAGAGGCGGGTCGCGGAATTGCACGGCAGGGTCGTGCTGGCGGCGCTGCTTTGCGTGAAAACGACTGCTGGCAACGACTCCATGGGTGGGACAGCGGAGGCCTGCACAAAGAACAGGTTGTTCGTCTCTGCGGTGAAGCCTTTGCCAAGACAGGAGGGCGCCTGCGGGCTTCCGTTGCCCACGCTCGTCCTGACGACGATTGTCGAGCCGCTGTTGAAGATCGTCTCGGATCCGCAGCAGTCGCCAACGATGTTGAACTCGGCTGCCTGCCAGCCCTGTGCCAGGTTGACGACACTGTCCTCATTCTGCGCCGAGTAGAGATTGCTACCCGTCGCCATGATGATGGTATCGATGCCGCCCGCATTGGCTTGGCCCGTCAGGCTGAGGTTGACGAGGTTGGCAACCGTCTGGACAGGGACGTCCACGCCGTCGCTGTTTCTATAACAGTCGATCTCACTCCCGTCGGGGGTGAACGTGAACCAACCCTGGGGGCACGTTGTGTTGTAGAGGATCAGCCAAAACTGCACGAATGCGATGCCTGAGTTGGAGTAGACGAACTGCTGCCAGCCCAGGCACTTCGACGGATTGGCAGCGCCGTTGCAGGTCGGGGTGGTGAAGAAGTTCGCGTTGAGCTGGAGCGAGAAGCCGCTGCCTTTGACGCCTCCCGGGTTGCTCACGCTCGTCACGCCGGTCACGCTGTCGAAGGACCCGATGGCCTCGGATATGTGGCCGCTCGTCACCTGGGCCGAGACGTCGATGCCATTGCCTATCTGGTCGGGCCGGCGTCCTCCGCGGGCCGGGGGATACGGACGGGCCGGGGGGGTCGTGCAGGGTACCTCCTGCCATTCGGTGCTCGGATAGGAGGACGTGAAGCACCCCTTCTTCGGCCGGGGAACCCGCGCCATGCCTTTACGCCAATCGTGCAGCGTTTTTGCAGATGGCTGCGGTGTTGCCGTCGGCGGGGGGGCGGCGGAGTTCGGCGTTTGCGCGCGGCCCTCGGGCGCTGCCAGCAAGGCCACGACTACCGCAAGGCCGAGTGCGATCACCGCTTGTAGAGGTTCGAGATTATTCCGTGAATTCGCGTTTAATGGATCGGTCGCATCCGGAGTCTTCGGGTTAAGGCCGCACCGGGGTGCGGCGGCGGGCCTCTGAGGCCGGTGGCATTTCCACATCGTTGCTTCCCCCCCTTTTGCGCCTGAGACCGTTCGTGGTCTACTTCATGGCGACCACACGGATGATTACACCCGAGGCAGGATCATGATGCAACGGCTCGATCATTGAGCAGGTGTCGAGCGGAGGCCGAATGAATTTGGCCTCCGGACAAACGATCGTCGGTTCATCGCCTGATGACGCGCCAGAGTAATCAGTGCTGAAGTTTAGCAAGTAAGACATGGATCGCCGGGACAAAGCCCGGCTATGGCTCTCATGGACGATGAGCTGGTCCCACGCGGGGCGGCCCCTCATCAGTCGACGTTGAGGCGTTGGATCGACCAGCCGGCCGGCGGACTTCCAACCCCGGCAGGCGTGACCTGCGCGCCGTTCATGAACCAAATCCCCACATTGCCGCTGGTGTGTTGCAAGAGAACGTCGCTCTTGCCGTCACCGTCGAAGTCTCCGGTCTCGACAATCGACCAGCCGGCGGACATGGCTCCGACCCCGGCGGGCGTGACCTGCGCGCCGTTCATGAACCAAATCCCCACATTGCCGCTGCCGTCTTGCAAGAGAATATCGCTCTTGCCGTCGCCGTTGAAGTCGCCGGTGCCCGCGACCGACCAGCCGGCGGGTGC
>WNFS01001946.1_pt1 | contig 15531 bp, 14 predicted proteins | sample 5400141 | NCBI WGS metagenome assembly WNFS01 (sample SAMN13153358, study PRJNA577476) | soil metagenome | isolation source: 60 cm saprolite under Madrone tree | place: USA:California | collected 2016-06-14
CGCCTATGGCAAGCAGTTTCGCGGCGCATCCGCCGGCAGCGACATGCCGATGACGAAGATTTTGCGCGAATACGACCGCCCCATCATCAATGTCGAGCACACCGAATACGGCTTGCGGCTGATCGCGCTGCGCGAGATCGACGATGAGCGAACCCATGTTCGCGTCACCAACCAGCTCTTCCCGCATGGCTTCGTCATCCCGATGAGCACCGAGATGACGATCACGCAATGGCACGTGCCGGTGGATGACGAGAATTGCTATTGGTACGCGATCTTCACCTCTTATTCCGCGCCGGTCGACAAGAACAAGATGCGCGACCAGCGCCTCGAACTCTATGAGCTTCCCGATTATCGCTCGTGCAAGAACAAGTCGAACGATTACGGTTTCGATCCGCATGAGCAGGCGACCGCGACCTACACCGGCATGGGCGCCGACATCAACGTGCACGACCAGTGGGCGGTTGAATCGATGGACCCGATCCAGGATCGCACCCGCGAACATCTCGGCCAGTCCGACAAGGCGATCGTTCAGTATCGCCGCCTGCTGCGGCAGGAGATCGAGAAAGTTGCTTCCGGCGCAAAACCGTTCATGTTCCTCGATGCCGCGCATGCGCGCAGCATCCAGGGTCCCGCCACCATGGACGGCATCGGCCCGACCCGGGGCTGGGAAACCTTCTGGATGGAGGTCGATGTGAAGCGGCGCCGCGGCGCGCCATGGGCGGCACCTGTTCCGGCAGAGATCGCCGACAAGGTCCGCCATCTTAAGGCGGTTTAACATTTCGTCATTGCGAGCGAAGCGAAGCAATCCAGCTTTGCCGCGCAGGGAAAGAATGAGATTGCTTCGTCGCTTCCGCCTTCGCTCGCTAAGCTACGGCGGACAAGTTGATCCTCGCAATGACGAGCAATACGAAGCGATTTCATTGGTTGCATTCGAGTTAGACTCCGAGGTGACGCGTTGAGTTTTGTCCAACGTCACGGGCTTTGGTCCGACGAGCAGCGCGAAGCTGCAACGCGGCTGCGCCAAACCGTCGAAGACGAGAGGCTCGAAGTCATCCGGCTGTCTTTTCCCGATCAGCACGGGATCCTGAGAGGCAAGACGCTGGTCGCGAGCGAAGCGCTGGCCTCGCTGGAAAGCGGTTGCACCATCACCACGACGATGCTTGCCAAGGACACCTCGCATCGGACCGTGTTTCCGGTGTTCACGGCGGGCGGCGGCTTTGGGATGCGGGAAATGGAAGGCGCCGCCGATGTTCTGATGGTGCCGGATCCCGCAAGCTTCCGCGTGCTGCCGTGGGCGCCGGCGACCGGCTGGCTGCTGTGCGACATCTATTTCGCCGACGGACGGCCGGTGCCGTTTGCGACCCGCCATCTCTACAAGTCGGTGCTCGCGAAGCTCGCAAAGCGCGGCTACGACTTTGTCGCCGGCCTCGAGGTCGAATTCCATATTTTCAAGCTCGAAGACGCCAGAATGTCGCCGCAGGACGCCGGCCAGCCCGGCCAGCCGCCGTCGGTCAGCCTGTTGTCGCACGGGTACCAATATCTGACCGAGCAGCGCTACGACCAGATGGAGCCGGTACTCGAGATCGTCCGGCGCGACATCCTGGCGCTCGGCCTGCCGCTGCGCTCGATCGAAGTCGAATTCGGGCCGAGCCAGTGCGAGTTCACCTTCAAGCCGACAATGGGGCTCGAACCGGCTGACACCATGGTGCTGTTTCGCAGCGCCGTGAAGCAGATCTGCCATCGGCACGGTTATCATGCGACCTTCATGTGCCGCCCAAAGCTGCCGAATGTATTCGCGTCCGGATGGCATCTGCATCAATCGATCGTCTCGCGCGCGCACGGCGAGAACGCCTTTGCGACGAAGGCCGGCGGCGAAGTCTTGAGCCCGTTCGGCCATCATTATCTCGGCGGACTGCTGAAGCATGCCCGGGCCTCGGCCGTGTTTTCGACGCCGACCGTCAATGGATACAAGCGCTATCGCTCGTATTCGCTGGCGCCGGACCGCGCGATCTGGGGGCGCGACAATCGCGGCGTGATGGTGCGCGTGCTTGGCGGCGGCGACGATCCCGCCACCCGGCTCGAAAACCGGATCGGCGAGCCTGCCGCCAACCCGTATCTCTACATGGCCTCGCAAATCCTTGCCGGGCTCGATGGCGTCGATCGCTCCCTCGATCCCGGGCCGTCCGCGGACACGCCCTATGAGACGAAGGCGAGCCTGCTGCCGAAGACGCTGCACGAGGCCGTGTCAGCGCTGAAGGAAGACGCGTTCTTCCGCGAGGCGCTCGGGGCGGAGTTCGTCGACTACTACATCCACATCAAGAACGCCGAAATCGAGCGCTTCCAGGCCGAAGTGTCGGAATGGGAACAGCGCGAATATTTCGAGATGTTTTGAGAACAGCCGTCTATGTCAACTCCGTCATCTCCGCGTAACGGCTTCGCCGTTATCGCTGGAGGCGCGAGCCTTGCGGTGCACTTGCACCGCTGGGCGAGCCTCGAAGGATGAGGGGCCCGGGCCGTCGTCCTTCGAGACGGCCGCGTTGCGGCCTCCTACGGGTGAACGCAATTGCGTTCATCCCGGGGATGACGGGGACGCATTCAGTATGCCGCTTTGATGCACCCTCACACCCCTAAATACCGATGCTGCAGATCGGGCTGCACGACCAGCTCCTCTGAGGTCCCGCTCCAGACCGCGCGGCCGCGCTCGATGATGTAGTGGCGGTCGGCGATGCGGGTGAGATGCTCGATGTTCTTGTCGATCACCAGCACCGATTGACCTCGCGCTTTCAGCATCGACAGGCAATGCCAGATTTCCTCGCGGATCAGCGGCGCTAGCCCTTCGGTGGCTTCATCCAGGATCAACAGGCGCGGATTGGTCATCAGCGCGCGGCCGATCGCCAGCATCTGCTGCTCGCCGCCTGACAGCGCGACGCCCATATTGTTGCCGCGCTCGGCAAGCGGCGGAAACAGCGCGTGGATCTTTTCGATAGTCCATGGATCGGGGCTTCCCAGACGATTGCCGGCAGCGGCGACCAGATTCTCGCGCACCGTCAGGTTCGGAAATATTTGACGCCCCTCCGGCACCAGCCCTACCCCCAGCTGCGCAATCCGGAACGAGGGAAAGCTGCGAACCTCATGCCCGGCGAACCGGATCGCGCCGGCGCGCGCCGGCGTCAGCCCCATGATGGATCTTATGGTCGTGGTTTTCCCCATGCCGTTGCGGCCCATCATGGCCACCATCTCTCCGGACCGCACCTGTAACGACAGGCCGAACAGCACCTGGCTCAAACCGTAGCAGGTCTCGATTTCCTCGATCTCCAGCAAGGGAGTTGCGTCAGCCATGACGGGTCACCGCGTGCTGATCGCCGAGATAGGCGCGCCTGACCTCTTCGTTTTGGCGGATCGCCGCCGGCGCGCCGGAAGCGATCACGCGCCCGTAGACAAGTACGGTGATGCGGTCGGCGAGCGCGAACACGGCGTCCATGTCATGCTCGACCAGCACGATGGTGACTTCCCGCCGCAATTCCTGCAGCAGCTTCACCATGCGCGCCGCTTCCGTTGCACCAAGTCCGGCCATCGGCTCGTCGAGCAGCAGCAATTGCGGCTTGGTGGCGAGCGCGACGGCGAGTTCGAGCTCGCGCTGCTCGCCGTGGCTCAATCGGGAGACGAGGACGTCGGCGCGATGCCGAAGACCGACCCGGTCCAGCGTAGCCAGCGCTGCCTGGCGGAGCTGGCGTTCCTTTCGGGCATTGCTCCAGAAATAGAACGAGTGACCGTCGTGCGCCTGCGCCGCCAGCGCAACGTTGTCGATCGCGGTGAAGTCGAGCAATAGCGAGGTGATCTGAAACGAGCGCGCCAGCCCGAGCGCGCTGCGGCGATACGCCGGCACGCGGGTGATGTCCGCATCCGCCAGGCGAATGGTGCCGGAATGCGGCAGCAGCTGCCCGGTGAGCTGGCTGATCAGCGTGGTCTTGCCGGCGCCGTTCGGTCCGATGACCGCGTGCAATTCGCCACGCGCAACATCCAGCGAGACGTGATCGGTTGCGACGATGCCGCCAAACCGCCGGACAAGGTTTTCAACGCGAAGCAGAGGATCAGCCACGACGCAGCCTCCCCAGCAGCCCAAAAATGCCGCCGTGCCCGAACAGCACGATCAACAGCAAGAGCGGCCCCATGATGAGCGCCCAATACTCCGTCACTTGCGACAAAAATTCTTCCAGCAGCAGATAAACGATCGCGCCGATCATCGGGCCGAACAGCGAGCCCATGCCGCCGAGGATGACCATCACCATCAGATCGCCGGAGCGGGTCCAGTACATCGCTGCCGGGCTGACGAAGTCGGTGTTGTTGGCGAGCAGCGCCCCGGCGAGGCCGCACATGGTGCCCGCGATGACGAAGCAGACCAGCCGGTAGCGGCTGGCGGGAAACCCGATCGCCTGCATGCGCTGCTCATTGGAGCGCAGGCCCTGAACCACCATGCCGAAGCGCGAATTGACGATGCGCCAGATCAGATAAATGCCGCCGAACAGGCAGGCGAGGCAGAGATAATAGAACTGCACGCGGCTCGACAGATTGATCAGGCCGCCGAAAGTGCTGCGCTTGTAGATGGTTAACCCGTCGTCGCCGCCATAACGGGCAAGCCCTGACGCGATGTAATAAGCCATCTGAGCGAAAGCCAGCGTGATCATGATGAAGTAGACGCCGCGGGTGCGTAAGCTGAGCGCGCCGACGACAAGCGCGAACAGCGCCGAGGCCGCAAGCGCCACCGGCCACTGGATGAAACCCGAGCCTATGCCCTCAGCCGCGAGAATGCCGACCGCGTAGCCGCCGATCCCGAGATAGGCGGCGTGACCGAAGCTCATCATCCCGCCATAGCCCATGATGAGATTGAGGCTTGCGGCGGCCAGCGCGAAAATCACGATACGCGTGAACAGCGTCAGCATGAAGATATTGCCGGTGATCGAGGTATAGAGCGGGAGCGATAACAGGCCGGCGATCACCAGCGCCACAATGACGTTGCGGGCGTCGAGCAGATCTTTCATCGCCGGTTGGCCGGAAACAGCCCCTCCGGCCGCAGCACCAGCACGATCGCCATCAACAGATAGATCAGCATCGAGGAGAGCGCAGGCGCCGCGGTGGAGGCGGCGGTCGAACTCAGCATCTGCCGCAACAGGTCCGGCAGGAAGGCGCGGCCCAGCGTGTCGATCATCCCGACGAAGATCGCGGCCAGAAACGCGCCGCGGATCGAGCCGATGCCACCGATCACGATGATGACGAAGGCGAGGATGAGGATGTTTTCGCCCATCCCGATCTGCACCGTCAAAATAGGCGCCTGCATCAGCCCGGCAAGACCGGCCAGCGCCGCGCCGAGGCCGAACACCAGCGTGTAGAGCAGCTTGATGTTGATGCCGAGCGCGCCGATCATTTCCCGGTTCGACGCGCCGGCGCGGATCAGCATGCCAAGGCGAGTGCGCATCACGACGATGTAGAGCATCAGCGCGACAGCGAGGGCCACCACGATGATCGCAAGCCGGTAGGCGGGATAATAGATGCCGGGCAGGATCGCGATCGGCACGGTTAGCCAGGCGGGCAGCGGCAGCGCAAGGCCCGCCGGACCCCAGATCAATCGCACTGCGTCATTGAAGAACAGGATCAGCCCGAACGTCGCCAGCACATGATCGAGATGATCGCGGCCGTAGAGGTGCCGCAGCGCTATGAATTCCAGCGCGATGCCGAGCAGCAGCGTCGCGCCAAGCGCGAGCAGCACGCCGATAATGAAATTCCCGGTCCACGCCACGAAGGTCGCCGCGAAGTAGGCGCCCATCATATAGAGCGAGCCGTGCGCCAGATTGACGAAGTCCATGATGCCGAACACGAGCGTCAATCCGGCCGCCAGCAGAAACAGCAGCAGGCCGAACTGCAACCCGTTCAGGAATTGTTCGACGACAAGCAGCATATATCCTGAAAATTATCTGAAGCAGGCTGGTTTTGATTCAGCTGTCCTGCCCACGGGTTCAGTTTACCTCTCCCCGGCGGGGAGAGGTCGGTTTGCGCAGCAACCCGGGTGAGGGGGCGCTGGACTAACGAGAGACCGTAACCCCTCACCCCAGCCCTCTCCCAACGGGAGAGGGAGCGCACTTCCGTTGCGTTGACAGATCAACCTGATCTCATCATTTCATTGGGCATTTGTCGTGGAAACGATCCTGGCTGTTCTCGACGATTGTGGCGACGGTTTTCAGCGAAAGCTCGCCGTTGGCGTCCTTCACCACGTCCTGCAGATAGAAGCTCTGGATCGGAATGTGGTTGCTACCGTACTTGAACGGCCCGCGCACCGATTTGAAATTCGCCTTCTCCATCTCGGCCTTCATGGCGTCCTTTTTGCTGGTGTCGCCCTTCACCGCCACCACGGCACTGTTGATCAATTGCGCGGCATCGTAGGTTTGCGCGCCGTAAAAGGACGGACGCAGGCCGGGGTATTTCTTGCGGTAGTCGGCGACGAATTTCTTGTTCTGCTCGTTCGGCAGATCATTCACCCACTCCTGCGCGCCGGGAACGCCGATCGCATTCTCCTTCTGCAGCGGCAGCGTTGTTTCGTCGATGGTGAAGGCGGTGTAGAGCGGAATCTGCTGCTTGATCCCGGCCTGTACATATTGATTCAGGAACTGGACGCCGGCGGCGCCGGGATAGAACACGAAGATCGCCTCCGCCTTCGACGCGCGCGCCTTCGACAGCTCGGCCGAGAAGTCGAGCTGGCTCGGCCAGACCGTGTACTCCTCGCCCACCGCCTGGCCCTTGAACGTGCTCTTGACGCCAGCCAGCATGTCCTTGCCGGCGGCATAGTTCGGGCCGATCAGGAACACCGATTTGATGCCCTTTTGATTCATGTAAAGGCCCATGGCCTCCGGCGTCTGGTCATTTTGCCAGGAGGTGGAAAACACGTAAGGCGAGCACAGCTCGCCGGCGAGCTGCGAGGGCCCGGCATTGGCGGAGATCAGGAAGGTCTGCGAATCGACGGCGGTCTTGAGCGAGGCCAACAGCACGTTCGACCAGATGTAGCCGACGATGAAGTCGACCTTGTCGGACTGCACCAGCTTCTCGGTCTTCTGCTTGCCGACGTCCGGCTTCTGCCCATCGTCCTCGTAGATCACCTCGACCGGCTTGCCGCCCATCTTGCGGCCCAAATGATCGAGCGCGAGCTCGAAGGAATTGCGCATGTCGTTGCCGATCACCGCGGTCGGACCGCTGAAGGTAGAGACAAACCCGATCTTGATGGAATCCGCCGCCGTCGCGGGGGTTGCCAGCGCAAGAGCCGTCGCGCCCGCCAGCCAGAATGCCGTTCTCATATCGTTCCCTCCTCACCATCTACGCGTACCGCCAGTCAAATGACCCATCGGTGCCTCCCTTTTTGGGAGATGTGTTTTGTGCGCGAAACCGTGGGCTGGCGGCAAGCATGAACCGCAGGCTCCCTCTTAGAACCTTCGGCCCATGCTGATGCCTCAGTGGCCTGCACCATAGTTCGCAGCCGGCGCGGATGGCAAGAATTATAGTGCGTATTATGGTTCTGGTTTGCGGGTGGGAATTGTCGCAGCACGACCTACCCGTAGGTCGGGCGCTGTGGCCAGCCCGGCGGCGAGTCTTCAAAATCCTGCTGCCGCCCATAGGGCGTCACGTCGAGCAGGGCGCGGGCATCGGTGAGCGCCTCGGTGCCGCGCGCATAGGCGGAATAAGTGTGGAAGACATCCTCGCCGATGCGGAAGAAAACGCTCAGGCCGTGCTCTTCGCCCCTGGTCGCGTTGGGGACCTTGTTGGCCTCGAGCTCCGCCTTGTTCCGGTAATTGTATTCGACCGGCGCGATCTTCTCGTCATTGGTGACGTGAAAGTCGTAGTTGAAGTCGCTGCCGAGCGAGGACACCCACGGGAACGGCCATCCCTGCCGCTCCTTGTAGGCCTCGAGCTTGCCGAGCGGCGCGCGCGACACCATGACGAAGCTGGTGTCGCATTTGTCCAGCATACCGAGATCGCCGATCGAATTCACATAAGCGGTGCAGCCCGCACAGCCTTTCTCCCACGCGGGATCGAACATGAAGTGATAGATCACGAGCTGGCGGCGGCCCTGGAATAGATCCAGCAGCGATTCCTCGCCGCCGGGACCATCGAACATATAGTTCTTCTCGATTTTGACCATCGGCAGCCGGCGTCGCTCGGCGTTGACCCGATCATATTGCCGGGTGAGCTCTTTCTCCTTGGCGAGAAGCTTCTTCCGCGCGACCAGCCAATATTCGCGCGAGACAATCTGGGGATGCGGAATGTCGTACGTGGTCATGTCCGTCTCCTTATCGCAGCCGATCAGATCCTATATTCAGCCCCGTCGATGATGTAGCGGGCGTGGCGGAAATCGCGGATGGTCGCGACCTTGTCGCCCGACCATTGCAGCAGCATGAAATATTTCGGCGCCGAGCCCGGTTCGCCGGGATCGAACACCAGGATCGCAGGATGCCCCTCCACCAGCCCGGGCGCCAGATGCCAGTCACTAACTTTGGAATAATTGCCAAAATATTTTGCAACTTCGGCCTTGCCGTTCATGCGGGTCTTGTTGACGAGATCGAGCCGCACGTCGTCCGCGATCATCGCCCGGATGGCGTCGAAATCCCGCGCGTTGAAATGCGTCACATACCTGGCGAGGCGGTCGCGATCGGCTTCCGACAATGTCGGACGCGGCAGGTCGTCCGGCTCGCCCGCCAGTTCGCGGAGCCGGGCGCGTCCGCGATGCAGCGCCGCTTTCACCGCGGGCAGGCTGAAATCCATGACGTCACAAACTTCCCTGAGCGAGCAACCGAGCACGTCGGTCAGGATCACGCTGGAGCGCTGGGCGACCGATAAGCGCATAAAGGTGCGAAGACTAGCGCTTGCAATCTCGCGGCTACCGAGGGTATCGGCCGGGTCGGCAATCATGTCCACCTCCTCGCCCGACCGCAGCGCCTGCTGCCGGTTGCGGCGGCGCAGAAAATCCAGCGCGGTATTGTGCGCGATCTTGAACAGCCAACCCTCGGGATTGCCGATTCTGCCGGCGGATGCGAACGACTCCACCGCCTTGATCAGCGCATCCTGCAGCACGTCCTCGCCGTCGATCACCGAGCCGACCATGCGCGCGCAGAAGCGATGCAGCTTTGGCCGCATCGCCACGAGCAGGCCGTCAAGATCGGCGGCAGCCGGTGCCTCGGGCATCAATTTCATCCTGCTGTCCGCGATTGTAAATCCAGGGGCTATGGCGCCTCAAGCATCCGATAGTTGCCGACAATGGTAACGCCTCCGGCAACCGGCGGTTCGAGGCAACGCTCGCGAATTCCGCTCTGGAACGCCTGAAAGGCGGTGAGTTTCGGAAGCGGGCTGGGGCCATCGCCGCTGTCGGTCTCGACAAAATGGACGAAAGTACCATCGTCGAGCCGGAGCGAAAGATAGCGAACGCCCTCTACCTTCGCAGCCTTCAATTCCTCGAACACGGCTGCGATCAGCTCCGCGTTCCTATCGGCCAATTCCGGCTTCGTCTTGTACCTGATCAAGGTCCGTTTCATCACTCTCTCCTGGCTGGTTTGGCGACGCGAGATCATCGCGTCCTACGCCATAGACGTTCGGCGTCCCGAGAAGGATTCGGTGGCGCAGGAAAATGTTTTTGCGACCGTCATTGCGAGCCAACGGGTCGCGCGAATGCGCGCCCGATGACGGGCTCCGCGAAGCAATCCATGTTGCCGCGAAGTATAAGAGTGGATTGCTTCGTCGCTTTCGCTCCTCGCAATGACGTTGCCCCAATTTCCAAAACAAGACTCCGCGATCTCGCGGCGCGATGCGCCCGAGGTTTGCAAGAACCATTCGCCCAATAAACAGAGGGCGCAGGGAATGCCGGGCGCTCGATGCGCCCACAGCCTCGCATGCAAAATAAAACAAGCATACGAGATAGTCACCACGGTCACACCGGAACGACCCGGCATTCCCCGCGCAATGGTTTTACGGCTTACTTCGCGCTCTCCCCGGTGACCACGCTTTTTGACACCGTCGCCTGCGCTTCTTATCGCAGACTTGACGCCAACGATTGGGGCGTCAGAACGACACGACTTCGCCGTACGCTGCAGCACCATTCGTCAAGTGCGCTGCCCGCGTCCACCGCATCCCGCCCCGCGTTCGTGACGATCGCGATACGCCCCTCTTGTCGGAACGAGACAGTGCGAATCAGTGAACTGATTTGGGTCAGAGGAAAACAGAAATATTTTTGCAAACGGGGGCTTGACATAATTTCTGAAAATCAGAAGTGATTTGCCCGTCAGGCAAAATCAGTACCTGGATCGGTCTCTTGGGCAATCGGGCAAAATAAGGTTCTATTCTCGACAGGGCGACCAGTCCGAGCGCGACCTGATGATAGGGTTGACGTCACCACAAAGAAGATTGAGCCATAGTCAAGGAGCAGCCGCTCTACGCGCGACCGCGCGTGGCATTCAGAGACGTGATTTCGCCTATTCGCTCAACAAGATGCGCACGCGAGGGTGCAGGGTCAAACCGATCGGCGAAATATTGCGTTTCGTTGGCCACCAGTCCTTCGCGGAATTCCATGATGCTCACCGCGTAAGACGGTATGCCGTCATAGCTAAGTACGAATTCAGTGACCCAGAGATCGCCGCTGCCGATAATTCGCCGGACGGTAAAACGCTTCTTGTTTGGCTGGAGCCGCCGGCTCTCTTGAATGTTGTGCCGACCGCAGATCCGCTCACCCGATTGCGGATAATCAAGCACAGCATCCTCGCGGTAGATTTCATGTTCGACCTTGAAATCGCTCGCGTCCGAAGCATCCCAATGGCGCTCCAGCGCCACCCGCACGGTTCGATCATCCATCTCGTCGCTCTAGTGCTCGCTACTCAAAATGCACCCCTGAAGCTCGGGGAAATCGAATGGTTCTTATAGCACAGTTGTGGTTCCGATGTCCGGCGATTGCCCAGGTCCGAAATGGGTCAAACTCGCAAGTAGCAGCGCTTCCACGCCACTTCTGCTCTGCCCCCAAAACCGGACATCAACCGGGTCCTTCGATGCCGCGCCGTCAGGCGACGCGACCTGTCGCGACGGCGATGGGATCGTCGCTCGTTTCCATCCCCGACGCACCGCGCGCGCCAATCAAATCCTTAAGAAACAATTTACCGTAGTCTGACAGTTTCGATTTAGCAGCAAAGTTTAGGCGTACCAGCCAACTCTCAATTCTTCGATGGAAACGAATGTTCGGCAATGTGCTCACTTGTTGCGCTTAAACGTGTCGGAGCGCTTCTGACGGGATTGGGCCTGGCGATACTTGTCGCAGGCAGCGGATATGGCGCAGATCTTCCTCGCCGGACAAATGCCAAAGAGTTCAAGCGGTTTCTGACGGAGCCACGCGAGGCCGTGCCCGCCTCGGTGGAAGCACGCAAAAAGCTCTTCGACGAGTTCCTGGAGTGGCGCGCCGCGCGCGAGCGCCGATAGGGCGCGGTGCGCCTTTGGTTGCGTGTCTCAGGCCGGATATCGGCACCGCTGAAGCCGCACGCCCGACAAACGATCGGACGTCGAGGTGATGGGTGTCGCAAGCGCTCAACCCATCCCACGCGCTGCGCGCTGAACGCCGCGTTCTTCCTCCCGGCCAGTTCGGTGGCGTCTCAATACCACCGACGGCAAACGTGCCCTGCGCCCCACACCGCACACCTGCGAATTTGGCGTCTGGCGATTCTGGACATGCAGACACCACGAACCAATGTCCTACCCGGTCCGCAGAAGAAGGCGACTTGCGTGGTTATGCCGTCCGGCTGATGAAGCGGCGCTGGCGACATGGCCTGCGCCGACGTTGCGACGGCCAAGGCAAAAGCAGCAACAGCGATCAACCTGAACATTGGCTTTCTCCCATGTTTGGATTCAAGCACCGATCACGCCTTGTCCAGGAAACCCTTGACGCAAATCAAACCGCGCGGCCCGTCGAGCCTCGCGCATCGTCGTTTGCGCCGCCGATGACAGCATAAACCCACCGCGCGGCGGAGCAGGGCGCTAGCCGCCGTCGCTCTGATGCCGCCCGGCTGACGACAAGCTGGCACGATCGTGCTTGTGCATGCCTTGTTCATTCGTCTACAACCGATCGTTCGTTCCTGAAGTCCCTGGTATAGAGCCTAAGAAGCCGGCCACTGATCGGGCAAGCAAAGCGTTCAAATTATGCCTTTGAATTTTGGAGAAGTGACCATGTCCAGAGCGTTCCGATTAGTTGGCGCAGCCATCATGTTGGGCTCAAGCGTCCTTGCCGTGGCCGAAGCGCGGGCGATCGAACTTACCGGCGCATGGGCGACACAGGCCGATCTATGCAACCAGGTCTTCACAAAGAAGGATAATGGAGTCGCGTATGCAGAGTTTTCCGAGCTCTTCGGTTCAGGTTTCATCGTCGATGGCGACCGGATCAGAGGAAAAACCGGGACCTGCACGATCAAATCCAGGAAGCAGGAGGGCGATAGCCTGGAGCTCTCCGCAGCTTGCGCGTCGAGCGTCATGACTCAGGATCTCCGGTTCAGCCTGAAAATCATCGACGACAACAACATTTCCCGGTCATTTCCCGAGATTTCGGGAATGAGCCTGAACTACACGAGATGCAAGCTCTAAGCGAACGGTGTCCGCTCAAAAGGGCTGACGGCGCATGGGGGCGAAAACGTATGCTCGGAGTGAGTTCTTCTCACTTTGACCCCAGGCTGTGTGAATACTTGCGATGTTGCCGGCCCATGGTCTGACACAGCAAATCCTCCAAAATATTCGCGGAATATACGAAGCAATCGAGAAATCCACTTCAGGGTCTGGCGCCTTTGAGACATACCGACGGACATTGAGAATGTCTGCTTATCGGGGTAGATCGGATGTCATCGGCGCACTGTCAAAACAACGCGAAGGACCCAAAACGGGCGTCGGCGGCGATTGCACAAACGTGGAGGTTCTATTTGCGCACTCCGATAGTAACTAAATACTCGCGCGGCATCGCTACGCCGGCTTCCACGCGATATTTTTCGTGCATTGCGATAAAATCCCGCTGTAGCGCCGCGCGCCTTTCGGTGTCGAGCGAAGCTGCAAGCATCTTGGTTGGGCCATAGCCCGTTACAAACACATCCCAAACGACCTGTCCGTCAGGCATACGAAGGACCGTGGCGCCACGCTCGAATGTCAGGTCAAACATATCTCCGAGTAACTCCCTAACGCGGTCTTCGCGACCCCAGGCGAACGGCGAAGGCGGAGGGCTGGCTGGCGGGGCAGGCATATAGGGCCGCATGGTTTGGAATATTTCCTCGACCGTACTGCCAGGAAGCCAGGTCACCAGCCCGAGCCGGCCGCCCTTGCGCGTGACACGTGCCAGTTCTGCGGCTGCGGCTTCGGGGCGCGAGACGAACATGACACCGAACGTCGACGTAACGCAGTCAAAACTCTGATCGGGAAACTCCAGCGATTCGGCGTCACCGACCTTGAAGTCGATCTCCGGAGCCATCCGCTTTGCCGCCTCGATCACGCCTTCACCGATATCGACGCCAGTTACTTTGCGCCCCGACTTGACAACCGACGCGCAGTCCAGCCCGTGCCGGTCGCAACATCCAGAACCCTCTCCGCCGACCGCGGCCAGACGCGATTGACGACATGGTCGATGGCGTCCGCGATGGTCTCGCTCACCTTGTCGTACGATTCGCCACCGGAGCCCCAGGTCGCGGCCGATTTCACGTTATGAGGAAGAACTTGCGTCATGAACTTGCTCCCCGATGTGGCGCCGTTACCGCTCGCGGAACGTGCGCATCAACTGGTCGTGCAGCGGCTTGATCAGGTAGGACAGCATGGTGCGGTCGCCGGTCTGCACGAAGGCTTCGACCGGCATGCCGGGGATCAGCTTGACGTCGCCAAGACGCGCGATCTCCTCGGGCGGCATCGAGACACGGATCGTGTAATAGCTTTGCCCGGTGCGCTGGTCGGTCGTGACGTCGGGCGAGACGCGGGTGACGACGCCGTTCAGTTCCGGCGTGGTGCGCTGGTTGAACGCCGACAGCCGCAGCAGCGTCTTCTGGCCGATCTGCAATTTGTCGATGTCCTGTGGATTGACCTTGGCCTCGACCTGGAGATCGTCGGCCTGCGGCACGATCATCATGATGGCATCGCCGGCGGTGATCACCCCGCCCACGGTATGGACCGTCGACTGCAGCACCATGCCGTCCTGCGGCGCGCGGATGTCGACCCGTCGCAACTGGTCTTCGGCCGTGACCTTGCGCTCGACGAATTCGCCGATCTTGTCGTTGGTCTCGCGCAGATCCTTGGAGACCTCGCTGATCATGTCCTTGTCAACCTGAATGATCTGCAGTTCGGTCTCGGTGATCTTGCCCTTGGCCTGCGCCCTCGATGCAATATACTGCGCCCGCTCGCCGGCCAGCCGGGCCGCGTCGCGCTCCAGCACCGTCAGCCGTGAAATCTGCACAAGGTGCTGCTCGTAGAGCTGGCGAACGCCGACCAGTTCTTTCTCCACCAGCGCAATTTCCCTGTCTTTCGCCTTCTCCTGCGCCGCCAGACCGGCAATCTCCTCGTCGAGTTGCGTGACCCGCTCGCGCAGTTGCGCCTTTTGTCCGGCCCTTCCATTGACACGAACCTCGAACAGCTTGGTTTCGCTCGCGATGACCGCCTTGACATCGGGGTCATCGGCACGCGAGAGCAGCATCTGAGGAAATACGATGTTGTCGAGGCCCCGTTGTTCGGCCTCCAACCGCGCGGCCCGCGCCCACAAGCCGTCGAGGTTCTTGGTGACGATCGCAAGACTCGCCTTGGTGACGGTGTCATCGAGCCGCACCACAACGTCGCCGGCCTTGACAAGATCGCCATCGCGCGCGCGCACCTCGCCGACCACGCCGCCGGTCGGATGCTGCACTTTTTTCACGTTGGATTCGACGACGACCGATCCCGGCGCGATCAACGCCCCCGAGATCTGCGCCGTCGATGCCCAGCCGCCAAGCCCGCCCGCAAGAATGACGACCACCGTGAGGCCGATCACCAAGTGCAGCCGTATCGACTGCAGCGATCCCTTCTTTTCGCTGCCGCTCATGATTTGGCAACGCCTCCGTCGGATACGATCTTGATGGGACTGGGCGGCGCAACCCGCTGCAGCACCTGCCCCAAAACGGTTTCCTTGGGGCCAAACGCCTGCATGCGGCCGTCCTTCAACACCAGCAGCTGATCGACGGCCTCGATTCCGATCGGCCGGTGTGCGACGACCACCACGATGGCGCCGCGCTCGCGCGCGGCGCGAACCGCCCGCGTCAACGCCTCGTCTCCCTCGGTATCGAGATTGGAGTTCGGCTCGTCAAGGACGATAAGGAACGGATTGCCGTAGAGCGCCCTCGCCAACGCCACGCGCTGCGCCTGACCGGCCGAAAGCGCGGTGCCCTGCTCGCCGATCTGGGTGTCGTAACCGTCGCGCATCTTGATGATCATCTCGTGGACGCCCGCCTCCTTCGCGGCGGCGATGATGGTGTC
>WNFS01001954.1_pt1 | contig 15519 bp, 10 predicted proteins | sample 5400141 | NCBI WGS metagenome assembly WNFS01 (sample SAMN13153358, study PRJNA577476) | soil metagenome | isolation source: 60 cm saprolite under Madrone tree | place: USA:California | collected 2016-06-14
GCTTCGCCCCAACTTGGCGGAAAGACGCTGCGCGAAAATCGATGGTGTTCACCGTCACTGCCGGTGAGCATTCCGTGCAGCCGTAGCCTTCGTGCGGACGAATACCGAAGTGATCCTCGAAAGCTTGCGAAATCCGGTCAGGCAATTTTTCCGCGCCGGCCATCACGAAGCGTAAGCTCCCGAAATCCTCAGGCGTGCAGCGGCGGGTGTACGCATTCAAGAACGTTGGCGTAGCGAGAAGCATGGTGACTGCATATTTGTTGATAAGCGCGCCGATGACGCGAGAATCGAGCGGATTCGGATGAAAGACCACGCCGACGCCGGTGGCCGCGGGCAGGCAAAGCGTGCCTGTAAAGCCAAACGAGTGAAAGAACGGAAGGATGCCCATGATGCGATCTTCCGCGTGCAGCATGAACACCTGGTTGAGTTGCTCGACGTTCGAAGCAATGTTGTAGTGCGTGAGGATGACGCCTTTGGGGTCTCCAGTCGAGCCGCTGGAAAAAATAATCGTGGCAATGTCATCCAGCGAAGCGGTTCGATCACAACCCGCAAATTTCGTGACCATCCTTGCCGGCAGAAGGCTGGCAGCCAATGCCGCGGCGGCGCGTTCACCGAAGCCTGGGTCCTTGGCGACGTCCTCGATCAAAATTGTTTCGCCGGGGGGCTGGATCTTGACCTTCTCCAGAAAGACCCGCGCGGTGACCACCGTTTTCAAGCTGCACTGTTGAGCGCAAGAGGCTAGCGTTTCATTCGAAACCGTGTAGTTCAAGTTTACCGGAACCTTGCCAAGCAACATGGCGGCGTAATTCACCAACGCGCCGGGAACCGATGGCGGTAGCAGGACTCCCACCATTTCCTGGTCGCGCCAATGTTTTCGCAAGCGCCGCGCAAGGACCAGCGCTCCAACCAATGCCGCAAACCAGCTCAATTTCGGCCTCTGTCCGTCCGCCATGGCGAACCGGAAGGGATGCCGCCGCGCCGAATAAATAAATGATTCGGGCAGCGTGTGCATGCGTTTCTTCCGCCGCGCGAACGCTTCTGCACCGAGGTCTTGTACCGCGCGGCGGACTTCCTGCGAAGTGGCCGTCGGAGGCAACGGCTTTCCAAACGTGACACGGACCGGGTAAGGAATTTTCCGTGGAAATTTCCATAGAAATCGCCCGCCGGAAAAGCTGAAGATGGAGCCCCACACGCCGTCCAGATTCACGGGAACGATGGGAACGTCAACTCCCTTGATGATGCGCTCCATGCCGCGACGAAAGGGCAGCATCTGGCCGATGCGCGTCATCTGCCCTTCCGGAAAAATGCATACGACTTCGCCGCTCTTCAGCGCATCGGTAGCCAGACGCAGAGAGTGGATCATTTCGCGCGGCCCTTGATCCGATGCAATGGGAATGACGCCCATGATTTTTGCAAATGGTTTTACGAGCGGGTGATCGTAAGAGCCCTTGAACATGAGGAAGCGAATCGGGCGCCCGATCGACCCGATGAGCAGCACCGCGTCAGCCATGGACACATGGTTGGGTGTCAGCAGCGCTCCGCCACGCGCCGGCACGTTCTCTCGCCCCACTACATCTAGGCGGTAGAGCGTATTCGTGGCAATCCACAGGATCAGCCGCAGCAGGGAATCCGGCAGCAGCCACAGCACATAAGCCGTTGCTCCGAGCGTTGCAACCGCCGACCAAAAGAAAATCCCGGCCGGGCTGAGGTGGGCATAGTGAGTGGCGGCGTAATACACGGCGGAGGCTGCGCCGATGCCGACAAAAGAAAGCCAGTTCGCCGTGCCGATGACCACGCCCTTCTTGTCTTCCTCCGGCTGGTGCTGGATCAGTGCGCTGATCGGCACAATAAAAAACCCGCCGAAGAAGCCCAACGCAGCCAGCAGTAACAACACAGTCCGGAAAGACAAGTCCGGGATCGCCAGGCAGGCTCCAAGAACGGTCATTCCCATGGAACCGAGAGGAATCAGTCCGTACTCGATCTTTCCGCCCGAAAGATATCCGGCGGCAAAGCTGCCAAGGCCGATCCCGATGGCCACCGCCGCTTGCAGGAAACCGCCTTCCGTGGAGCGGATGTGCAGCACGTCTTGCCCGTAAATAAAAATATTGAATTGCAGCAGCCCGGCGACAAAAAAGAAGTATGTGTTGCCCAGCACCGCCAGCCACAGCACGCGGTCTCCGCGAATCACTTTCATCGGTGACCAGACATCAATCAGCGAGGTCAGATGAAATCTCTTCGCAGGATCAGCTGCAGGCACGCGGCTGATTCCAAAGCTCCAGGCCAAGCCGACAATCGTAAGACCGAGCAACAGCGCGCCCGAATAGACCTCGCTCCCCTCAAAAGCTTCAGCAAGAAAGGAACCGCTCACGCTCCCGGCGATGATGGCAAGGAAAGTCCCGAGCTCGAGGACGCCGTTGCCCCATGAGAGTCTTTCTTCCGGCAGAACTTCCGGCAGCAAACCGTACTTGGACGGCCCAAAAAGCGCTCCCTGTGTGCACACCAGAAAAATAGCCGCCAGCGCCAATTTCAAATTGGGTCCCACGAGCGCTGCCGTGGCAAACAGCATGACGCCCACTTCAAACACTTTCGTCCAGATGGTGACGGCGCGTTTACTGAACCGGTCCGCCAGATACCCGCCGGTCAGCGAAAAGAGAATAAAGGGGGCTGCAAAGAGCACGCCGACCAGCAATTCCATCTGGTCCCGCTGTGCTTTGTCCTTTTCAACCGCAAGGATCAGGTAAATGACGAGGAATTTCAGTGCATTCTCATTGAAGGCGCCTTGAAATTGCGTGGCGATCAGGCTCCAAAATCCGAGCCGCCATTTTTTTTCGGGCGCAGGTACAGGAAGGTTTTCGTCGGCCGGCATGCACGCTCACCAAGCGTTGCGATTAGAACGCAGGAAACTCAAATAGTCTAGCAATCCCCATGGACTAAAGGAGCGGCGCCTCCATTCGATGTGCCGAAAACGAGACGCGGACGCACGCTGCGGTCCAGTCCAATTCGCGATACCATGACGCTCGCCAAAAGGAGAACGCAATGAACGCGGAGCGCGGAACTCAGACGGTTCTAATTACGGGTGCTACGGATGGATTGGGGAAGGCCGCTGCATTGTTGCTCGCTGAACGTGGTTACCGCATATTCGCCGCCGGGCGCTCGGCGGAAAAGCGTGCGCAGCTCGATGTTCGTGCACGCCAGCAGAAACTGCCACTCGAAACATTGGAAATGGATGTGTGCGACGACGGCTCGGTGCAAAGTGCCGTTGCTTCCGTCTATCAGAAGGCAGGGGCGATCGACGTGCTGATCAACAATGCGGGGTTTGTCCAGGTCGGCGCCGTCGAGGATCTGAGCATGGAAGACTGGCGCCGGCAATTTGAAACGAACTTCTTCGGAGTCATTCGCGTGACCCAAGCCGTCCTTCCTCGCATGCGCGAACGCCGGAAGGGGCGCATCCTGATGATGAGCTCGATCTCAGGCTTTGTGACCCCGCCAACGCAAGGCGCTTACAGCGCCTCGAAGCACGCGATCGAGGCGCTGAGCAACGCGTTGCGTCACGAACTCTATCCCTTCGGTATCCACACCATTCTTATCCAGCCCGGCTACATCATGACTAACATTCAGAGTACCGCTATGGCCCTGGTGCAACCCCTTCAGGAAAAGTTCAAGAGCGGACCCTACGCTAGGATCTATGCGTCCTATTTGGAAAGCGCGGCGAGCACTCGGGCACGATCCAAAACCACTCCAGAGGACTGCGCGCGCATCATGCTGAAAGCCATTGAAGCTCCGCGGCCCAAGGTGCGTTACGGAGTAACCCCGCTCGCGACTTTCGCGAAATGCGCCAAGTGGCTGCTGACCGACCGTGCAGCGGATCGCATGATTCGCCGCCGGTATGGAATCACGCGCGAAAGCTAGTTCGACAAATGTCTAAGGATTCGAAACCTGGAAGGATAGGCTGTTCTCCCGCTGCTCTTGCCACATTTTGGACCAAGCCTCATGCACCGGACTTTCGGCGTAGTCCGCGGCGGCTTCGGCGCTCGTGAATTCGATAGCATAGACGCCGCTGAAGTCCTTAATCTGATTGCGCGACGTTTTCAGCCACACGTTCTTGATGCCCGGAATCTTTCCCGCCATATCCTTAATGCCATTGATCGCCTTTTCCCGGTCGTAATTCGAAACATTATCTTTGAATTTGTATACCACCACGTGCAGCACCGTTTTTGGCTGGCCGAAGTGGTTCTGCACCGCTGCACTTCGCGCGTGCAACGAGCTCGCCGCGATTCCCGCAGCGAATATTGCTCCGCCCAGCACAATCTGCGAGGCTCGTCTCATGGCTGAAGTCATCTCTTCCTCCGCAATTAAAACACTGCCAGTTTAAGTAAGGCGCGCCAGACGAAGCAACCCGCCGCAACACAAAAGCGTGATGGCTCGCCCAAATGGTTTGACGGCGCAGCGGCAAGGCCGTTACGCTCCCAAAGCACATTCATCGAGGGCGGAATGGATTGGTCCGGCGGAGAATCACAGGAGCAGCACGCGCAACCCGGGGCGTTGCCCCCGTTTCCGCGTATCTGGATTGGTTATCTACTGGGCGTCGCCACGCTCATCGCGGAAATGATTGCCGTTGCGCTGCATCCGGAACTTGCCAAAGAACCGTTGATCATCCCTCCTTTGTATCTGTTTCTCGCCAATTTCATTAGCGTGGTCTATTGGCTTGTTTGCGTTTATGAGTATCATGTCGTACTCGCGCAGGTGACGGCCGGTGCATACTCGATTAAGCCGTTGCGCGCGGCGTGGTTTCGTCTGATTCCCATCTACGGCCTGTACTGGGTTTTCAAATGGCCTAGGGAACTGGCGCGATTTGTGAACAGCCGCCTCGGAACGCTGCTGATGCGGCCCGATCGAACGGGGCTAGCCATCTTTGCCGCGTTTGTTGCATTTCTTGTGTTGGACCGCGGAGTGGGCATGATTCTGCTGTTCTGGGCCGCATCGTATTTGTCCAGGTGCTTGCGCTACGCGCAGGCGGCGCGTCCTGCATCGCCAGCGGGCCCACTGCCTTTTTCGTGAAACATTCGCTCTGAGGAGAGTAAATGCATAAAGGAATGCGCTCGATCTTGTTTTTGTGTCTAATCGCAAGCTGTGCGCCTCGGGGCCGAGCCCAAGTTCCCGATCAAACGAAGCAATTAGCGCACGACATTTTCAAGCAACTCATTGAAATCAACACAACCGATTCCGTCGGCAATGTCACGACCGCGGCCGAAGCGATGGCCAGGCGTTTGCGCGACGGAGGCTTCTCCGAGGCCGATATCAAACTAGCTGGGCCGAACGAACGAAAGAAAAATCTCGTGGCGCGTTTTCGCGGTAGTGGAAAACGCAAGCCCATCCTCTTCATCGGGCACCTGGATGTCGTCGAAGCCCTCCGCTCGGACTGGACCACCGATCCTTTCGAATTCATCGAGAAAGACGGCTACTTCTACGGCCGCGGCACGGAAGACATGAAGGAAGGCGATGCCATCCTGGTCACCAACTTCATCCGCCTGAAAAAAGAAGGCTTTCTTCCCGACCGCGATCTGATTGTCGCGTTGACCGCGGATGAAGAAGGCGGCTCGTCCAACGGCGTGGACTGGCTGCTCCGGGAACATCGCGACTGGATTGACGCGGAGTACTGCATCAATCTGGACGGCGGCGAATTTGAAAAGGACAAAGACAAACGGCTGCTCGCCGGAATTCAAGCCAGCGAAAAAGTTTACGTGGATTTTCAATTCGAATCCCTGAATCCTGGCGGCCATAGCTCGGTTCCCAGCCCGGACAACGCCATCTATCACTTGGCCGGCGCGCTGGCACGGCTCCAATCGTTTTCGTTTTCTGTAAAGATCAACGAAATCACAAGAAGTTATTTTGAGAAGAATGCGGCGCTGATGACAGGACAGGTTGCCGCGGACATGAGAGCCGTCGCCAAGCAACCGCCGGATCCGACCGCCGTTCAACGGCTCTCGGCCGTCCCCTATTACAATTCGCTTTTGCACACCACGTGCGTCGCCACCATGCTGTCCGGCGGTCATGCGCCAAACGCTCTCCCGCAAACCGCGCGCGCCAACGTCAATTGCCGCATTTTTCCTGGCGAAGATCCGGAAGAAGTTCGCAAGACGCTCGAGCGCGTGGCGAACGATCCGAAAGTCAGAATCAGCGTTGTTCCACAACTCTCTCCGGACGGAAGAGTCGTGCCCGTCGTCCCGGTTCCTCCGTCGCCGCTTCTGCCTGAGGTAACGCAGGCCATGGAGAAAGTTCTGAGCGTGGTCTGGCCGGGCGTTCCTCTGGTCGCGACCATGTCCACCGGCGCCACTGACGGTAAGTACACGCGCATCGCCGGCATCCCAACCTACGGCATCTCTTGCATGTTTTTTGACAAGAATGACAATCGCGAGCACGGGAAAGACGAGCGCGTCGGCGTGCAGGATTTTTACGATGGTGTGGGCTTCGGCTACAAACTCATGAAGGAACTCTCTTTGCCGCACTGAGGAGCACCCTCAAGAAAATAAGATCTAGCGAACAAATAAACCGGCCCGGAGAGGTTGTCCTCTCCGGGCCGCTTCCTGCAATCGTTGAATATCTAACTACGGCTTGCCGGGCGCGGATTCACCTGTTTTCGGATCGGCCGGCGGGGCCGCGCTCGCAGCGATAGGCTTCGCCGGTTCGGTGCCGTAGCGCGTTAGATAGGGCATAAAGGGGGTGACTTCGAACGGCATCTTTTCGCGTTCCGCCACCGTGCCCACCGGCTTGCTCTTGATGAGCTCCAGCTTGTCGTTCCACGGATCTAGTTTCACGCGCCCGCCAATCGGAAGTGCGGTAATCATCTGCGCATTCGGCTTCTGATCGCTCGGCATCGAAGCCCTGAGGTCGCCGATAACCGGCACGCGATCCCCAAGATGCGGGCTAATCAGGTTGGGAATTTCTTTCGCGCGCGTGGCGAGTGCCGTCAGGAAAAGACTGGCGTTCCCAAGCTGGTTTTTATAAGGCGAATTGTTCAGGATCTGGATCGCTTTGGCGTTGGCGGCTTTCTCTTCGTCAATCGTTCGCGCAAATCCGAAATGGCGGAAGGTTTCCTTGTCCTCAATGAGCAATTGATCGAAGAAGGCAAGGCTGGAATCGAGGCGATGGCCGAGAATGGCGTGGCTAAGCTCGTGCGCTACGATGGTGGCCAGGCTCGCTTCATCCGGAAGCACGTCGATCAAGCCGCGGCTCAGCACGACGGTATGGCCGACGGTGTAAGATTCCAGCGTCGTGGTCGTCATCACTCGGCAACGGACGTCGGGTTCGATGTCGATGTTGTTGGTGACCTCGAGGTTGTTGACCACCGTCTCGAGCACCTTGTCGACTTCTCCCTTCGGCGAGATCAATCCAATTCGCTCCAGGCGATCGATCACGTTGTCTTCCGCCTGGCGGTCCCAGGAGCGCTGCGCTTGAATGGGGGTTAGATCGTTCGCCGTTTTGGTGTCGTCTTGCACCGGCGTCTCCACCAGGATCTTGCTCAATTCCTGCTCCTGGCTGGCGTGCCCCAGGTTATATCCCCACAACCGCGTCTGCGCCTTGAAGTCCAATTTCTTGGCCAGCGCGTAATGTAAATCCCGTTCCTCGCTGTATACAAACGACGGCACCCAAATCCCAGGCTGCACGTTGGTACGCCAGCTGTCGAAGTGAAAATACCAGCTGGAGTGCCCGCCGCCGCCGTAAGCCCCGTTAAAGCGCACGATGTTGAAATCCTGATCCTCAACCCAAATGCGTCCAAGGAATCGGCCCTTGCCGGACTTATCTTGCGGCGTCACGTCGAACACCAGGCACCGCACTTCTCCCAGAAATTCCCGGCGCACGTAATCGAACTTGTAGTGCTGCTTGTCGAAGCCGTTCGTGTCGATGAAGATCATTTGCAAGAAACCGTCCGGCAGGAATTGCATCGCGAATGAAAAAAAGTTGCCGATCGAACCGAAGATCTTCTTTCCCTTGCTGTTGGTGTCCGTCAAGGAAACCAGCGCGACGCCCTTCGAGAAGTCCGCGCGGCCAAGAAAATACTTGTCGCCAGCGGGGGCGTAGCCAAGTTCCTTATCGGGCTTCAAGTTCTGGATGTACGTCTCGACCAGCGGCGAGTACTGTTTGATCTGTTGGTTGCCTCGGTTTTCGTTGGTGATCACGCGGTCAATCACTTCCTCCATGGTCCGCGGCTGATCGGCAGGCTTGTCCGCCGCCGTTGCGGCCATGCTTCCCAGCCCGCTCAAGATCAGAACGAAACTAAATATCGCTGCCTTACGCATTTTCTCTCTCCCCTCAGTAAGCCAAACGGAATTCAATTCGAACACGCGCCGGGAAATCCACCGGCTGGCCTTCGCGCTTTGCCGGCTTGAACTTGATCTGCTGCGCCGCGCGAGTTGCCGCTTCATCGAGACCATGGCCCAGACCGCTTACCACCCGGTTCACCTGAATCGTGCCGTTTGCCAGGAATACCATTTCGAGAACAACGTCGCCTTCAATCTTCAGACTACGCCCTTCCGCCGTGTACTCCGGGCGTGGTTTGTCCAGGATGTTAACAGGCGTTGTTGCGCCCTCGCTCGGCGCTGCTTTTTTCTTGGGCGCTTCCGTCGCTACCGTCTGATCGGCGAAACCGGTGCTTTGCAGCGTGCCGCGCTTGGGGCTGCTTGGCGGCGGAATCGCTGTACCATTACCGAAGCCGGTGCTCGCAACCGTGCCGCGAATTCCTTTGTCGCCGCCAGTGCCGTTGCCGTATCCAGGTCCTCCCGGCAACGCCGGTGAGCCCAGACGATTCACATTGGTGGCCTTGTTCGGATCGCCCTTACCGGGGATTCCGTTGGGATCCCCGAATCCGCCGGTTTGCACTTTGTTCACCGGGGCCACTACCGTTGGCGGAGCTGCACTCCCCGATCCAAGATTGCCCACTTTCACATCATCTTTCGGCCGTTTCGGCTGGTTCTTCGGCGCATCGATTTTCACTTGCTCGAAGACAGGGTTGAGTTCCACGGGCTTCGCTTCCAGCGTTTTTGGCTTGGGGGGCTCCGCTTTCGGGGCTAGAAAAACGTGTGTTTGCACGGGATTCAGCTTCACCGGTTCGGGCGCTGGCTTCGGTTGCGGCGGTGCAACCTTGGGCTTGATCTTCGGCGGCGGTGGAGGCGGCGGCGCAACCGGGATTTCCGTCACCGGCTGCATCAACTCGGTAACCCGTAGGTGCAGTGCTGTTTGCATCTGCTGCGGGAAGAGCAGGGGAATCACGAGCAAGAAGCCAAGGATTGCAAGCTGTCCGAACGCACTCAAGCCGATGCGGTCCCAGCGGGGCTTACCTTCGGGGAGCAAAGCGAGACGTGCCGATACCGGTCTCGTGCCGATCGCCTTCTTCCATGCCTGGGGATCGCCTGAACGGCCGCGGTTCGCCTCAAAGCCGACTCCCATCGTGGTCTTACGTGGTGGATCTGCAAGCATGGTTGTCATCCGCGTGCCGCCTCGTGAAATTCCGGCCGCGGAAATGGGTTATCTAGGAATTCCCAGCGCCCCAAGTCCGCCATCAGAATAGTAAGTGCGCTCTAGCAGTACCAGAGTACTGACGAGGCTGGGGGAGCCCGAATAGGACTTTCGTACTAGCGTCGCGAAGTCGCTAATGCTCCTGCGAGCGCACCTTTAAGCACCCTGTTCTAACCCGGCGAGGCGGTTTTCGTTGCAGTCTGGGGCGCAACATCTCTTAGCATACCGCAATTCCGGCTGGGGTTGACTGAGTTTTGTGCAACCCTTCCCGTTTGCTGGGCATATGCTCTAGGATGCAACTGGTGGCTTTCGAGTTGGGTTCGGGTTTATCGGGGGCCTCGCCGCTCTCGCTTGGGTAATGACAGAAGACGCGCCAACCCGCGACAGTCAGAATTGGTCGGTGGATCTCTCCCGGCTGCTCGAGGGTCAGACCGCTCTTCTGGAGAGTTTCTACGTCCAGTCGCAAGCCGGCCGCTGGGGAGTTTCCCGCGAACGAATTGCGGCTGCGCTCGAACGCAGCGCGAAGAAGGCCTTGGCGCCCGGACCGGTGACCCCGCAACAGCTCCAGGAGTATTTCAGTGCGTTGCATCTCGAAGACCTGGCTCTGGCCACCGCTTGCGCCGATGGAGGCGATGCTGCCTGGGAGTATTTCTTCAGCGCGTATCGCGCCTACCTGCGAGCGGCGGCGGCCGCAATTCTTCGCTGCAAAGCGGGTACCGCGGAAGCTTGTGATCTGGCGGATTCTCTTTTTTCGGAGTTATACGGTTTGGCCCCAGGCAAAGGCGCGGAGCGCTCACTTTTCCGCTACTTTCACGGACGCAGCTCCCTCAAGACCTGGCTCCGCGCTATTCTTGCGCAGCGGCACATTGATTCCATCCGCGCGGGCCGCCGCTTCGAGGAGCTTGCCGCGGACGAAACCGGCGATACGCGCCAGAGCATGCCCCTCGGCCCGGAAACGCTGCCGGGCGACCCGCATCGCGAGCGTTACGTTGCTTCCTTCACGCGCGCCTTGCAGACCGCTCTCGAACGCCTCGAACCACGCGAAAAAGAAAGGCTGCGCCTTTATTACGCCGAAGAAAAAACGCTTGCGGAGATCGGACGTCTCCTGGGAGAGCATGAATCCAGCGTTTCGCGCCATCTCGACCGTGTCCGCCGCGATTTGCGGCAGGCCGTGGAAGACATTCTTCGTCACGGCCTTTGCGCCGCCAACGGTTTCGCCGCCCAGCCTGGCTTGAGCGATGCGGAGATTGCCCTCTGCCTCGAATACTGTGCCGGCGACAGCCCCATGGATTTGGATAAATTGCTGCCGCGCTCAAAATCCCAAGGCCCGCCGGCCGGAAAGCGAACGCCGTGACCGCGCGCTGCAAGAACACTACGGGGTTTCGTTCTAACGATGGAGAGGCCCATGGCGCCTGACGAACGCGATCGGAGTTTTGACAAAGCGCTTATGCGGCATCTGCGTTCTGCTGCGCATGCAGGTGAAGCTGTGAGCACGCCCGCCGTTCCTGGCTCGCAGGCCGGCGCATGTCCAGATTCGGAAACGCTGGCGGCATATCACGAGCGGTCTCTGTTTCCCGCGCAACTGAATTCCTTAAAAGAGCACATCGTTGGATGCGCGCAATGCCTGGCCATCCTCTCGCAGCTCGAAGCCACGGACGAGATTTCACTGCAAGCCGCTGGGCGAGAGGAAGCCGTTACCAGGCGACCGGCGTCGGTCGTGGCCGCTGAGGCCCCTCAGAAGAATTCACGACGCGTTCTTTTCATAAGAGGCGCGCGCTGGCGGTGGCTCGCCCCCGCGGGAGCAATAGCAGCCAGCTTGCTTGTATGGATCGCGCTGCATGAAAACCAGTCGCTGGCTCCTCCATCTCTGGAAAAAGTCCGGGTCGCAACGAACCAGGCGCCCCCTCCACCGCCACCATCCATTTCAACCGAGCCGCAGGCGGTCTCTCCCTCGGCGAAAGCCGCTGCCAAGATGCCGCAATCCGCGGCCGATGAATTTGCCAGCGCCAATGCGCGAAGCGCGTCAGGCGCTCTGAAGTCGCGCAGTAAACAGGACTATCTCGCGCAAGCTTCGCCACCAACGCCGCTAGCTGATAAAGAGCGCGATTTGCGAAAAGACGCCGGGCGCGAGTCCTCCAATCAGCTCCCTCGCGCCGAAGAACAACGCGATCGCGACGCCAAGACCACGGATGCTGTAAAACTGGAAAGCGCTCCAGCGGAAGCGCAATTACAAACGCAAGCCGCCAACGTTCAATCGCAGAATCAATCCAATGTTAACTCTCCAAAGCTGCCCGGCCCCGCTCCACTCGGCCAGATGGGAACGAAGAAGATGAAGGCTGCGTCTGCCGCCCCTGCGCCTCCTCCTTCTCCCCAGCCGGGAGTGGCCGATGGAGCTGCATACAGTTACAACGATTCCGCTTCTCTGGAGGTCGCTCGGGCAATTACCAATCCGCGCTTGATCTCTCCGCCGGGCTCGAACGTGATTTGGCGCGCTGGCCGCGCTGGCTTGATCGAACTCTCCAAGGATGGAGGTTCCTCCTGGTCGCGCCAAACCAGCGGCGTTCTCGCCGATCTGCTCACTGGCTCCGCTCCGTCCGATCAAGTCTGCTGGATTGTCGGCCGCGCGGGTGCCATTCTGCTCACCACCGACGGCGGCGCCCATTGGAAGTTAATCCACTCGCCGCTCTCCGAAGACCTGGGCGGAGTCCGCGCCACGGATGCGCTCCACGCCACCATTTGGAACGCCCGGAATACCAGAAGTTTTGAAACGAACGACGGCGGGCTGACCTGGACGCCCGTTCCGAGTCCTTGATGCAGTAAGTCCTGGCTCGCATCGTCCAATGCAAGAATTCCCGCCTGCATCGTTCTAAGGGAGAGAGCAAGTCTTAGTCGAGGAGAAAGTGATGAACATCCCCAGGAATGCCACGAAGCTTCGGTGGATTGGACTGATTTCGGCGATAGCCCTTCTCGCCGCCATCGCCATTCTTTATCCTGCGGCCCGCGGCAACAAGGTTTATGCGTCACAGGAAAAAGAAGCCGCTCGCACAAGCGCCGCCGATCAATCCACCAGCTTGAACGATCAGACCGACCTGAACGTTACCGTCTACAACTCCAACATCGCCCTCATTCGCGATGTTCGCAACCTCGCGCTTCCAGGCGGCACCTTCCGCTTGAAATTCATGGATATCGCCGCCACCGTCAATCCCGCCACCGTCCATTTCCGTTCGCTCACCGATCCGGAAAAACTCGGCGTTATCGAGCAGAATTACGAATACGATCTCCTCGAGCCTGCGAAGCTTCTCCACAAATACGTCGGCAAGGAAGTCACTCTGGCGCGCACATACCAGGAGAGCGGCACGACCAAGCACGAAGAAATCAAAGCCACGTTGCTTTCCGACAACAATGGCCCCGTCTGGAAAATCGGCAACGACATCGTCACCGGAATGTACGCCGAGAGCTATCGATTCCCGGAAGTCCCGGCCAATCTCTACGAGCGTCCCACGCTGCTCATGTCGCTGGAAAACTCCGGCCCGAAGAAGCAGCAGATTGAAGCGTCCTACCTCGCGAGCAATTTATCCTGGAATGCCGATTACGTTCTTACCGTCGCGCGCGACGATAAGAACGCCGACCTCGATGGCTGGGTCACGGTCATCAACAACAGCGGCACCGCTTTTCGTAACGCCCGCCTCCAACTCGTCGCCGGGGAGCTCAATCGCGTCGTCGATCGTGGGGCCATGCCAAGATCGGAGATGAACGCACCGATGCCCATGGCAAAAGCGGCTCAACAGTTCCAGCAGGAGGCTTTCAGCGAATACCATCTCTATTCCCTCAGCCGCAAAACCTCCGTCGAGGACAAGGAAACCAAGCAGATCAGCCTGCTCCAGGGCTCCGGAGTTCCCGTCGAGAAAATCTTCATGGTCAACGGACAAAGCTACTACTACCGCAACCAGCAGAATCCCGGTGCGCCGCTGAAAGATCCCGTGATGGTCTACTACAAATTCAAAAATGAAGAAAAAGCCGGGCTCGGCATTCCCCTTCCGGCCGGCAACGTCCGCGTCTATCAGAAAGATTCCAAGGGCGGCATTCTCTTCGCCGGCGAAGACCGCATCGACCACACCCCAAAGGATGAATACGTGAACATCCACATCGGCAACGCCTTCGATGTTGTCGCCGAGCACAAACAAACCGACTACAAACGCATTGACACCCACACCTGGGAAATGGAATTTGAAGTTACCTTGCGCAATCACAAAGACGCGCCTGTCATCGTTCAGGTGAATGAACCCATCGGCGGCGATTGGGAGATGCTCTCTTCTCCCACGTACAAATACACAAAGACCGCCGCCTTCGCCGCCCAATTCATCGTCCCCGTCGCCAAGGACGGCACTTCCGTCCTGAAATATCGCATCCGCGCCCACTGGTAATCGTTCAGGCCGCCCGGCTGCTTTCCCTCGTCCCGGCAGGAAGGTGTGGTATAATCATCTCAGGTCATATTCTGACTGGGCACAAAGAGCGGCAGCTTCGGCTGCCGCTTTTTCTTTGCAACCAGCAATTCATCACCGCTCTTCTTCGACCTTGCCACTAGCCGCCACGAGTTCCGGGCAATAGGGTTGCGGCGTTGGCAAGGCTCATCTGGGGCAGGCTTTGGGTCCTCAAACAACCAAAGTCGTGCCCTTTAGAATCAATAAGTTACGAATTGCAAATTTCATAAGTCGTTTATTTTGACATTCATACAAAATGGTGGGGGGGTGGGGGTATGGCTTCTTCTCTACCGCGCTTCCGCCACAAAAATCATCTCCGGAGAATCGTCCCGAATCGGCGTGCGGTCAAAATCGCCATACTCTGCCGCAACCTGAAATCCGCATCGCGCCAGCAGGTGCTCCACTTCATAGCGGAAGAAATATCGGAGCGGCCATGCAAACACCATCCGCTCTTGGCGGCCGTCTCGATGCCGGATGGAAAAAATCATCTCCACATCATTCCGCTGCTCCGCGCGATGGAACGCCGCCACTCGCTCCGTGATGCGTACCTGCCGGCCGTCCGTGGTTACGTATTCGGTTACCAGCGTCTCTCGCATGTGCACGGGATCGTGCATCCGTTCGGCGTCCGTCTGGAACACATCCAGAATCAGCCGCCCTCCCGGCGCCAGATGCTTGCGCACGCAGTCCAGGCAATCCATGTGCTGCTGCACCTCCAGCAGGTGCTGAAGCGGCCGGAAGGGGATGATGACCAGCCGGAATTTTTCGCCGAGGTCGAACCGAGCCATGTCTCCCTGAACGAAGTGAATGCGCTCCCGTGCTTCCACGCGCAGCGCCCCGCGTTTTTTTACCGCCCGCTCCAGCATGCGCTCGGAGAGATCCAGCCCGGTGATGCGCTTTCCCGCCTCCGCCAGCGCCATTGTAATGCGCCCCGTTCCGCAGCCAAGCTCCAGAACGGGATCGCCAAACTCGCGCGCAGCGTCGCGATAAAACGCCACGTCCTGCACCCGCCCCTTCACAACGGGCGACTCATCGTAATAATCCGCGATGAACGAATCGTATAACGCTGAACCCATGAAAATTCCCCGGTTGATTCCTTGCGCTCTTTGGAGAAGAGGCCGCCGCTCCTCTGCCTCCTTTACTTCCTTTACTTCATTAACCTCCTTACCTCATTCGACGACCGCGTCCGCCTCAATCTCAACAAGCATTTCCGGCGCAATCAGCTTGCTCACTTCCACCATGCTCGTCGCTGGGCGAATCTCGCCGAAAAATTCGCCGTGCGCTCGCCCGACTTTCTCCCATTCGGCGATGTTGGTCACAAAGATGCGTGTTCGCACCACGTCCTTCAAACTGGCGCCCGCCTTTGCGAGCGCCGCCTCGATGTTCCTAATCGTTTGCACCGTTTGCGCGCGCAAATCGCCCACGCCTACAATCTTCCCATCCGGCCCCGTCGCCGTCGTCCCCGACACCGTAACGACGTTGCCGATTCTTACTGCCCGCGAGTACCCCACAATCGGCTCCCACGGCG
>WNFS01001960.1_pt1 | contig 15507 bp, 14 predicted proteins | sample 5400141 | NCBI WGS metagenome assembly WNFS01 (sample SAMN13153358, study PRJNA577476) | soil metagenome | isolation source: 60 cm saprolite under Madrone tree | place: USA:California | collected 2016-06-14
GCCCGGAGAATAAATACGAGAGCGACGGGTGGTTGTGCCAGTAGCTCAACAGGCTTCGCAGCAGGTCTGGACGCCGCAGCCAGGGCGAGTCGTTGGGCGTCGCGCCGCCCAGCGCGAAGTGGTTGCCGCCACCGGTGCCGGTGTGGCGGCCGTCGATCATGAATTTCTCCGTTGCCAGTCGGGACTCGCGCGCAACGTCGTAGAGAAACGTCGTGCGCTCGGCTAACTCCTCCCAGCACGCCGACGGATGAATGTTCACTTCAATTACACCGGGGTCCGGAGTCAGACGAAATTGCATAAGCCGCGGGTCGCGCGGCGGCTCGTACCCTTCCAAGAGAATGGGCTGCCGCATTTCCTGCGCCGTCGCTTCCACCGCGGCAACGAGCTGAAGGTAGTCCTCCAACGATTCCACCGGCGGCATAAAAACATAAAGCACGCCGTTGCGCGGCTCTGCGCACATCGCCGTCCGTGTGACCCAAGGCGCGCTCTCGAAAAGACTCGGCGCCGGGTCGAACCAGTAATTTTTGGCCGAACCGGCTCTCCCGTCAACCCTATCAGCCCCGGTCGTCGTCTCATCGGCGCGCCCTGTTCTCGCAAGCTGAAAACGTGTTTCGGCATCGGTCGCGAGGGGCGAATGCACCGCGGTAGGATCAGGCGGAAAAATGCGCGGATAGTCGCTCTTGCTTGCCCACGGCTGCGAATCCAGCGGCAGCCGATAACCCATGGGCGAGTCGCCGGGCACCAGAAAACACCGCTCCGTGCGCAGGAACCAAGAACCGCTATGCCACCGTCCGGTGGCCGCGTCGCGCGCCACCGGCAAGGCATGACCGACAGCCTGCTTGAATCCTTGAGAGAACAAACGCATCAAGCGTTCGCGTTCCAGAGGATCCTCGAGTCGTGAATCGAAAGGATCGACGTTGGCTGGCAATTGCCGCTCGCGCCATAGGAAATAAAAAACGTCCTCGTAGGCCGGGAATATGTGCCGTGCCTCGAGACCTAGCCGTTCGGCAACGCCGCTCAGAAACGCCGCTGCGGTGACAACCGTCGCATCGCCGGGCCGGGACTCGTCCGCGATCAGCGACTCGTCGTGCCAGAGCGGCTTTCGGTCGGCGCGCCAAAAGCAGTTGAGCGACCAGCGCGGGAGTTGCTCGCCGGGATACCATTTGCCCTGCCCGAAATGAACGAGGCTTTGCGCGCCGTAGCGCTTACGCAAGCGGTGATAGAGGTCGGCGGCGAGCTTCCTCTTATGCGGTCCGAGCGCCGCCGTATTCCATTCTTCTCCGTCCGGATCATCGATGGAAACGAACGTCGGTTCGCCGCCCATCGTCAGCCGCACGTCATGAATCGCAAGGTCTGCATCGACGGCATGGCCGAGTCCATCGATCGCCTGCCACTCCTCCTCGGTGTAGGGTTTTGTCACCCGCGGCGCCTCCCAAATCCGGCTTATCGACATGTCATGCGAAAAGTCTACCGCGCACTCGTCAACCGTACCTGTAATCGGCGCCGCGGATGCCGGCTCCGGAGTACAAGAAAGCGGCAGATGGCCTTCCCCCGCGAATAACCCGGAGGTCGGATCGAGACCGATCCAGCCGGCTCCCGGCAGATACACCTCAGCCCAGGCGTGCAGGTCGGTAAAGTCTTTTGCCGGGCCGGAGGGCCCGTCCAGCGACTTTACATCCGGCGTCAGCTGAATGAGGTAACCGGACACGAAGCGTGCGGCGAGCCCAAGATGACGCAACAGTTGGACAAGCAACCAACCCGAGTCGCGGCATGAACCGGAGCCCTTGCTAAGCGTCTCCTCCGGGCTTTGCACGCCAGGTTCCATGCGGATCAGATATTTGATTTCGCCAGAGAGTTTGTGATTTAAATCTGCTAAGAATGAAACGCTGCGCTTTTTTTCTTTGGAGATGGCCGCGAGATGCTTCTCGAAAAGCGGCGTCAGCGGCTCGCGCTTGAAATAAGGCGCAAGTTCATTGCACTGCCAGGGCTCGTATTCGAAAGGATAGTGCTCGGCATAGGGTTCCAGGAAAAAGTCAAAAGGATTGATGACCGCCATCTCGGCCACGAGATCCACTTCGACGCGGAACTCCCGCGTGGCCTCCAGGAAAACCAGGCGCGCGAGATAATTCGCCTGCGGGTCTTGCTGCCAATTGATGAAATGCTTGGCCGGTAAAATGCCCAGCGAGTAACTCAAGATGCGCGTGCGGCAGTGCGGCGCGGGTCGCAGGCGGACCACTTGGGGCCCGAGATTGATCAACCGATCGTAACGATAGTGGGTGACGTGGTGCAGCGCGACGTGGATCGACATGGACGGATGAGTAGAACGGCCTTTACTTTAGAGTAAGAGCATAGTGACGTCAACTCTTGGCCCTGCAAAACCTGGAAGGGAAATAATAGGACCGCGATCACTTTGGCACCCTAATCCTCTGCTTTTTGTTTGGCCCAGTAATCGGCCGATCCCTTTGATTGGGCCAGAGCCTCGATAGTTTCGAATCCCGGCGCCATTCCTGCGGAAGTCCCGGCCAGCACTTGATGGTGCTCGATGTTCAACAAACGCAGCCAGCTTTGCTGGCCCATGGTCAACGCGACAAAACAGCCTAGCTCGACGAGCTCCGCTTCGGAAAAATGTTTATACAGCCGCTGCCAGAACGCATCATCGGTATCCAGATGCCAGGTGACGGCTTCGGCATAAGCCAGCGCTGCTTTTTGCCGTTCGTCGTAAAGATTCGATTTCTCAAAGTTCAGCAGGTCATCGTACTGCGCCTCCTCGAGGCCCGCCTTGGCCGCTTTGAGAGAACGCTGGTTGCCGCAGTACTCGCAGTTGATCGATCTTGAAACATAGACCCGGCAGAGCTCCTTGATACTATGATCGCAGACGCCGTTCTTGAAAATATCGCGCCAAGAATTCGCGAAGGACCAGAAGCAAGCCGGTACGTGGGCACGGATCGCGGAACTTTCCGGGCGCGGTGTCCCCTCGCGGCGGCACCGCTCGAGCTCTTCGAGCATGGCCGGATCGGTCATCGTCGCCGGGTCAATGTAACTGATGCGCTGCTTACTCATAGCTATCTCCTTTCTCAAGCAAAGTTATAAGCGAAATCTGGAAAAGAAGGAAGGACAAGATTTGTCGTCATCAGACTCCGGGACTAAGCGTGCTGCCGCAGCGGTTTTCATTGCTTAAATCGCCGCGTTCGATTAGACTTACAAACCAATCTGTCTATCGGGGCCCGGGGGCTATGCGCCGAATCAAGCAAAGATTTGGTCCCACGGTATTGGCGATGTTTGCCTTGATTGGATTATCTCAGATTGTACTGGAGACGGATACCGATGCCCGCGTCGGCCCAACCCTTGGGAGCTGAGGACCGCGTAATACGCCTAACTGTCAGCCTCGATTGCAAACACAGGCAACGACAAAAGATAAGAACTTCTGCGACGATCGGAACGGTCCCCGGCCTTTGCGCATCAAGAGTCTCGCAAATCTGCATCACTCTTTTGGTCGATTGACATGACAAACATCGATCCGTTAGTTTTTCAATCTTGCGATACCCGGTCGAAGTAAACCGATGTCGACGGAAAATGTAGACCAAACTAAACTCCGCATCCTTCGCGAGGCGATCCAGAACAACGTTGAAGTCATACGGAGTGGCAGAGTCAAACCCAAGGCGCTTGCCAAACGCGCGCCGCTTCTCTGGTTATGGGTTCCTTTACTGATCGCGAGCGTCGCTTACCTTGCAGTACCTTCGCTGGTTGTTTCCAGGGGAAAAGAAACGTCGTCCCATGCTGCCGCCGTGGACGTGATAAAATCAACCTCGCCGGGCGCGGGCCCGGAGCTAAAAACGGAGGAACCTCTGTCGCCCCCGTACCGCATGAACCGGGCGGCGTTTCCTCTCTTGGTCAAAAGAATCGTGATCGATCCGGGTCACGGGGGCAAACAACATGGCGCCATTTCGGAGTCTGGCGTTTCGGAGAAAGACATTACCCTGGACATCGCGCTTCGACTGCGGCGGCTCATGGGAAACGACCCTTTCGAAGTGATGATGACGCGACAGGCAGATGAAACCTTGCCGCTGGAGAAAAGAGTAGCTTTTGCCAATGCCAACAACGCGGACCTTTTTGTTTCGATCCATGTAAACTGGATGGAACCCCGTGAAATCCGTCCGCTGGAAACTTACTATGTCGGCGCTACCAACGATCCGGCTGTGATAAAACTCGCCAGCATTGAAAATCGCGATTCCGGCTATTCTCTAGCAGACTATCGCCGGTTGCTGGAAAAGATCTATCTCGACACCCGGCGCGATGAATCCCATCGGCTTGCCAAGATTATCAATACCGAACTTTACCAGTCTTTGAGCCAGATCAATCCCGAATTGGAAAATCGTGGCGTCAAGATGGCCCCCTTTGCGGTCCTCGTCGGCACCCAGATGCCAGCCGTGTTGGCGGAGGTTTCCTGTTTGTCGAACGAAGACGACGTAAAGTTGTTGACAAACGACGATTATCGGGAAAAGATCGCCCAGGCACTTTTGAGAGGCATTCGTTCCTATGCGAACAATCTCAATGGCTCCGATAAAAAAGGTAGCTGACCTATGGAAGAAGCAAACGAGACTCTCTGCATCGGCATAGACCTGGGTACCTCTCGAAGCTCCATATCCGGTTCCAATGGTGAACGTCACGTGGTTGACAGCTACGTGGGATGGCCCCTGGATATGGTAGCCCGCAAACTGGTCAAGAAAACGGTCTTGGTTGGTCGCGAAGCGTTGGACAATCGATCCATGTTGGATCTTCGCCGGCCGCTGGAACGCGGGGTGATTAAAGAAGGATCGGCCAAGGACGAGGAGGCTGTCCAGGAATTGCTTCGCCATTTGCTTTCCTTGATCGGCATCAAGCAAAAAAGCAAGAACCGAGCGAAGGTGCGCGCAGTCGTGGGCGTTCCCGCTGAGGCCTTTCGGGTAAGCAGGCAACGGCTCCGCGGCGTCATGGACGGCATTGCCGATAGCGTGATGTTGGTGTCTGAACCTTTCGCGGTTGCCTACGGTTTGGAAGCATTGCTTCATGCGATGATTATCGATATCGGCGCCGGCACCGCGGATTTCTGTGTCATGCAAGGCCGCTACCCCACCGAGGCGGATCAGCGGACGTTACCTAATGCCGGCGACTCGATTGACGAGCGCCTCTTAAAACTGATGCAGGAGCACCATCCCGAGGCCCAAGTCTCCGTTCATATGATCCGCGACTGGAAGGAAAAATGGAGTTTCGTCGGCGAACCGAAAAGTCGCGTGACGGTTACAGTGCCGACCAAGGGAAAGGCAACCGAATTCGACATCACAGACGAAATGCGCACCGCCTGTGAATCTATCCTGCCGCCGATTTCCGAAACCATGATCGATCTCCTCTCTCGGGTTGAACCGGAATATCAGGACCAGGTCCGTAACAATATTATTCTAGCGGGCGGAAGTTCCCTAATTTCCGGTCTACCCGATGCTATCGAAAAGGCCTGTTCGGAACTGGGGGGTGGTCGGGTCACGGTGGTCAAGGATCCTATTTTTGCTGGGTCCGACGGAGGACTGGCGATTGCCCGCGATGCATCCAACGCAGATTGGGAGAAACTTTCCCTGTAAATCCATTTTGCTTCCCTTTTTTACGCCCACGCTCTTTTACTTCCATGCCTCCCCAGAGGCCGCTATCCCCTAACGCAGTTACCCACCAAAAATTATTTTTTCGCTTTGCTGCGATGTGGTAAAATTCTCCGCAGGTTTGTTGCCGTGTTTAAGTTTTATCTCTTAGCAGCGGTCGTTCTCTTTTCGCTTTCTTGCTCAACTGCTAAAACAGAGTTGCCGCAGATTTCGCCGGAGCCTGTGGTATCGCCTGCTGCCCCTGAGATGTTTCATCCCACAGATTTTTCTCAGGCCGACGGTATTCCAAAACCCGTTACCTCCGCTGGGAATGCTGTTCTCCTGAGTTTCGGCCCGCAGCTCCTCGAACTGAAGGCCTCTTATCTCGAAAGGCGCGAGCAAACCACCGATTTGAACGACGTTTTGCCGGACGGCAAGTTGCGGCGGTATTTAAATCTATTGGCGACCTCTTCCTTTGGCGGTAGCGGTTTCATTGGCGAGAGCGAGATCTCCTACAGCCCGCTCAATTCTTTGCAGGGCATGTGCGCGTGCAAAGATTGGCCAAAGATGCTCCGGCTCGGGCTTAAAAGCGGTTGGGGAGGCTTAAGCTACGGTGCCAACTACAAATCCACAGACCGTGGATTCGTCTCTATCACGGGAGCCACGACAGATCAGACGCGGGATGAAGGTGAACTTTGGGGAGAACGGACTTTTGGCCCCTTCAGCATCCGTGGATCTATGGGTGAGTCATGGGAAAAACTCCTGGATACGAACGTCCTGCGCGTGACAAGGAGCGCCACCACGTCGTTGAACTTCAATCGGCCGCAATGGGGAGCAAAGCTCGCATCAAGTTATGGATGGGTAGAGCAAGGTCCAGGCTCAAATCAGGAAACCACGGTTTTCACGAATGCACTTGCAGCCTCTTATCGCCCGCTCAGCTTCTTATCGGTCAACCCGAATTTTAGTATCAAGGAAGAACGTAACCCGTACACCGGAATTAGGACCGAAACTCCCAGAACAGAGCTTGTATTTGCCTATACCCCGCCCCGAGATTCGTTTAGATTAACCGGCGCCACTTCGTTTGCTCAAACGTTCAATGGCGACGGGTTGAACAATACCAGAATCTTTGGCACCAGGGCCGCTTTAGACTGGAAAATCGGCAAGTTTTTTGGGAAAGACGACACTTTATCCTTCAACTTAAATTACAACCAACAACCCGATCTCATTCCATCGGTCAATTCCCACACCGACCTCTCCGGGATGCTTCAGTTAAAAATTACTGGCTTCTAAAGGTTGTGCGCAAAACGCAGCGGCGGGAAAATCCAAATTTCCGTCTTGAAAGCTCGGGCAGCCTCCGGTATTTCCGTAGATTTGTATGTCCAGCTCACTCTTTGCGCGAAAACCTACGCGCCTGCTATTGCAGGGAATGGGAGGAGAAACGCGTTTGCGTCCGGTTCTCGGCTCCCTTCAGCTCACCAGCCTCGGCGTCGGCGCGATCATCGGCGCCGGTATTTTTATCGTGATCGGCTTGGTGGCCAGAGACAAGGCTGGAGCGGCGACTATGCTATCGTTTGTAATCGCTGGTCTCGCTTGTGCCTTCGCCGCGCTCTGCTATGCCGAATTCGCCTCGATGGTGCCGGTAGCCGGCTCCGCTTACACCTATGCCTATGCCACTCTCGGCGAGATCTTCGCCTGGATCATCGGCTGGGATTTGCTTCTCGAATACGGTGTAGGAGCGGCTAGCGTGGCGCATGGCTGGTCTCACTACTTTACAGATTTTCTCGGGCTGTTGGGGGTAACCCTACCACCCGGGTTAATCGATGCGCCGTTCGATTTCAGTCCAGCTACTGGCCGCTTCTTCTCCACCGGCGCCATTATCGATCTTCCGGCATTGCTGATCTCTGCCTTCCTGACGGTCTTCTTAGTGATCGGCATTCGCCTAAGCGCCACCTTCAACGCCTTGATGGTCGCGGTCAAACTCGCGGTGGTCTTTTTGATCGTCGCGGTCGGTGTTTTCTACATCGATCCGCAAAATTGGCACCCCTTTGCGCCCTACGGCTATTCCGGTATCAGTTTCTTCGGGAAGACAATTGCCGGACAACAGGCCGCAGGTGGCGAGCCTCTTGGAGTCATGGCAGGAGCAGCAATCGTCTTTTATGCCTACATCGGCTTTGACTCCGTCTCGACCCACGCCGAGGAGGCGCGCAATCCTAGTCGCGACGTGCCCATCGGTATCGTCGCCTCGCTTGTCCTCTGCACGGTTCTGTATATCGCGGTGGCGGCGGTATTAACCGGGATGGTTCCCTACGACAAGATCGACATCGATGCGCCGCTAGCGCACGCTTTCAGCCGCGTCGGACTTCCTTGGGCACACTTTCTCATATCGCTTGGCGCGCTGACGGGGATTACGTCGGTCTTGATGGTGCTGATGCTTAGCCAACCACGCATCATGCTAGCCATGGCGCGGGACGGTCTTTTGCCGGCTAGCTTCTTTGGTTCGGTTCACGCGCGCTTTCGCACACCGTGGAAGTCGACCGTTTTGACGGGAATCGCAGTGGGACTCATGGGTGCGTTCTTGCCGCTCCGGATGCTCGCCGAGTTGGTGAACATCGGTACCTTGCTGGCTTTCGTCATTGTCTGCGCGGCGGTGCTCATCATGCGTTATCGCGAGCCGGATACTAAGCGACCCTTTCGGTGCCCCTTTGTCCCTCTCGTGCCAATCCTGGGCATCGGCTTCTGCATGCTATTGATGTTTTCCCTGCCGGCCGAAAACTGGTTTCGTCTAATCGTATGGCTGCTGCTCGGTTTTGCCATCTATTTCAGCTATGGCAGGCGCCACAGCCTGCTGGGTCAGATAATGCAGAGTAGCACAGAGGGTCAGGCCACTTGATTCGATTCTAAGTCTCCCTATCGAATAAGCCGCGCATGGGGTAGTGCCACATAGATCCCGATCATCGTTAGCGCGCCAATGCCGCCCATTGACGCGACGGCCCACGGAGCCCCGAGCAGGGATGATAGTGTGCCGATGAGCATTGCTCCGACCGTCATCACGACCTGGCTCATGTGAAATATTGCAATGGTCCGGCCGCGCAATTCGGAAGGAGAGTAAGATTGAATAACGGTTTGTACAAGGGCGTGGGCAAACACGTGGCAGAGACCCACGATTCCCATCAACACTATAGAAAGTTGGAACCAGCGTGATGCGGCAAAGATAACGATGAGAAATCCGTATACCGTCACGCCTCCCAACATCAGCATGCCCCTGGGCAGCTCGTCCCCGATGGAGGCGATGAGGATCGCGCTGCACAGCGCGCCCACACCCATGGCCGTGAGAAGAAGCCCTTGGCCGGTGGCTCCCACACCAAGGACGTCCCGCGCAAACACCGGCAAGAGCGTCGTAAAGGGAACGATGAACAAAGACGCAAACGTCACGATGAGGAGACTGGTGCGAACCTCTTCACTCCTCCAGCTGAATTTCCATCCTTCAATGATACTTTGGCCAAAGGATTCGTGATGAGCCGAGCCAGCGTGAGATCCGCCATAGGCGTGCTGCGCCGAGCGCAGCTGCAGCGTCCAGACAGTCGCCAAGAGGAAAAAAAAAGCTTGGACCGCATAGGACCCGCCCGTACCGAAGATGGCGATGAGCATGCCGGCCAGGGCCGGGCCCGTGCTGCGTGCGACGTTAAAAACAACCGCGTTAAGACCGATGGCGTTGGTCAGGTTTTCGGGTGGCACGGCGTCGGAAACCATCGCACCCCGTGCCGGTTGTTGAAAAACTTGGACCACTGCCATTAAAAAGGCAGTGACGTAGACGTGCCACGGCCTAATCGCGCCTGTGAAAATGAGCACAGCCGTCACAACGTAGATCAGCCCATTTAGGAATTGGGACAGCACTATCTGCATCTTGCGCGAATAGCGATCGGCGGCGCTGCCCGCGATGGGGGACAACAGGAGAAACGGTATCGCCTGAATGCCGCGCACAAGGCCGAGCTGAAGCGATGAGTCTGTCAGCTCATAGATAAGCCAACCGCGGGTCACCTGATCCATCCACGTCCCCATACCCGTGCAAGCCTGGCCGAGCCAAAGCAAGCGGAACTCGCGGTGACGGAGCACCTCAAAGGTACGCAGGCGCAGCAAGGCATTGAGTGGACTCCAAGACTTTCGCGTGATCTCTGGATGCGTGGCATGGCCGTTTGATACATCGGCCGTTTCCTTCTCGGTGATGGGTGAACGCAGAATTGACTCCAGAACTGGCCGAAGGGAACGATCTTCTTAGATATCGTCGCCCCAAGGGTCAGGATGATCCTCGGCTATATCACGCGCGCCGGGCCGGCGTCCAGGTACGCGCATATAAGCTTCGCTTGAGACGAGCGCAAACCGCTCGACCGTCGTGAGATTGATTTCGAGTTCCGAATACTCCGCGAGGTAACTGGCGGAAGCTTTTGACCACGCTTTTTCACTAAGATAGGATTCTGATCCTCGTTCTTGGAGAGAGTCTTTGATGAAATCTTCCATCACCCTTTCAAGCTTATCCGGGTTTGGACTCCTCGTCCTGTTTGCTGCTTACGCTCATTCGCACAGCGGTATCGTGGACGGCTACGGATGCCATCGTAGCCCGAAGAATGAAGGATATCACTGCCACCAAGGACCCTACGCTGGCCAGTCCTTCAAATCCAAGGAGGAGTTTTTGCGTAAGCTTCGCGGATCGAAATCGGAGCTGCCTTCGCCGAGAAAAGCACCAACGCCACCGACACAGAACTTGCCTAAGGATTGACTGCGAGAAACACAGGTCTTTCCGGACTACCGTGTTAAGCGGCCGCTGTGCGGTGGGAGCCGGTAAACACGCGCTGCGGTGTCATGAAACAGGGCCTTACGTTCGTCAAGCGAGTAGCTTTGGGTGATGCGCTTGAAAGCGTTCCAAATCGAGACGTAGGAATACGACGCTTTGTCGACGGGAAAGTTACTTTCGAACATGCAGCGCTGGACACCGAATTTCTCTATGCAAAAATCGAAATAAGGCGCCATCGCGTTTGCCAGCTCAACCGACTCCGGTTGGACCGAGCGCTCATGCCAGTCATAGCCGGAACGAGTAGACCCAACACCGCCTAACTTCACCGCCACGTTAGGACAAGTAGATAAAGCCGCGATCCCCACACTCCACACGCCGAAGACCTCATCGCGCTTTCCATTATAGGGTCCAACAGCCAGCGGCCCGCCGATGTGATCGAGAACAATCGTCACGTTCGGAAAGGCCCGCGCCAAGTCCACGAGTTCCGGAAGCTGCGGGTGATAAAGCCAGGCATCGAAGCTCAAGCCGTACCGCTGCAGGCAGGCAAACCCGCGGCGGAAGACACTGTCTGCCAATAAACCGGAGCGCGCGTCACTCCTGATGATCCCGCTCTCGTCCCACGTGGTCGAATGGCGAATGCCACGGAAGCGACTAGGGCTGCACGCTAGATGTGCCTCGAGCACCGCGGCTGCCGCATCTCCCAAGCTGAGATCCGCATGTCCTACAATGGCTGCCGCCACTAGCGTCGAGATATTTGAGTCAGCTGCCGCTTGAGCGGCAACGCTATCAAAGAACTCAGTCTCTCCTACTGGCTTCAGCACCTCAGGACCATCCCTGCGATACTTAGCGCGGTTTTCCACACAAACCGTCGACACAATATTGTGCCCGGTGCTGATATCTTGAACAAATTCTTCGAGGAAATAGCGGTCATTGGGTCGCTCTCTCAAGTGGTGGTGCGGATCACAGATAAGTAAATCGGGCTCCAAGGGAGCCTCGTTCGTTTGTTCTTGATGACCTGCTGCCATATCTTCTCCTGTTCTTGATGCTCTTCACCATTTTTCCAATCGCTCTTACATAATCCTATCGACCTATTCTTGACAACCTAACCACCGCAGAACTATCGTGACGGAAAGTATCATTTGCAAATCCTTAAGGAGGTTACCATGTTTGAAACCACGGGACTCAAGACGTTTGCTATGAGCGCCAAGGATCTCAACAAAGCAGTGGAGTTCTATACCAACGTGCTCGGTGGCCAGATCACCCGGCGGGTTGAACCCACTGAAGAACAGCTAAAAGCGGGCCAGGTGAAAGAGGTCGACGTGCGCCTCGGGAACTTTGAGGTCCATCTCTTCGATGCCTCCAAGGGTCCCCGCGCCGTAGACCCGCATCACACACTAAATATTCCCTGGCAAGAACAAGACAAAGCATTATCGGCATTGAAACAAATCGGCGCGAACATAGAAAAAGTCCGCCCGCACAGGGATAGCGCCAACTACTCGATCAATGTCTTCGATCCGGACGGCAACCGCTGGGAGTTATCGTTTACGCAGTGAGGAAGAGCAGGTCAGATTTAAAGTATACTCCTGATGCTGTGCAGTTCCCGATTAATGTTTCGCTTTCTCAGCAAACGTCCAGTCGCGAATCGACTGAAGATTGTACGTTGCTTTCTCCTTTGACCTAAAAGTTCCGACGGCAAGCAAATCGTCTACAACCGAGTCGGGCAAGGTCAGCTCCGGGTTCCACTGCTCGCGCACGAGACCATAAAGTTTTTCCGCCGATGGACGGTCCAACTGCATGACTTTCTCGAACAGGCCGACGCTGTATTCGGGCTGTTGCTGTAGCAGCAAGATCGATGCTCTCAAGGCCCTGAGAAGCCGCACAATCTCATCGGGATCTTTTTCGATCTTCTTCTGCGTGACGGCAACTCCGGTAACTGGAATCCGCACCAGTTTGCCAAGCTCTGCCCCGAAACGAGTGTCTTGAGACCTTGCTTCTCGGCCTGGTATTCGAAAGGACTCGAGACGACCGTGGCGTCGATCGAACCGCTTAAGACCGCGGCGATGCGATCCACGTTGCCGCCGCCGGACATGAGAATCGTGACATCTTTGTTGGGGTCCAGCCCGCTCCTGCTCAGAGCCGCGTAAGCTGTATAATCGACAGAGCTCCCGAATGAATTGATCCCCACTTTCTTTCCTTTGAGGCTTTTAATGCCTTCGATCCCGGGCCTCGCGATAATCGCCACCGTACTGCTCTTCGTTACCGAACCCACGATCTTCACGGGAACGCCACGCGCCGCCGCTCCGGCGGTGAAAGGCAAAATCGTCATGTAATCGAGATCACCTCCCATGAGAGCGGCGAGCATCAGGTTGGTGCCGCGGAACGTAATCATGCGGACCTTCAGGCCTTCTTTTTCGAACAAGGCTTTTTCCAAGGCGATCTTGTAAGGTTGGCTCGACCAACCTTCTCCACTCGGCCAACCGAAGTTGATGTCCTTGGCATAACCATTGGGAACTTGCACGGCGACAATGACGAGAGCCAAAAGCAGTCTGCTTACCGCAATCGTTGTCATCAATGCTCCTGATGCCAGTTCAGGCTTCCAAGTTTCAAAGTTCCGGGTTTCCCTCGCAACCTTGAACGTTGAACTGGACAGTTCCTCCAGTCAGCGTTTCGCCTTTTCCGCAAAGCTCCAGTCGCGAACCGTCTGCAGGCTGAGTGCGGTTTTTGGTTTTTCCTTCAACCTGAAGGTTCCCACGGCGAGCAAATCTTCCACGACGGAATCGGGGAGCGACAGGTCGGGGTTGTATTGGTCGCGATAGAGTTTATACAATTTTTCCGCCAAGGGCGGCTCCACGCGCAGACTTCTTTCGAACAGGGCGACGCTATAATCGGGTCTTTCCAAAAGCAATGAGGTCGCTGTTCGAAGAGATCTCAAAAGCCGGACGATTTCGTCCGGGTCTCTCTCCATCTTTTTTTGCGTCGCGCCGATGCCGGTAAGAGGGATGCGCACCAGCTCAGCAAGGTCGCGAGCCGAAACCAAAACCCTCAACCCCTGCTTCTCGGCTGCATATTCGGAAGGACTCGTGACCACGGTCGCGTCAACCGATCCGCTGGCAAGAGCAGCAAAGCGTTCGGGGCTTCCGCCGCCTATCGGGAGTATGGTCAAATCTCTGTTGGGGTCCAATCCGCTTCTGCTTAAAGCCGCATACGCAGCGTAATCCGCCGAGCTGCCGAAAGAATTAATGCCAACTCTTTTTCCTCTCAGACCCTTGATGTTTTCGATCTCCGGGCGCGAAATAATGACGTACGAGCTGCTCTTGGTGACCGCCGCCAAAATCTTCACAGGTAGGCCGCGGGCCGATGCTCCGGCAAGAAATGGCAGGATAGTCGCGTAATCGAGTTCTGCCGCGAGAAGCGCGGTCAGCATGAGGTTCGTCCCACGGAAGGTGATCAGCCGGACCTTCAGGCCTTCTTTCTCGAAGAACCCTCTTTCACCTGCGACGATGTAAGGTAAAGTTGACCAGCTACCCTGACCAGACCAACCCAGATTGATGTCCTTCGTCTCTCCCACCGAGAGTAAGCCGACACACAAAAGGAACCCGACGACCACTACCGTTACAGCTTTTTTTCTCACCGAGCTCTCCCAGGGCGCCTGAACGATTGCATCGCCAACATTTGAACGATCAGTGTTCTCCCAAAATCAAACCCGCATAAACGGACCCAGGTGCTCAGTTCGGGACGAAATGAACGACAGCATCATAAAATAGATCCGAAGTCAGGTGCGCGAAAAATAAAGCAAGCGGAGATGGGGAGTAGCGCGATTCTTTTGTCTCGGTTATTCCAACCTGAAGAGTCTTTTCGCGTTAAGCCAAAGAATGTTTGTCAGATCCTGATCACTGATCTGTGCCCTCTTCACTTCCTCCAAAGTCGAGCAATGCTCATAGCTTGCCGGGTGGGAGTAAAAGAGGCTACCAAAGACCAACCGCTGAGACCCCACTGTCTCCACGAACTGCCGGACGTAGCCCGCGCTGCGAACATGTGCCGTGTCAAACAGGATATTCGAAGTTCGCTTCGCGATTTCCAGCACGAGCTGGCTATTCACATTCGTCGTCAAGGCATCCAAGGCGACAAAGGTCATCTCTGGAAATTCCAGGGCTAACCGCTCCAATCGCCAAACTCCTTCCGTGTTCGACTCCGCATTGGTGTGAACCACGGGAACGAGCCCCAATTCGCTGACTTTCTTCATCAAGGGACGCATGAGCTGATGGTCGATTGCCACACCTTGGAAGCGGTTGTGCCACACCACGCCCTCAAGATGCAGTTCATGTTTGATCCGTTCCAGCTCGGCTAGCGAGCGAGCGCCGTGGAGCGGTTCCACTATCCCGCAGGCCACTGGGAATCGTTCGGGATCTCGCTTCCGATAGGCGGCCACCGTATTGTTAGAACGCATCGTGTCCTTGATACCGTCCGCCTGAATGTACCCCGTCGCCGCCAGGATTGCCGACATCGTCACGCCGTTCGCCTCCATAATCCGGACACGGTTGTTGTAGTCCCGGTCCTGCCAGCCATCTCCTTCCTGCAGGCTTCCGCCGGTTAGTGAACCGAGATGATGATGGATATCGAAGATCTCCATGGAGCCTCCTTGAAAAACTTATCGCGATTTTTGGAGCTGACTATAGTAGTAGGTAACCCTGACGCTGATCCATAATTGAGGAGGTTAAGGTCTCTTACATTGTCTAATCAAGTTGACGTGCTGCATGCAGCCCACCGCGTAAAATAGGACAAACGGAAGCTAGGAGTCAATGAAAAGAAGAGTCTTGACGACAACAGTACAAAGACTTGCATTACTTCGCGGATCTGTGCATCGAGAGCAGCAAACGTCTCATCCATCAAGATAATCTCAGGATCGTTACGGCCTTCATAGGTCTTGACCAAATTACGTACTGATACCTTGGCGTTACTCATGGCTGATGACTTCTCAAATGAAAGGAATCCGTGACGTCACGGGGCCAATTAACGCGGAAAATCCTGCTATGTCGAACAAGGGGTCAGAGGGATCAGGTATGCAAAACGGGAGACTTGGCTCGTTCTCGTGCGTCCGAGGTCAACGCGGTC
>WNFS01009729.1_pt1 | contig 15507 bp, 14 predicted proteins | sample 5400141 | NCBI WGS metagenome assembly WNFS01 (sample SAMN13153358, study PRJNA577476) | soil metagenome | isolation source: 60 cm saprolite under Madrone tree | place: USA:California | collected 2016-06-14
ATTCGCCCAGCTCACCCAGCTGATCTCGGTGCTGGATCTGCACGCGATGAGAAAAATCTCCGGCTTGCACATACTGGGTGCCGCGGTAAAGATCGGCGACCGCCCGGGTAATCCGGCGCGTGAGGACAAACCCGGTCGCGAACGCCGCGGCTTCAATGAGAAGGAACACAATTCCCACAAGAATGAAATAGATGAGATAGGAACCGCGAAGCTCACCGAGCGATGTAAAAATCCTGCCGTTCAAGTGCGAAGGCCGGGCATTGAACACGGCCAGCACCGGCCGGAGCAACTCCACCTTGCCGTCCTTCGCCACGAAGACGGAGTCCAGCCTGGACACCCCGTTCACCGGCGTGTCGATCCAAAACATGGCACTTTGCAGCGTGCGGTTGCGCGCCACGATGCGCCTGGCCACTTTGAACTGTGTGCCGCCTGACGAGTAGATGACTCCCTGCTCTCCGCCGCCTGTGTATCGCTCCATAAGATTCAACTGGATGGCGCCGAGGTCTGGCGCGACCGTAGCCAGAAACTCTTGCGTCACCGGCACGCGAAGTGCGACGATGCGCTCCCCCTTGCGATCTGGAATCGCTCGCAGACTGATGAGTGAAAGCGAATCACCCTCCTGCAGGAGACCTGCGAAAGATCTCTTTCCCGAAGGTGTTACTCTTCGAAGAAGCGTCGGGTCGCTCGAAAAAACAATCGTTAGCCCGGGAAGCTCACTGTCATGAACCGCGTGGGACTGTGCCGTCAGGATTCGTTCCGATTCTTCTTGCGTGATCGCGGCGGGAAGCGTTTGATGCGCTATGGCAATGTGTGCCGAAATATCCGCGATCATTTCCACTCGGCGATGAATATCCTCATAAAGGAGGTAAGCGCCAAGCTGCGAGTAAAGAATGCGACCCACAAGAAAAACGAGCGTCACGATCAACAGAATCGGGACGAGCGCGATAAACAGGTAGCCAACAATCAAGCGGTTGCGCAGACTCCAGAGCAGGCGATTCCTCCACCAACCGAGGAAGCGGATGAAGAGATATATGCCGGCCAGGACAGCCAGATACTTCAAGAAGCTGAACACGCCCCCGGAGGCGTTGAGAAACGCAAGAATCAATCCAGCGGCAGCAGCTGCGGTAGAAACGAGATCGAGCCACGAAAGGCTATGCCAGATTTCTTTGAGGCTGGCGCGGAAGGGTGTCATCGGACCATGAACGGAAACAATACTCTACCTGAATCTGCGCAATGAATGCAGCGGAAGCATTTAATGAGGTGAAAGGAAGGCGAGTCTTATGTTCGCCCGGCTTCCAGCGAGGAAGTTCTATTAATGCAGTGAATTGCTGACGCGACTGTGGTAGCGGCTGTAGGTGAAATAGATCACCAGACCGATCACCAGCCAGATGATGAGCCGGGCCCAGTTAATCCAGCCCAGCTTATACATCATATAACCATTGAAGAGGATGCCTAGGATAGGCACAGCCGGCACCCACGGCGTGCGGAAGGGCCGGGCCTGACCAGGGTTCGTCTTGCGCAAGATCATGACGGCAATGCACACCATGATGAACGCCAGCAACGTCCCGATGTTCACCATCTTGCCGATGTCATCGATCGGAGTCAGGCTCCCAACGATGGCGGCCAGCAGGCCCACAAGCATGGTGTTCTTGTAAGGAGTCCGGAATTTCGGATGCACCGCAGCGAAGAACTTCTTTGGAAGCAATCCATCGTTGGCCATTGCGTACAGAACGCGCGTTTGCCCCAGCAGCATGACCAGCATCACGCTCGTGAGGCCCGCAAGTGCACCAAGCGTGATGACGTGCGAGGCCAGGGACAGGCCGCGATCGAGAAATGCTTCGGCGATCGGCGCCTCAATATTGACGTCCTGCCAACGCACCATTCCGGTCAGCACACCAGCGACCAAAATGTATAAGACGGTGCAAATCAGCAGCGACACCAAGATGCCGATCGGCAAGTCGCGCTGCGGCTTTTTGCATTCTTGAGCCGTGGTCGAAACGGCATCAAAGCCGATGTAAGCGAAAAAGATGTATGCGGCACCCGCCCCGATTCCCGAAAAGCCCATCGGTGCGAATGAGGACCAATCATGGCCCCAGTTCGAGAAGTTCACATAGTGGATGCCCAAGCCGATCACGAAGAGGACCACGGCCACTTTGATGGTCACGATGGTGGCATTGAATCTCGCGCTCTCTTTGATCCCGATAACCAGGATCGCGGTGATGACCAGCGCGATCAAAAAGGCAGGAAGGTTAAAGCCAATTTCCACGCCAAAAACCGTCGGTGCATTGAGCAGGGCGTGGGCCTTTTGGAGCAATTCCGGAGGTTGCGCGCTCACAATAGCGTCGACTTTATCGAGGAAAGCTTGCGTTCCTGGCTGCAGCGCGGCATCGGAAGCTTGCGCCATTTGTCGCGCGACGATCTTCGAAGCCGTGTTAAGCCCCGTCCAGTGGTCGTAGGCTAACCATAGCGGCATTTTGATGCGGAAAATATTGAGGAGCTCAATGAAGTGGTTTGACCAGCCCGACGAAACCGTGCTGGCGCCCATCGCGTATTCCAGTGTCAAATCCCAGCCAATGATCCACGCGAAGAGCTCGCCCAACGTGGCGTAGGCGTAAGTGTAGGCGCTGCCGGCGAGCGGGATCATGGCCGCAAATTCCGCGTAGCAGAGCCCCGCAAAGGCGCATCCCAGCCCGGAAAGCACGAAGGAGAGCATGAGTCCCGGCCCCGCGTAATGCGCCCCCAAACCTGAAAGAACAAAGATGCCCGCGCCGATAATCGCACCGACGCCTAAAGCCGTGAGTTGAAACGGGCCGAGCGTGCGTTTTAGGCTGTGCCCGCCCTCTTCCTGCGCCTCAGAGAGCAGCATGCTCATCGGCTTTCGTGCAAACAAGGGGTTGCCCATGCAACTCCTCCTTTACGGGGATCTTCTCCCCCACTACCTCGTCCCACTGCCAATTTGGGCTGTACCCACCATTGTAGGAGCGCAAAATGCCGCGCTCCAATCAACAAATACTTAGGATGCGCTTCGAGTTACCTTCGCGCTGCGCGCCCAAAGGGCGTAGACCGGCACGCCCAACAACACGATCACCAAGCCCGGCCAGGTTGTCTGTGTCTTGTAAAGCAGCAGGACAAACATAATTGCCGCGGCTGCAACGATGTAGAGCAAAGGGACAAATGGATAGCCAAACGCTTTGTAGGGTCGCTCCGCGCCGGGCCGTTTCCTGCGCAATATGAAAATGCCTGCGATCGTCAGCACGTAGAAGATCAACACGGAAAAGACGACATAGTCGAGCAGATCGCTGTAAAGGTTGCCGTAAGTTACCTTGCCGGCCGCATCCACGTGTTGCGTGCGCAGCAGAATCAGGACGATGACCCAAATCCCCTGATAAACGAGAGCCGAACCCGGGACTCCCTTCTTGTTCAGCGACCCAGTCGATCTGAAGAAAAGCCCATCCTTCGCCATCGCGTAAGAGACTCGCGCGCCAGCGAGAATCAATCCGTTATTGCAGCCAAACGTCGAAATGATGATCGCGCCGGCCATGATCATGGCGCCGGCCGGACCAAATACCGCGTTTAAGGCCGCGCTGGCAACGCGGTCGTCGGGAGCATTCTGGATTTGCGCGAGCGGCAGCGTGCAGAGGTACGCAAGATTCGCAAGGCAGTACAGGGTGATGACGATGATGGTGCCAAAGGCCATCGACAGCGCCACGTCGCGCTTGGGGTTTTTCACTTCCGCGGCGGTAAAGCCGATGTTGTTCCAGGCATCCGCAGAGAAGAGCGAACCGACTTGGGCAACCCCGAACGCCACGAACAGACCAAAAGCTCCGCTCGCTGCCGTGATGGTCGGCACAAAGCTGCGCAGAAAATTCGCGCCGGGCTCGATCGGTTGCGCTCCGCGAATGGCCCACAGACGGCTGAAATTCTCGGAGATCGCCGCCGCATTTCTGCCGACAAAGACCCCAAGAAGAATCAGTCCGACAAGCGAAAGCGTCTTCGCGCTGGTGAAAATATTCTGAATCAGCTTCCCGAGCCGGACTCCAAGCGTGTTAATGAAGGTCAGAAACACAATCATCAGCACGCCCACCAACTGCTGAACCGAAAGACTGATCGCATACTTCGAAGAAAGCGCCAGTGGATGAATGATCCAAGCTGTGGGGGAAATCGACGGCAACAAAACCCCGAGATACCGTGCGAATCCCACCGCCACCGCGGCGATGGTTCCCGTTTGGATCACCAGGAACAGCGTCCATCCGTAAAGGAACCCCCACAACGGTGAATAGGCTTCGCGTAGGTAGACGTATTGACCGCCCGCATGCGGAAACAGCGCGGCGAGCTCTCCGTAGGAAAGCGCCGCAGAAATCGTCAGCAAGCCGGTAAGAATCCAGGCGAGAAGCAGGCCGCCTGGCGATCCCGTCTGCCGCGAAATGTCCGCCGCGACAATAAAGATGCCCGACCCGATCATCGAGCCAACGACAATCATCGTGCCATCGAACAGCCCGATGGCACGCACAAAACCATGCTCGCTCTTTGCGCTGCCTTGAGGAATGGGATGTGCGGCCTCTGCCATTCGCCAGTCCTCAGCCCGCAGCCGCATGATTCGCGGCTTCCAGGAGGTCCATGTATTGACGCGCGCGCTTGCCCGGGTCGGGCGCAAGTAGAATATCGCTAATCACGGCAATCGAATCGGCTCCGGCTTTGATGACATCTGCGGCTCGTTCCAACGTGATTCCACCGATGGCCACGATCGGTTTTTGCGTCAGCGGCCGAACCCGTCGAATGAAGTCGATCCCAACCACCGGATCCGGGTTAGCCTTCGTGGATGTTGAGAACACCGGCCCGACGGCAATATAGTCAGCGGACGTCACGGCAGCCTGATTGAACTGCTCAAGGTTGTGAGTCGAAACGCCCACAAGCTTCCCGCTTCCGAGCACTGCACGCGCCGCTTCCACCCCATGATCTTCTTGTCCGATGTGAACGCCGCTGGCCGCTACAAGCGTGGCAATATCGGCCCGGTCATTAACCACGAATGTGAGCCCGCGCGGAATTAAGAGTGAAGAAAGCCGCCTCGAGGATTCAAACAATTCACGCGAAGGCGCGGACTTGTTCCGGTACTGAAGCAAACGGACACCTGCATCGGCCAGCTTCTTGGCGCACTCTGTATCGGGAGCTCTAAGCAACGATGCGTCTAATATCACATACAGCCGTGGCAGAACAAGGCGCATTACCGTTTATTTTCCGTTCGTTCCCAGCAGCCTCTCGATGAAGTGCGTATCGAGCTTCCCTGCCGCAAAGTCTGGATCGGCCAGGATCCGTCGGTGCAGCGGGATAGAAGTCTTGATGCCCTCGATAACGAACATCTCCAGCGCCCGCTTCATCCGGCCGATGGCTTCGGCGCGGTCGCGTCCCTTTACAATGAGCTTCGCAATCATGGAATCGTAATACGGCGGAATAACCGCATCGGCATAAGCGGCCGAATCGACGCGCACGCCGGTGCCTCCCGGCGCCTGAAACGTCGTAATGCGTCCCGCCGAGGGCACAAACGTTTCCGGATCCTCTGCATTGATCCGGCACTCGATAGCATGTCCAGCAGGAAGTATCGCGCCGGTGGCATCTTCCATTTTCTCCCCCGCGGCAATGCGGATCTGTGCCTTGATCAGATCCACCCCCGTGACGAGTTCGGTCACCGGATGCTCGACCTGAATCCGCGTATTCATCTCGATGAAGTAGAGCGCGCCGTCTCCGTCCATCAGAAACTCGACGGTCCCCGCGTTCGTATAGCCAATCTTTTCGAGCGCCTTCACCACCTTTGCGCCGAGCTCTCTCCGCCGCCTTGCGTCCAGAGCCGGTGAAGGCGATTCCTCGACCAACTTCTGGTGCCGGCGCTGGATGCTGCACTCGCGCTCGCCAAGGTGGATTACTTTCCCATGTTGGTCGCCCAACACTTGGAATTCAATGTGGCGCGGATGTTCAAGGAATTTTTCCACGTAGACGTCCGGCGTGCCAAAGGCTTGCTGCGCTTCACTGCGCGCCGTTTGGTACGCGGCCAGCAGCTCGTCTTGTCCGCGCACAACACGCATTCCACGGCCGCCGCCACCGGCGGACGCCTTCAGAATCAATGGGTAGCCGATGCGTGCGGCTTCGCTCGCAAGCTGCTGCTCCCCTTCAACAACCCCCTCGCTCCCGGGAATGGTAGGGAGCCCAGCCGCCTTGACTTCCCGGCGTGCGCGGTCCTTCTCACCCATCATTTCGATGATTTCCGGCTTTGGGCCGATGAACGTGATTTCCGAGGCCTCGCACACTTTGGCAAAGTTGGCGTTCTCAGAGAGGAAGCCGTAGCCGGGATGAATGGCATCTACATTGGTAATCTCTGCCGCGCTGATCACTTGCGGAATGTTGAGGTAGCTCTCGCTGCTGCGCGGCGGCCCGATGCATACCGCCTCGTCGGCAAAGCGAACATGGAGCGAGTTGCGGTCTGCTTCGGAGTAAACCGCGACCGTGGATATCCCCAGTTCCTTGCAGGCGCAGATGACCCGGAGGGCGATCTCCCCGCGATTCGCGACTAGAATTTTACGGAACATGGCGCCGTGCGCGGCTACTTCTTTCGGGTCGGACGAATGCCGAAGAGGGGCTGCCCGTACTCGACCGGCTGTCCGTTTTCAACGAAGATCCGAATGACTTCGCCCGAAACATCAGATTCGATTTCGTTCATGAGCTTCATTGCTTCTACGATGCAAAGCGCCTGTCCAGTCTCGACGTGCGCTCCTACCTTCACAAAAGCCTCCGCGCCCGGGCTGGGTGATTCATAGAACGTCCCGACAATGGGGGATTTGACCAGGTATAAATCTTCGCTGGAACGTCCTTCAGCGGCTCCTGGGACGCTTTCCGCCGAAGTCAGCGGGTTCTGCACGGAACCAGGAACAATAATCTCTGGAGCGGCGACAGCCCGGGAAGCGCCGACCACCGCTCCAGCCGATGGTTTGCGCAGCCGAATGCTCAGATCGCCTCGCGAGTATTCGAACTCCTCGAGATTGTGCTCGGTCATGAACTGGAGAAGTTGCTCGATCTGCTGGATTTCAGGATTGGCGAACGACGGGCTGGACTTCGTGGGCTTTTTGCGTTTCATGCCTGTTCTAAATCTCGATGAGATCCCGCGGTGCGCGGGTCAGTACTTCCGTTCGGTCAGCATGCACGACCACATCATCTTCGATGCGAATCCCCCCAATGCCTTCCGCGTACACGCCTGGTTCAATTGTAATTACGTTGCCGGGCTCCAGATGCCTCTTCTGCCCTCGCGCCAGCCTGGGGTCTTCATGCACATCGAGCCCAAGCCCATGGCCCGTGCTGTGCACAAACAAATGGCCAAGGCGGTACCCCTTCAAAACCTGTCTTGCGGCTGCATCGACATCCCCACAGGACGCGCCGTTCTTTGCCGCTGCAATGGCTGCGGTCTGTGCTTCCAAGACGGCTTGATACCAGGTTCGGATGCGTAGCCCTTTCCCCGAAAGCGACGATTGTTTCGAACGCGGGGCGCGAGGCGCCTAGCTTGCGCATCTGGTATTCAATCTCTGCCGCCGCCTCCAACTCTCGAATTCCAGGCTTGAGGAGACGGATTCCTCGCTGCATAACCTCTACTGCAAGAATGGCTGCTTTTCGCATTTGCGCGATTTCTGCCGCGTCCTTGCGCATTCGGAGTGCCTCGACCATACCCGGAACCGGGGCCCACTTGGACCGCCCACCGCTAACTCTTCGAACGCTCTGCAGTTGACTCACCGTCAGTTGGGAAGGATCGAACCCCACCCGCCTGAAATGCGCATCTTTCACGTACTGCCCGACTGATTCAAACAACGACCCTTTCTGCTGCCGGACGCGAATTCCAGTCGCCTCCTCGTGGGCCTGGACCATGAATCGACCATCCGTGACCAGACCGGTGCCCTTCTGGGATACCAAGAGAGCGCCCGACTCGCCGGTGAAGCCCGTGAGGTAATACCAGTTGGCCGGACAAGTGATCAACAAGCAGCTCGCTTTCGTTTCGCGTAACAGCGAAACCAGGGCACGGCGCCGGCGCTGGAATGGTGTTTTCATAAACGAAACGAGGAGACTGCCGTCTCCTCGTTTCAGGCCTCAGTTAAAAGATGGTTCGCTTGATTAGCCCGGAATGATCCTCGGGGTCAGGAAGAACAGCAGTTCTTGCGACGTCGATGAAACGGTGGTACGCCGGAACAGATGCCCGATTATCGGCAAGCTGCCGGCGAGAGGAACCTGTGCGATATCCTTACGCTGCGTTGTAATAATGATACCGCCAATAACCACGGTTCCGCCATCCGCGACCAGAACCCTCGTTTCCGCAGCCTGCGTATCCAGCGCTGGAATGCCTTGGACGCGGGGGATACCGGCGTCGATCGTGGTGTTCTCAACGAGCACGTCCATAAAGACGGTGCCATCCGCGGTGATTTGCGGCGTCACTTCCAATTTCAGCACGGCGTCAATGAACTGGACGGAGATCGTATTGTTGATGGTCGTTTGAATCGGAATCTTGGTGCCCTGTTTGACGGTCGCCTTCTGGTTGTTCTGGGTGATCACCTTTGGTTTCGAAAGCAACTTGCCCACGCCCTTCGCCTCCGCTGCGCTAATCATGAAGTCCAAGGCGAAGTTGGGCGATGTAAAGACATAGCTCAGGCCGCCGGTTGGAGCGGCCGCACCGAGATTTGTGACCAACGGCATCTGAACGTTCGCCGGCGCGGGCGCCCCGGTCGTTGTTGGAAGTGGCGGCGTGCCGAAGAAAAGTGCCGGAGATGTAGATACGCCGGGAATTATCGTGCGAAATATCGGGCTGGCACCCACTGCCGAATTACCGCCAAAGATATTGTTGCCGCTGGACGTCGCAAACGCGAGTTGCGTGCCGATATCCTGAGCAAAGGAGCGGGATGCGGAAATGACGCGCGCTTCAATTTCCACCTGCTGCGATTTGCGGTCCAACTGGCGGATGAGGTTATCGATGACCGGGATCACGGAAGGAATATCGCGGATGATCAGCTGGTTCGAACGGTCATCAGACAAAATATCGCCGCGGGAGCTGAGGAACTTTTTCAGCGTATCCTTCAAAGTAGCCGCTTTGGAATAACTCAGCACGCGGGTCACGGTTACGGGCGTAACTGCCTCGGCCTGCGCTTTTTCCAGGTCGCGCTGTGTTTCGGCTTCATTCTTCAAAGTGGCGCGGGTCGCGATGCGTAGCACGTTGCCGTTGAGCTGCTTGTCAAGATTGTTATTCTGAAGAACGATGTCCAGCGCCTGATCCCAGGGCACTTCGTCAAGAACGATCGTCAGACTTCCTTTGACCGCTGGATCCAGCACGACGTTCAGTCCGCTGATCTCGTGGATCAGCCGAAAGAAGTCGCGCAGATCGACATCCTTCAAATTCACGGAGATTGGCTCGCCGGTGTACTTCGCCGCGCCTTGTGGCGGTGCCGGCGCCGCTGCCGCCGGCGCCTGGGCGGGCGCTGACGTCGCGGGCGTGGCCGCCGTGTTTGCTTGCTGCACGGCTTGCTGAGCCGCCTGCGTCGTTGAATCCGGGCGAACGGGTTCCTTCGTGCCGCTGAACGATGCCAGAGCAACTGAGGGCTGGGTCAGTTCGCCCGGCAAAGCAAAGCGTGGAGCGGAAATCCGCGAACCCTTGGTCGAACGGGCCGTTACCAAATTTGGAGCGGCTTCGTTGTAATGAAATTCCCTGGTCTTTTCATTCCGCTGTAACGTTAACGTTGTCGTGTTCACAGGTACTTCAACAGGTGTGGCTGACGGAGCGTCGAAATAGATGACCACCGCGCCGCCGTCGCGGGATAGCTGATACGGAGTCGCCGCCGTGAGGTCAATCACCACGCGCGCAACATCCGGCCGGTATTGGCCGATGCGCACGCCGCGCACGGGAGCGGATACACCCGGGATTATCGTCTTTTGAACAGCCAGCCGGGCGCCCGCGAAATCCAGCACCAAGCGATCCGGGTTTTGCAAGCGCGCGGCGTGAACGTCGAGACGTCCCTCGCCTTCCACACGCACAGCGGCGCGCTTCGGCGCTTGCGTGATGGCAACGCTGGAGATCACCGCCGCGCTCGCCTTTGCGCCGACGGGCTCCTGCGTCTGAGCAAGTGCCGCACTCGCCGCCAGCGACATGCTCGCAAGGATCAGGCAGCCATGCCGAAGGGCCGGCCAATTCGTCTTCATTGCTGTTCTCCTGGACTGGCGTAAATTCGTTTGTTCACTTGGCGTTCCACGGGTTTACCGAAGGCGTCTTTCCCTTCCTCGTGGAAGGAGACGCCATCCATGCTGATCTTCTCCACACTGCCGTCATATAGGTGGTCGCCTTCACGCAGGAAGTACGTCCGCGATTGTGGGTTCGAAACCACGGCAATCATTCCGTTTGGCGCTTTCACAACGCCGTCCAGCCGCAGCGTGCTCACCTGCAGGCCGTGGATTCCCGGTGGCAGATTGGGTGCAGCACCCTTGCCCTGGTTCCGGCCAATTAATGATTCGAATGGGTCCCGGCGAGCTTGCCTAACTTCGCTTAGTACCGGCGCTGGCGGGCGCGGAGTCGCAGGTTTCCCTGGCTTCTTGGCGCGAGGCTTGGCCGGAGACTTCACCGCAGTCTTAGCTGGCGTCTTTGCAGCGCGCTTGGTATCGGGTTTGGCGGCAGCCTGAGCCGATGGTTTGCCGGCTGGTGATGCGGGCTTCGTCGCAGCCGTCGCCGCAGGCTTGCCTGCTTGTGACGTAGGCGAAGGCTTCGCAGCAGAAGCAGGCGCGGGCTTGGTTGCGGCCGGCGGTGCCGGTGGTTTAGCCGTTTGTTGAGCCGGCTTGCTCGCGTTCGCCGGTGCAGGCTTTGCAGTGTTTGACGCTGACGGATTCGTCTGCGCGCGCACGCCAGGAGCAGCCGCCGCGATCAAAATCCCCAGTCCGAGAGTCATCACTGAACGCATAGTTCGCTCATTCCCGCTCAGGGTTTCCCAGCCGCGCCGGCTTGAGGCTTGGCTCCGGCTGCCGGAGCCGCACCCGTATCAGCGGGCTTGGTAAAGAATGTTATTGCCGTGAAAATTCCAGAAACTGTCGTCCCAGGTCGCACGGGATACTTCGTGCCTTTCGGCTTATCCGGATCGTCAAACGTAAGGTCCCCCACGTTGATGATTCGGGACAAACGGCCAAGCCGCCCGAAAAACTCCAGGACATTGAAGTACGGACCGTCGGCCTGCACTTCAAAAGGCATTTCGAAGTGGTATTCCCTGGGAACAACCACCTGTGCCGTCAACCGCCGAATCTGCACGTTGGAGGCGCTGGCCGCTCCCTGTAGCAACCGGATGAACTCGTCCGTTTCTTTTTCCTCCGGCACGATGGTCTTCAGTGTCTCCAGTTGCTTCGAGAGCGCATCCATCTGCTGCTTCAATTCCGCATAACGCTGCTTGTAGACCTGGAGTTGCGTGACTTCCTGGTTCAGCTTGGTGCGCTTTTGAACAGCCTGGTCAACTTCATCCCGCTCTCGGGCTATCGGAGAACCGGGCAGGTAAACCCCAACCAAAACCAGCACAACGGCAACCGCCGCGGCCACCAAGGCTTGCATGATCACTGACATATCGCGAAACGGATTGGCCATGGCGCCCCCTTATCCTTTCTTCGCTGGCGCCTTCCCAGCTGCAGCCGGAGTCGGCGCGTTGGCCGGCCGTGCCTGCGCTGCTGGGGGCGGAGAGACTTCTGCCGTCATCTGGAACGTGAACGTTTGCACGGCCAGATTCTTGTCGTCCTGCTTCGATTCCTTGATCTCGACCTTCTGGAAATACCCGGAGCGCTTCAGCGCCGTGATGAAGTTCGCAACCGAATTGATCGACGCGGAAGATCCTTCAAGCGACAGCGTGTTGCCTTTGCGAACCATCTCGGTCAGCCAGAGGTTTTCCGTCCGCGAGACGGTATTGGCGATCATGTCCAGCAGTTCCTGGCCGCCAGTGCGGTCGCGCTGCAGCTGCTCGATCGTCGCCACGCGCTGTTGCAGAATCACTTTTTGCTTTTCGAAAGCTTCCACTTGCAGCTTGGTCTGTTCCAGGTCCGCCTTTTGCGCTTGCAGCCTCTTGATCTGGGCATTCTCATCGTTCAACTGTTTCTGCCAGGTGTAGTAGAAGAACCCAAGAACCAGGGCGCCCAGAACCAGTCCCGCGCCGATGAACACCACGGGCGTCATTCCTCCCGTGTCCATCTGCATCGAAGGCATACGCCGTGCGGCCCTCGGTCGAATCTGTCCAAGAAGGTTTATGCGAATCATGGCTAGTCGAAGCTCCTCAACGCCAAACCAACGGCAATCGCCAGGCGCGGCGCCAGCTCGCGAATCTGGTCATCACTGTGCCGGCTCGGATTGATCAATACTTTGCGGAACGGATTCAGCTCTTCCACGGGCATCGCGAATTCTTCCCGCAGCAGATCCACCAGGCCCGGAACCCGCGCCGTGCCGCCCGCCACCACAATCCGCTGGATGTTTTCTCCACTCGCCGTGGCCCGGAAGAAATCGAAGGTCTTCTGAATTTCCAGCGTCAGAATGTCGGAGACGCTTCGCAGAATCTGCTGCTTCTGCTCGTCAGTGACGCTGGGCAGCGAATCGCCTCTCTTCAACCGCTCCGCATCTTCAAAGCTGAGGTCCAATTCCTTCTGCAGCGCATCGGTATACTGATTGCCGCCGACGCTCACGTCGCGCGTAAACAACGGGATGCCGCCGCGCACGATATTGATGTTCATCACGCTGGCGCCGATGTTCAACAGCGCCACCGTCTGCCCCGCATCCGGCTCATAGTTCACTTCGAAGCAGTTCTGTAAACCGAACGCATCAATATCCACAACCACCGGCGTCTTTCCGGCCTGCGCCAGAACGTTCGTATGATTCAGAATTTTGTCTTTCTTGACCGCCACCAGCAAAACATCCATCTGTGAGTCCATCGACTCCAGCAGCTGATAGCTCAGGTTCACGTCCGCGATATCGAAGGGAATGTGCTGGCTGGCTTCGGAAGGAATGCGGTCATAAAGCTCTTCCTCGGTCATCAACGGAAGCGGCACGCGCTTGACGATTACCGAGTGCCCCGAAACGGATGTCGCCACGTTCTTGGTCTTGATCCGCTGGGCCTCGAAAATCTTGCTGATGGCGTTCGCCACCTGCGGCGCATCCATGATCGCTCCGTCTACCACCGTGTCGGGCGCCAGCGTTTCCATGCCGAAACTCACCAGCTCGTAGCCCGCCTTCGTCGATTTCAACTCGACCGCCTTAATGGAGCTGGACCCGATGTCCAGTCCCACCAACTGCCTGCTCTTTCCGCCAAATAAACTCATCTCGCGGCCTCTTTCCCTGTCACCCGCGCCAAACTACCGGCGCCTCGCGGTCGCCTGGCTCATTTTGCGTTCCATCCAGCGGTCCAGGATCGTCTTACGAAGTTTCCAACGGTTGCCAAGTTTGAATGCGGGAATCTCGCCTTCCGTGATGTAACGATACAGGGTATCTGGCGAAATGCCCAGATATTGCGACGCCTGCCGCACATTCATTACTTCGCGCGATTCACTCACGAGGAACGCCACCCCGGCATCCGAACACACGCCTGAAGCCTTAACCGTTCGCTGCACCCGATCTGCGCTGCGGACTCTCCGCGGGTGCAACTCTTGCGAGCTTTATGACACTCTAGCACTCCGAGCGTCAAGGGATTCTATAGGTCTGTTGTCCTAACAATACGGGTAGTTTTAGGCAATTTGGGGGGTATTGGCCGCAAGCACTGTCTTACTTTGCGCAATTTGCCGGGAAATATCACAATCCGTTGTGTTTTTGCCGGCTATCAATCCTGTCCTAAAGGACGGTTATATATTGTAATCAGTCGTCCACATTTTGGCTGATGGCCGCATCGTCGCTTCCCGGCTACAAATCTAAACTCTTCCAGATAGCGTCCACACGTGCCTTCGTAGCCTCATCCATCAGAATCTCATCCGGCCACGGCCGCGTGAAACCCTCCGACTGCCATTTGCGTGTGGCATCGATCCCCATTTTCGAGCCAAAGTCCTGCATCCGCGCCGCATGATCCAGCGTATCCATCGGCCCTAGAACAAATTGCACGTCGCGCTGGGGATCCAGCGCACAAAGCGTCTTCCACACCACTTCACTGTAATTGTGAACGTTCACATCGTGGTCCACGACCACGACCACTTTCGTAAACATCGCCTGTCCCAGTGACCAAATCGCGTTCATGATTTTCCGCGCGTGCCCCGGATACGACTTTCGAATCGCCACGATCATCAAGTTGTGAAAAATCCCCTCTGCAGGCATCGCGACGTCCACAATCTCTGGATATTGCATTTTCATGACGGGCAAGAACACCCGCTCAACCGCGTGCCCCATGTAAAAGTCTTCTTGTGGCGGAGGACCAACCACCGTCGTCAGGTAGATGGGTTCTTTCCTGTGCGTCACGCACTCGACATGAAAAACCGGGTACTCTCCTTCCAGCGAATAAAATCCCGTATGGTCTCCGAACGGCCCCTCCGTGCGCATCTCTTTGAGGTCCACGTAGCCTTCCAGCACGATCTCAGCGTTTGCGGGCACTTCCAGCCCGTTCGTTTCGCACGCCACCATCTCCACAGGCTCGCGCCGCAAAAACCCCGCAAACATCATTTCATCCAGGTCCGGCGGAATCGGCAGCATTCGGCGGAATCGGCAGCATTCCCGCCAGTGCCGTCGCCGGATCCGCCCCAATGGCCACGGCAACGGGGATTCGGCCTTCCGGATTCTTCTCACGCGCTCGCCGGAAATGCTCGGCTCCGTGCTTCTGCGTCTGCCAGTGCATCCCCGTCGTCCGCTCGTCGTACACCTGCATCCGGTACATCCCAACGTTTCGCTTCCCGGTCTCCGGGTTCTTCGTAAAGACCATTGGAAAAGTAATGAAGCGCCCGCCGTCCTGTGGCCAGCATTTCAAAATCGGGAACTCCAAGAGGTTGACGTCCTTTCCCGTCCGAATGACTTCCTTGCAGGGGCCCGCGTTTACGGTCTTCGGAAAGAATGATCCGAGCTCCGCCAGCTTCGGCAGCATCTTAATCTTGTCGAAGAGCCCTTGCGGCGAATCCATTTTCAAGAATCCCTGGATTCGCTGGGCGATTTCATCAAGACCTCTGACCTCAAAGGCCAGTTCCATCCGCCGCACGCTCCCGAATGCATTGATCAACAAGGGCGTTCGCGAACCTTTCGGCTTTTCGAACAAGAGCGCGGGGCCCACGCTGTCCGGATGCCTCCCTTTCGCTCGCGCCATTCGCTGCGTCACCTCGGTAATCTCCAGTACCGGGTCAACCTCCGCGCGAATGCGTTTTAATTCCCCTTCCTTCTCCAACTTTCGCACAAACTCTCGCAAGTCAGCGTATGCCACTCATTCCTCCCAGTGGCACAGGCTTCAGCCTGTGCATACTGATCCCACATCGAGCTCTGCACCTGTAGCCGCAAACTGTAGCACGAACCCGTTTGCG
>WNFS01001962.1_pt1 | contig 15503 bp, 9 predicted proteins | sample 5400141 | NCBI WGS metagenome assembly WNFS01 (sample SAMN13153358, study PRJNA577476) | soil metagenome | isolation source: 60 cm saprolite under Madrone tree | place: USA:California | collected 2016-06-14
CAAGGCGTTTAAGCCGCCCGAGGTGAAGTTCAAGGACCTGGAAGCCCTGGTGACTTCGCGGCTGGTACGCGATCAGGTGCATTTCACATGGCGCACGGATTATCTGAAGGTCACGAACGATACCGTGCTTGTGCCGGTGACCGTACAAATTCCCAACAATCAGTTGTCGTTCCATTCGAAAGAGGGTGTTCATTCGGCGACGCTCAACATCTTCGGGCGCGTGAGCACTTTGTCGGGGCGCGTGGTGCAGACGTTTGAGGATTCCGTCAGCCGCGATTTTCCGGATAGCTTGTTCCAGCAGTCCGTGAAGCTGCAATCCATTTATCAGAAGGCAGTGCCGCTGCGGCCCGGCCTGTACCGGCTGGATTTGGTGATCAAGGACGTGCAGAGCGGAAATGTCGGCGTGACCAATTCGCGGCTGGCGGTGCCGAGATTTGAAGACGAGAAGCTGGAATCAAGCTCCTTAATCCTCGCGGATCAGATCGAGCATGTTCCCGCCAAGCAAATCGGGACGGGACAATTCGTGCTGGGTTCTTCGAAGGTGCGGCCCCGCCTCGATGGCGACTTCACGACGAACGAGAAGCTGGGGATTTACATGCAGGTTTACAACCTGAAGGCTGACGAGAAGACTCACAAATCGAACGCGACTTTTCAGTTCACGGTAAAGAAGGGCGGGCAACCCGTGCCGGGAATGCAGTTCAAGGAAACCTCGGCGGAGATGAAGCAGACAGGCGATCAAATTACGATCGAACGCCTGCTGCCGCTGGCTACGCTGGCGCCGGGGAAGTACACATTGGAAATCAATGCCACGGATACCCTTTCCAATCAGACGATTTCCCGGACGGCGGAATTTACAGTGAAAGCGGCGACGGAGACAAAGTCGGCGTCGAATACTGTACCTGGGAGGTAACGCGACGTGAAACAAGGACGGCTCCGCATCCTAGGGGCTCTGGTCCTGGCCGTAACATGCTCGTCCCTTGGGGCGAACAGGACGGCGGCGCAGGCGAAACTCGTCTCCGGGAAGCTCGCCGGGGTCGTCCGCGATACGGCGGGCACTCCGCAGATGGGTGCCAGCGTGGAAGTGATTCCCGAAGCCACGGGGATACTTTCCACTGTCGACTTGCTTACGAACACGCAAGGCATTTTCCGCGGCGAGCGTCTTGCGCCGGGTTTTTACACCGTGCGCGTGACTCTCGCGGGTTTTCTGCCGACACTCGAGAAGCACGTCCGTATTACCGCTAATCTCACCACGGTCGTGCGAATCCAGCTGGAATCGATGTTCACCTCGCTCGAGCAACTGCGCCGGCAACCGTCTGCTGCGAACATTGAGACCGACGACTGGAAATGGGTGCTGCGCTCGGCCTCTGCGACGCGACCGGTCTTGCAGTGGATCGATAAAGACGCCGTTACCGCTGCAAATGGAAGCGCTGAGACCCGCGGCGGGCAGCCTCGAATGCAACTGGAATTTACGGAAGGCGCCCGGCGCCCGGGTTCGGTTTCTAATTTGGCGTCATCGCCGGCAACGGCGTTTGCGTACGACCAGAAACTCGGCGGAACAGGCAGTCTCGTTGTCGCAGGACAAATGAGTTATGAGGATGAGGCGCCAGCGGGCGGAATTGCCACCATTTGGCTGCCCTCCGGTTCGCTGGGCGCAGGCCCGCACACGGCCCTGGTGATGCGCGAATCGCGGCTGGGACCAGGGGGGCCGACATTCCGCGGTGTGCGGATTGACCAGGGCGGAACGCTGGCTCTTGGCGACCGCATCGCGCTGCGCTACGGCGGCGAATACGTGTTGGTGGGGCTGGGAACGGCAGCCTCGTCAATGCGCCCGAGGTTGGAGCTCGATACGCGCGTTTCGGAAGTGTGGCGCACCGCGCTGATTTATGCATCGCAACCGGGCACGCCGGGCGTGCTGGAACCGGAGGAAGGCGAAAGTGGCTCCCTGACGGCGGCGTTGAATGCGCTGGACGCGTTTCCCGCGCTGTTGTGGCGGGGTGGGCATCCCACGTTGCAGGGTGGCTCGCATGAAGAGATGTCCGCGGAGCGCAAACTGGGGACCAGCGGGAAGTTGCAGATCGCGGCGTTCCACGATGACAATCGCCACGTCGCGGTATTCGGCCGCGGCAACAACCTGCCTGCGGCGGATTATTTTCAAGATTATTTTTCGAACGGCTTCGCTTATGACGGCGGCTCATCCAGCAGCTGGGGCGCGCGCATCGCGTTGCGAGAAAAGCTGGACAGCGGTGTCGAGTGGACAGCGGTTTACGCGTTCGCGGGAGCTCTTACGTCCGGAGAGGCGGCCGACGGCGTGCTTCGAGATGCTCTGCGAACAGCGGGGCGGCATTCGCTGGCAGCCAGTATCTCTACCCGAGTGCCACACCTAGGCATGAAGGTGAATGCTGGGTATAAGTGGATAAACGGTGTGACTGTTTCCCGCGTGGATGGCTTCGGTGAATCTCTCTTCCAAATGGATCCGTATATGCACGTTGGGGTGCGTCAGGCGCTGCCAAAATTCGGGCGGGGAAGATGGGAAGCGATCGCGGACTGCAATAACCTCCTGGCGCAGGGCTATGTGCCGGTCAACAGCCGCGATGGACGTACCGTTTTGGTACCGGCCTTCCGGACTTTCCGTGGCGGATTGAGCTTGCAATTTTAGCTCGTTTTGGGCTATCAAAAGTTGTATCGTACCTATTAGAAATTGGATTCCCATCGGATGGCCCGGCCCATGCCCTCGCAATTGATTGAAAGAAAACGAGTTCCTCGCATGGGCTTCTACCAAACATTGGAGATGGATTTGCAGCTGATCTTTTGGAGCGGGGTCTATCCCTGTCGGCTTCGACCATGAAGCAGAACCTTCGGGTGAGTCTCGGGGCTGTCGTGCTGGCGCTCGCCACGCTTGCGGCGGTGATCTTTGCGCTGCTGAATTTTGACCAGCGGGCGCGCTTCGAGGCTCCAGACGATGGCGTGGCGTGGCTCGATACCGACCACGGCGTTCAGGCCTGGCAAGTAACGCCCAACTCGCCCGCATCACGGGCAGGGGTTCGCGTCGGCGACCACCTCATCGCCATGAACGGCGCGCCCGTGACGAGCGCCATCCAGGTGACGAAACGTTTGTGGCGGGCCAGTCTCTGGACGCAGTTGCGATACAAGCTAACACGCAATGGCGAGGAGTTCGAGACGCCGCTGGTGACCGCGCCCGCGGAAAAACCCGCTTCGATTGAAAATTATCTTCGTGCCGTCGGCTTGTTTTACCTGTTCATCGGTTTGTTTATTTTTATCCGCCGGTGGAATGCGCCGCGCGCCGTCCACTTCTACGTCTTCTGCCTTGTTTCTTTTGTTCTTTATTCGTTCCACTACAGCGGCAAGCTGGACGCCTTCGACTACGAGGTTTATTGGGCGAAGATCGCCGCGCTGCTGCTGGCGCCCGCATTGCTGCTGCATTTCGCGCTGGTATTTCCGGAGCGCGCGGAAGCGCCGAGGCGGCTGCTGTCGAAGCTCGGGTTCGTCTATGGTCCCCCGCTGGTGCTGCTGCTGATTCATGTCAGCACGGCTTTCCAGGCGCTTGGGTTTGTTCCCTGGCTCGGTTCGCGAGTGGTGCTCGATAAGATCGAGCTAAGTTACCTGGGTGCATGCTTCCTGACGGCGGGGATTGTCTTCTACAAGAGTTTCCGCGGCGCACCGTCCGGCATTTTGCGGCAGCAATTGAAATGGCTCACCGGCGGCGCCTTCGCCGGGAGCTTGCCCTTCACGCTCTTCTATATCGTGCCGTACGTGTTCGATGCGGCGCAAAGCGCGTGGATGAAATTCTCGGTGCTGAGCCTGGTGCTGATCCCGCTCTGTTTTGGTTACGCGATCATTCGCTACCGCTTGATGGATGTGGACATTATCTTCAAGCGCGGGTTGGCGTACACGGCGGCGACCGCCGGCGTGGCGGCGGTGTATTTTTCGGTAGTCGCGTTGATGGCGCAGATATTCCACGCTCAGGCCACCGGCCTCGCGGGCGGGATGATTGCCATCGTGACCGCGGCGTTCCTATTTCACCCATTCCGTGAATGGATTCAAGCGCGGCTGGACCGCTTCTTTTACCGCGACCGCCTTGACTACCGGCGCACGCTGATTGAATTTGGCAGCACGCTGACAAATGAAGTGCGCATCGATCCGATGCTGGGCTCAGTGATGGACCGCGTGTCGCAGACGCTGCTGGTCGACCGGCTGGCAATTTTCATGGACGACCCGGCCGCGCCCGGTGAGATGCGGCTGGTGCGGTCCATGGGTGTGCGACTGGAGGAACCCATGGATCTCAGCCTCCTCGCGCCGTCGCGGCCGGAGTTTGCCCGCGGGGCGCTCTTCTTCGAATCGCCGCGTGCGGCGAGGGACGTCACGGTTTCGCAGCGGCGCACACTCGAGCAGCTCGACCTGAACTATTTTGTTCCCTGTCGCATCCGCGAGCACACCGTGGCCGTGCTGGGCCTCGGCAAGACGGTGGATGGCGACTTCCTTTCGAGCGATGACGTGGAAGTGGTGCAGACCATTGCGGGCTATGTCGCGGTGGCGCTCGATAACGCGCAGCTTTACACCTCGCTCGAGCAGAAGGCGCTGGAAATCGCGCGGCTGAAGGATTTCAGCGAAAACATCGTGGAATCGCTGAACGTAGGCGTGCTGGCCGTGGATCTCGGGGGAATCGTCGAGAGCTGGAATACGAGGATGGAACAGCTCTTCGGCGTGGCGCGTCAGGAAGCCGTGGGACGCCAGTTGAGTTCGCTGTTGCCGGAGGAGCTGTCGGCGGAGATTGCCTCACGCGGCGATCAGGAACAGATCACCGGGATTTACAAGCAGCGTTTGCAGCACCATGGGAAATTGCTGACGCTGAACGTTTCGATTACTCCCCTGGTAAGCAAATCCGGCGAGCGCATCGGACGCCTGCTGCTCTTCGACGATGTGACGCAGCGCGAGCGCATGATAGAGCAGATGACGCAGACGGAGAAGCTGACTTCGCTCGGGCTCCTGGCCGCAGGCGTGGCGCACGAAGTGAATACGCCGCTCGCGGTGATTTCGAATTATATCCAGATGCTGGCGAAACAGATGCCCGAGGGAGACCCGCGGCAGGCGATTATCGAAAAGATCGTAAAGCAGACGTTCCGCGCGAGCGAGATTGTCAACAACTTGCTGAGTTTTTCGCGGACGGGCGCGGCGGAGCTCACGGACGTGGACGTGAATCGCGTGGTGGAGGAGACGCTGTCGCTCGTGGCGCACCCGCTGAAAACTTCGCACATTCAGGTGGTCAAGCACCTGGGGCAGACAATTCCCGCGGTGCGCGGCTCGGCCAATAAATTGCAGCAGGTATTCCTGAATCTGTTTTTGAACGCGCGCGATGCCATGCCCGGCGGGGGCATGCTGGAAGTGCGCACGGGTGCGCACAACGGAGGCGTCGAGGTGGAAATCGCGGACACCGGCGCGGGGATTCCGCGGGAACACATTCACCGCATCTTTGATCCCTTCTTCACCACCAAGGGCAACGGCAGGGGCACGGGCCTCGGCCTTTCCGTAAGCTACGGCATCATCAAAGAACACGCAGGAAAGATTGACGTGCGCTCGACACCGGGCAAGGGCACGTCCTTCCACGTTGAGCTGCCCGCCGCCGGGAAAGCAGTTCATGTCTAAGGGCTCCATCCTAGTCATTGATGACGAATCGGAAATCAGGGAAGGCCTGGAGCTGTTGCTGACGGGCGAGGGGTACGGTGTTTCGAGCGCGGAGACGGGCGAATCCGGCCTGGCAAAGCTCGAAGAGCATCCCTTTGATCTGCTGCTGCTGGATGTGAGTTTGCCGGACCGCAACGGCCTCGAGCTGCTGCGGGAGATCCGGCGGCGCGATCCGCACCTTTCCGTTGTCCTGATCACGGCATACGGATCCATCGACATGGCGCGGGCCGCTTTCAAGAGCGGCGCGATGGACTACATCACCAAGCCGTGGTCGAACGATGAGTTGCTGGCGCAGGTGGCTCAGGCGGTGGAATCGCGGAGGCTGCGCGAAGAGAACGTGCAGCTCAAGCGCGCGCTGAAGCAGCGCTTCAATTTCCCGAATATCGTGGGGAAGAGCGAAAAGATGCTGACGCTGCTGGACCTGGTCACGCAGGTGGCGCCCTCGCGCTCCACGGTGTTAATCAGCGGAGAAAGCGGAACCGGCAAAGAGCTGATCGCCAAGGCCATTCATTCGGCGTCCACGCGCGCGGACAAGACCTTTGTGCCGGTGAATACGGGCTCGATTCCCGTGGATCTCCTGGAGTCGCAGCTCTTTGGCCACGTCAGGGGCGCGTTCACGAGCGCCGTCGCTTCGAAGAAGGGCCTTTTCGAAGTGGCCGATCAGGGCACGATTTTTTTCGATGAGATTGCAACCATCAGTCCGGAGACGCAAGCGAAGCTGCTGCGCGTCATCCAGGAGCGCGAATTCATGCGCTTGGGCGGCACGGAGCAGATTAAGGTGGACGTGCGCATCGTCGCCGCCTCCAACGTGGATTTGCTCACGCTGGTGCGCGAAGGGCGATTCCGCGAAGACCTCTACCATCGGCTGAATGTGATTCACCTGCAGATCCCACCGTTGCGCGACCGGCGGGAGGATATTCCCATCCTGCTGGCGCATTTCCTGGGCCGCTACTGCCAGGAAAATGGCAAGCCGCTGCGGCAGTTCACGTCCACGGCGATGAAGCTGATGATGGATTACGATTGGCCGGGAAATGTGCGCGAGCTGGAGAACGTGGTGGAGCGCGCGGTGGTGCTCTCCACTCAGGAACGAGTGGATGCCGACCTCCTGCCGGAAAATATCCGCAGCAAGGAGATCGTCCGCGGCGTGCGGCTGCAGCTCTCCGAATTTCTTCCCGCGCTGCCCGGTGAGCCGGGGGCGCGCAGCGGGGCCGATCATTCGAAGCCTTCACTTTTTCAGATCATGGACGAGATCGAGCGCCGCGTTATCGTGGACATGCTCGAGCGCACCGGCTGGAACCAAACAGAAGCCGCGGAACGCTTCCTGATTCCGCTTTCCACCCTCAATCAAAAAATCAAGCGGCTGGGAATTGACGTGCGCCACCGTGGCCGCGGGGACGAAGCCTTTTCCGCCTCCTCGGGGAAATAGACTCATCAGGGCAAAGCAGCGCTGTTCCTGATTCGGCTATTTCATGTTGCATTAGTGGAGTGGCTAGGCAGAGTGCCGGGGGAATGCTAGTGCGCCTAACGAGTTCCGCGGCACGCCCCGTGTCCGAATGCGCAAACGCTGATTTGATTCGTCCTAGCTGTCGGTATAATCGAATTTGCGGATTCTCTAATGGCTATGGCCCGCAGGAATCAGTCAGTGAGCCGCATGACGATGAGGCTCACGCTCTAGCCGTTGACCGGCAAGGCGATCGCGACGACGATGCCGAAGTACTCTGAGGAGGCTCATTGCGTTATTTGATTACCGGCGGCGCCGGTTTTATCGGCTCCCATTTGGCGGAACGTCTTCTTGAACGCGGCGACAAAATAATTCTCCTCGACAACCTCTCCACAGGAAGCATGGAAAACATCCGGCACCTCAAGGCTTCCGGCCGGATGGAGTATCACTTGGACGCCATCGAGAACCGACATCTGCTGGCCGAGCTGGTGGACGACGCGGATGTGGTTGTGCATCTTGCTGCGGCCGTGGGCGTGCGGCTGATTGTAGAAAGCCCGGTGCGCACGATTGAGACGAACGTAAACGGTACCCAGATGGTTCTGGAAGCAGCGAGCAAGAAGCGCAAATTGGTTCTGACGGCATCGACGTCCGAGGTTTACGGCAAGAGCACTCAAGTGCCGTTTCGCGAAGACGCCGATCTGGTTATCGGACCGACGAACAAAGGGCGATGGAGTTATGCGGCATCGAAGGCGCTGGATGAATTTCTGGCGCTTTCCTATTGGAAAGAGAAAAAGGTGCCGGTGATCGTGGTGCGGTTGTTCAATACCGTCGGGCCGCGGCAGACCGGGCGCTATGGAATGGTGCTGCCGAACTTTGTGAAGCGAGCGCTGGAGAACGAGCCGATCCTTGTGTACGGCGATGGGAAGCAATCCCGGTGCTTCTGCGACGTGCGCGATACAGTCGAAGGACTCATCCGCTTGATAGACAGGGATTGCGCCGTGGGTGAAGTGGTCAACGTCGGCAATACGGAAGAGGTTTCGATCGAGGGACTTGCGCGAATGGTGAAAGAGCGTACCGGAAGCGCGTCGCCGGTCAACTACGTCCCGTATGACCAGGCGTACGAGCCGGGATTCGAAGATATGATGCGGCGCGTTCCCTCCGTGGATAAGCTCCACGCCCTGACCGGCTTTCGCCCGAAGACGCCACTCACTGAAATCATCGACCGCGTAACCGCGTACTTCCTGCACAAGAGCGACGAATCGGTTCAGACGGTGGCCACAGGCACGGCCGTCTGATAGAAACCTTCCGCCGAATGTCCATATACTAAAGGGAATGCTTCGTTCCCGGTGTGAGCTCGCACCGGGAAGTCTTGGCGCCTATCATTACCCGCTGAGGAAGGGTCGTCGGGGTGGCGGGGGACAAAGAGCTCATTCTTCGGGTGTTTCGTTCGTGGAAATGCATGGTCTAAATACGCCGCCCCGGCCTGGCGCACGAGGCAGGCGTCGTCCTGGTTTCTCCCAAAAAAAAAGAGGAACTGGGCGAGGCGCTGGTGCGCGTCTTGAGCGATCACGAGTATCGAACTTCGTTGGCTGAACGAAGCCGCCGGGCATACGAGCGGATGGCAGATTGAGACCGGCGCTAAGCCGGGAACGAGGGACTGACGAGGTTGCAGCTCGATATACACGGCAGAGGATAGCATGCCGGTACGGATAGGTTAAGTAATAAGCAGGGAACGGCGAGAATTGAGGGGTGAACGGCAATGGGGCGGGATGAACGGTGCGGGCGGCAGTAAGACGGCCAAGAAAAAGCAAAGTTAAAACCCAAGAGATCCGCCCTTGCCCCGACCCGGTCCCCGATCAGATCGGAGCAGGCGGGGTAAACGCCACCCGCAAGGATGGGGCACCCCGACAGGGTCGGGGCAGGCGCAAATTGTTTCTAACGCGATGAGGCCGGGCCACCCGCTGCTTGACGCAAGGAATTCTAAGATTGAGGTCGGGCCGCCTCCTGGCCAGGACGAATAGGACGTTGGGGTAATTGAGGTGGGTGCCCTGGCCATGGGAGGCAGCCCGATGTCACGTAATGTACAAGCATCCTTCATCAAGGCGCTGGTCGCCGCAATCGAGCGTTTATCCTCATCTCGTATCAGGTAGTTCCTCTAGTACCCCCGGGGCCTCTTTTCGATTTGGCGTTTGACTTCGACAGAATGGGATGCAAAGTCCAGTCCGAGAAGCTCCATGCGCCCGGAGGTGGGCGCCAAGAGGCCGGTGAGCATTTTGATGGTAGTTGATTTGCCGGCACCATTGGGGCCCAGAAAACCGAAGAATTGGCCGGCCGCGACCTGGAGATTGATTTCGTCCACAGCGGTGAGGCTGCCGAAGCGCCGCGTGAGCTTGTCCGTCGAGATAGCGATAGGCGGCACGACGACTCCTCGTCGGAACGTCTAAAATTGCAGAAAAACTCTAGCACGACTCGCTTCGGCTTCGGAGATGCAAGCTCTCGCGCTGAACTTCTACTTCGCAAAGGATATTAGGAAGGCTTCGGTGGACCGGGAACAGGGGTGGCGAATTGCAGCTCCCTTGCCGGCATTGCGGCCAGGGCGGCGGGCAGTTCCACGCGGAAGACAGCCCCGCCTTCCTGGCGGTTGTAACAGAGAATCTTTCCAGCGTGTTCCTGCACAATGCCGAAACAGATGCTCAGGCCGAGGCCGGTGCCTTTCCCGACGGGTTTGGTGGTGTAAAAGGGGTCGAAGACACGGTGAGGCTCCTTGATGCCCGGCCCAGTGTCGGAGAACAGCGCGACGACGTTGGATCTATCGCGCATCGTTTTCACCGTGAGGACGCCGCCATTCGCGGCCTCCATGGCGTCGATGGCATTGCTGACAATATTGAAAAAGACTTGCATCAATTGATTGCCATCGCCGCGGACGCCAGGGAGAACGGATTCCAATTGGAGGTCGACGCGCGTCCTTCCGGAGCGCAGATCGAGTGCGCGGAGCTGCACGGCGTTGGTCACCACCGTATTGATGTCCAGAAGAGTGCGTTCCGGAGGAACCTGGCGGGCGAAACTGAGAAGGTTTCCCACGAGGGTTTTCGTGCGCCGGGCCTGATCCCGAATTTTGGAAGCGAGCCCCCGCGCTTTCTCCGGCAGCGAAGGGTCATCTGCCAGCAGGTCCGAAAAACCCAGTATGGCCGTTAATGGATTGTTGATTTCATGCGCCGCGCCAGCCGCGAGTTGGCCAAGGGATACGAGTTTTTCGGACTGCACGAGTTGCGCCTGCAGCCGCTGCAAGTCTTCGATAGATTGCTCCGATTGAGCCAGTAAACGTGAGCGGTCCACTTCCGTGAAATGGGTGCGCAGAAAGATGAGCAGGGCAAGCGGGATGGCGGCGATCAACGTCGTCAACAGGCGAAAATCACGCACTTCCGGCCCATCATGGGCGAAACGCAGCGTATAGATGGCAAAGACCGGAAGAGAGATGACCGCAAGCATGGCCATGCGAGCCGCCCAGACACTTTCTCCCCGCTGCGGATCGGGCTCCGTCTCATAATCGCTTTCCGAGGGAGCATCCAGCTTGTCGCGATTTCGATAAGCGATCAGGCCGGCCAGGCCGTACCACAAAAAGGAAGCGATAAGCGGCAGATCGTAGAGGCTGCCCGTGTAGTATTCGCCTGCATCGTTGGCGACATCCAAGGACAAACTGGCCAGCATGTAGAGAGCTGCGGCTCCGAAGAGATTCGCGTAGACCAGCCGCCAGGCGCCGCTCGAACGCAACCAGAAGGCCCCAAATCCGCAGACGATCAGCATGTTCTGGATATTGGAGAGGAGATTGAAATTAAAATTGTATTGACCCACTGACGGCGTGGCGTACATCCAAGGCAAAACCACGAAGAAGTAGAGATACACCCACCAGGTCAATAGAAGGACAAAGTCCAGGTAGCCAAAACGCAAGCGGAGTTCCCCGCGTTTGCGATGCGGGCGCAAAGCCAGCGCCGCTATCACGGGGATCCCGCGGATGAAGAAAACGATATCGCCTGCATAGAGTTCAGGGACGGACTTGTGCAGATAGACTTCAAAGTACGTCCACTGGAACATTCCGATCATCCAGAGCGTGCAGCCCATTGCCAGCAGCATCCAGAAAAGATTGCGACGCCAATGGGGAGTGCCTGCATTCAGAAGAAGTCCGGCATTGGCCAACAGAGGCACAACGCATTGCACCAGGTTCCCGAAAGTGACCAGAGATGGGCTGTTTCGCGGGAGTGCCAGCGAAACCACAGCATAGGTGCCGAGGACAAATAGCCAGACTCCGGCCGTCCAGCCGATTGTGCGGGAAGGAGACATGGGCTTGCGTCCATCCATTGTAGTTGCGAAGGGGGCTTTCAGACGCGAGCGTTCAACCCCGAATGGCGTAAGGATAAACGAAAAAAGGCAATTCGGAGCGGAGATAGGGAAATTCGCACTTCCTGAATCTGACAAACGCTGGCGGAGGAGGGGGGATTCGAACCCCCGAGACCCTTTCGAGTCTAACGGTTTTCAAGACCGCCGGTTTCAACCGCTCACCCACTCCTCCGGTTGTGATTTTAGCGCACTCTGTGGCTCAGGAGTGCATGGGTAAGAGTTTTTGGGCTCAAAGAGAGTTTCTGTTCAAGAAGGCGGCTGGCAAAGTTTGCAGTGTTAGATCAAAACACAAACGGTCCTCCGGGCAGACAAGTCAACTAAAGACGAACTGAAATGACCCCTCTACGCAAAGATTTTTCCCACGTTGATGCGCTTCCTACGTTACATTCTTTCGATGCATGGCCGCTAAAAATCGGAGGAGACCAAGCTGTGATGAAAGCCGCCACGAGCTTATTATTCGCGATCATCGTTCTTGCGCCGACGGCATTGTCACAAACTGCGCCGGAGCGTGGCAGCAACGAACTGCAAGTATGGACTGGAGGAGGACACGGGCTGAACGGGAGCACGTCCAATACAGGATTGTGGAACGTGGGGTTGCGTTACGGGTGGGTGTTGACCAATCCGCATGGTCCCGGTTTTCTACGGGGAAGATTTGAATATGCCGTCGACGTAGTCCCGGTATTTTTGGTGTTCCAACCAGCGGGTACTACGTACGGTTTCGGCGTCAATCCGTTCGCTCTGAAATGGAACTTGGAGAGGCGCGGCGGCGTCGTCCCCTATTTTGAACTCGGCGGGGGAACATTGTTCACGAATCACCAAGTGCCAGCGGGAACCTCGCGCGTCAATTTTACGAGCAGTGGGGCATTTGGTATGCACTTCCTCCGCAGAAAATACAATTGGAGCATTGAAGTGCGTTACATGCACATCTCCAACGCAGGCCTCTCGACGCCCAATCCCGGCATCAATACTCTCCAGGTCCGTCTAGGCATGGGCAGGTTCTCGCGGGCTCAGTAGGCGAGCTGCCGGATGGTCGTATGGAGATGTTATGGGTCATCCTGTCAGTCCGGCTAAGTGATTTGGCGAACTTCAGGCCGCAGGTTGCAGGTCACCTGGCGCATTGAAAAAAGTACAGAGTATCGCGCTTATCGTGTTCGATGCGGCGGTGGCGGCAGCGGGATATTCCATTGTACCCCGGGATAGAGGCTGGGTATGCGAAAGGCTCGATAAGCCAATTGTCCAATCACATCCATTTGCCAAACGAGCCGCGGAACCGAATCTTGTGTAACTTCTTGGACTCCTGACCCCGACGGTAGATCAGGGTCGAGGGCAATATCGAACTCAGCGTCTCCATTTTCCAACGTGTTGATGCTCCCGCAACAGAAAGAAAAAATGGGCAGCTTGTCTTGCCACAAAATCTGCGCGGTCTTGGACGTTTCGTCCAATTGGAAAAGAACCGGGCGACTGTAACACGCAGGAGCGCCCGGAGATCCACAGACGGTTCCGTTTGAATCCATAATCCGGTTATTACCGTTGTCGAAGAGCATGAGCGGAAACACTCCGGAACTTTTCGCACCAGTAAGCACGGGATAATGCTGGGCGTAGTTGAAATCGGCGGGGCTTCCACCGGGAATGACGAAGTCCCCACTAGGGCCCAGCCTCCAAAGGATACTGCCATCGCCGGCGCCATCTCTATAGTTGATTTTGACTACCCAATCTTGGTTCCGCATCGAAAGAATCAAGTTTCCATCGTCAGGAGAGTCGATTATCGCGTTCGCGTGAGTCCAATCCGGAAAACTGAGAGGATGGCGATTTACGTCAAGGTGGTCGAAAGCGGACCAGACCCAGACCGGCTTTCTGTTTTGGTCAAAATCGATCAGAGCGTCGCCAAGGACTTGTGTGGTACCTGGAAGCCCCGGCAAGTTGGTGAACGAGTGAAATGTATTCGCTAGAAGGATGAGATGCCCGTTCGGCAGCGGCAAGATATCGTGGTGTAGAGCTCCAATAGCGAGTTGGAATCCCGCTTGCGAAAGCGCTAAGTTGACGTCACCAGCGGAGAATTGAGAAATCGTCTCACCTGCGAGATTGATTTCACGAACCCCGTTAAAAATTCCAGTGACCACCAACAGGAAATCACCGTTCGGCAGAAGTTTGATTGGGAATGGGGAATCAAGCTCCCCCGAATCCTCCAGATCGTAGAACCAGACTAAGTTTCCCTCCAAGTCAAACGCTGAGGCGGTTACCTTCTCCGTCGCGGGAACGGGTGCAGAAAAGACGTCAATGAGTTCTATGCCGGGACTAGGTTCGAGACCATCCGGACGAGTGACGGTGACTTGCGGTATGCGTTCGGGCGGCAAACCTCCCGTATTGAAGACATGATCCGAGTCAAACGACTGTGAGCCGTCGGGAAGATTCATCCTAGCGCGCATGTGGTAGGTCGTAAACACCCGCATCCCCGCGACGAGAATGCTTACTGGGCTGCCGTCCAAAGGAGCCGGCACTGCCCAAGTCTGCAGTCCGTAGGTTGTATCCGTTCCGAAATCTATCGTCACCGCAGCGCCACTAGGGGGCACAATGGTGTACCTCGCCACTTGGGGATTTTGTGTTGGAGTAACCGCGCCTCCTTGAAGCGAATTTGGTGTGAATCCGGCTCCAGGCAGGGCACCTGGCATGGCAGGATTCGCACAACCCCCAATCCAGAAGGCTTGAAGCAGGGATAACGCCAAAAGGGTTCGCTCTGTAATCGATTGCATCGCTTGGAGTTCCTCCGATTTTCGGGCTGCCTTGGTAGAGAACGCGATGATTTCTGTTCCAAAATGGGACAAGAATATAACGAGAGATTCCCGTTTCAAGTGGAAAAAGTTCTCTTACTCGGGAAAGTAAAGGGGAGTGCTCGGTTAGCCCAATTAAGACTTTCGTTAACTTCTGACAATCGAATTCTTTATGGATACTCTTCAGGGGACACACTCGGGGCTTCGTCAAAATAGAGAGGGGGCACGAAGGCAACTCTCGAAGCTTGTCTCGCTACAAATCAACTGAGCGAAAGGGATGTTCTCGGAGCAAGCTACTACAGGAAACAAGATCCGCGACGAAATAGGCAGGTATGACGAGGACTGAATCTTGAGATGGCAAGCGGTTTGAAGTTGAGGCGAGGGATGGCTACCATAGGGACGCGCGAAAATGAATCTGAAGCCGGAAAATCAAGGGCGGACCGAATGAGTGGATTCAGATGGATCGCTTTGCTTTTTTTCATCAGCTTTGCGACAAGCGTCTGGGGGCAGGCAGAACAGGCGCAAGACAGCAAAATTACCGATCCCGCTCAGGGAGACAACAAAGGCAGCTCGACAAAGAAGAATGCCGATACGCGACCGGCGAGCGATAGTCCCGGCCCTCTATTGAAGAATCTTGTGCACGACCAAGAGGATATCTGGACGAGTCCGTTCCGGCTGAAGCCAGGCGACCTGAAGTGGGCCGTGCCGTTCGCAGGGATCACCACCGGGTTGATCATGACGGACCGGACTGCCTCTCACGAGGCTAGCCGCCGTTACGTTAATGGCAGCAAGACATTCTCCGATGCCGGACTGGCTATTGCCGGAGCTTCGTCCGCCGGGTTTTATCTGCTGGGCCGGTATACCGGAGACAGCCAGAAGCGCGAAACCGGTATTCTCACCGGAGAAGCGATGGCGAACGCGCTGGCCGTTGATGAGGTGCTCAAGTATGCGTTCCAACGTCAACGTCCGTTCGAAGTCAAAGGGGCTGGCCGCTTCTTTCAGGGCACAAGTCACGACTCCTTCCCATCTGCTCACGCTACTCTTGCCTTCGCTTTCGCCTCGGTTTTGGCGCATGAATATCCCGGATGGTTCACCAAACTGCTGGCATACGGGGGCGCTTCGGCCATCAGCGCTGCGCGCGTCACCGGCAAACAGCACTTTCCCTCCGACGTCTTCGTTGGAGGCGCTCTCGGCTATTT
>WNFS01007652.1_pt1 | contig 15500 bp, 14 predicted proteins | sample 5400141 | NCBI WGS metagenome assembly WNFS01 (sample SAMN13153358, study PRJNA577476) | soil metagenome | isolation source: 60 cm saprolite under Madrone tree | place: USA:California | collected 2016-06-14
CCAACAGGCTTCTCACGAGGATCGGCCAATTGATGTATCGCCATATCGGATAGCCGGCGATAGCACCAACGAGGCAAATTTGCTTGTTCTCGATGTTTCGATGGGTTTAGAGAGAAGCATCCGCGCCGCAGAGTTAGATCGCATCGGCCTCAGGCTGCTGAATTGCTTCATCGCAAGCGATGAAGCAGGTGCGTAGCCGTTCTAGCTCAGCGCCAGTGATGCCGCTGTTCTTGAAGACTTCTTCCCAGTTTGCCTTTACTTTTTTCTGGGCATCGACCGCAAGTGCGATAGCTTGAGATTGGGATAATCCAAAGCTTGCGGCATCGCTCAAAGCGTTTTTCAAAGTGGCCTGGCGGCCATTGCGGCCTACGCCGATCGCAAGATCTCGTTCCAAGCTTACTTGCGGATACGGCACGATATCGTAAGCGGGGGACAGTCGCCATCCCTTGCGGTCCCACAAAAAACCATGGTTTCTCAAGTGGTCGTCAGTATTGTTACACAGAATGTTGAATAGCATCCTCCGCCACAATTCCTTGGAATCGTTGACAGGGTCAGATCCGAAAAGGCGCAACTGTTCTGCTAGGCGCCGGTAGCTTTGCTGCGAGGACTCGCTTTCATGGGCACCGGTGATCGTTAAACCGGAGATAAATGGTATTCGGAAATATGTCGCGCCGTTTGGTGTCCTATCGAAGCGCTCAATCAGATAAATGTCTTGTCCGAGTACTTTTTCAATACGCACAGCTGGCACAGTTATCCCTGCAAGATGTGCGAGTGTCATGGTCGCGTATTCCGCACGGCACATCGGCAAGTGGTCGTCGGCGCGGCCGAATTTCGCGATCCATTGTTTTCCGTCGCGTTCCGTCGTCGCCTTTGGGCGAGCTCCTCCTAACGAAGAGCCGCGAGAGAGGAAGCGTGCATGCTTACGCGGCAAATCGTCGGCCGTGTCGACATCCCGCACAGCCTCTAACATCGCCTTTAGGTCTAGGTCTTCGCCGTCCAAATTCTGCTCGGTCCACGGGACAATTCGTTGGGGGCCGGAGAGATCCGGTCCAAAGGCCAGCGCACCGACGCGAGCATCGCCGGTTGCCACTAAGTAGTCGAATTCCGATAAAGGCCGCGCGCCAGCGGCGCGATCCATAAGATGCCTCCCCCAGCCGTCGGGCGCGGCATCGCGAATGCCGTTGAAGAGGAGAAAATCCTCAGGTGCGGTGTAGAGACGGTCAGGATCTGTGTCCGGCAATGGGAGCTGGATCGGATCAATTGTTAGTCGGTCTTTCCGCTGAAGGTATCGGCGACCGTAGCGGAAACGAGCAGTTGCCTCGCGGCCGGAGCCGATTGTTTCGATCACGCCTGCGGGGACCGGCCCATCTTCAAGATAGATGTACACGTATGCTTCTGGCATGGTTCACTCAGAAATCGTACTTGTCGGTGCGATTTTTCGTTTTGCGAAAATCTCTCGGCAAGTTCCTGATTTCTTCCTGTAGCCCGGTCGCATCAGTCTCCGGCGACACCAAGTCGCCCAAACGCCGATGCATGCCGAGAATCCAGAGCGCGGCAGCTACGATCCCTATTCCCACGGCGGGATCGCCCTTTTCCATTCGTTGCACTGTTTTTAGGTTGACCATCATACGGTCGGCCATCTCCCGCAACGACAGATGCCGACGCTTACGCGCAACGGCGAGGTCATGACCGAGCTTCTGTAACTGGTCAACCGCAACGGCTGGAAGCGCTTGGGAGGATTGGCTAGCCCTAGTCATAAGGCAAATTATACCCATATAAGGGTAGATTACCAGATAAAAGACCTCCATATGAGTACACTAACCAACAGATCCCAGTTAATCAACCAGGAGTCGAGTTCCGTCTCGCTCGTTCACCCAACAAATTTTATTATCTGTTCCCATTCCCGCTTGCTCTTTCCAAATCCTTGACAAGCTGCTAATGGAGCCTTAGTGTTCTTTCAGTGCCCGTTGTTCCCGTGCGTTCATAACTTCTGATGATTCTTAGTATCGGCTGAGTCCATCGGTCAGCGGTAGCACAAGGGTGCAGCTATGTGGCGATCTATCTCGCTCCTCGGAATTCTAATCGCATCACCTGCAATCGGCTGGTGTGACACAGTTCAGTTTACAGTTAACACCACGAATATCGGAACGCTCATCCAAGGACCAGGGGACGTCGACCTCTTCTCCTCTGGCCTCAATGGCACTGTGCTCGCGGGTCAAAGTCTATCGTTGGATTTGGTGCTCAGTGATGATGTGCTCGCAAGACTATTTCTGATAGACCCCGGCACGTTCGGGATAGGGCTCATTATCCATACGAACGCAGGAACATTTCCGGGATTTGCGGGACCTACTACGGGACATCTCCTCGCCCCTAATGGTAACCAGTTCGGCGGCACTCAGGTTGCTGGGGGAGCCGCGGGTAATGATGGGACATTTGACGTGGGGCTGGTTTCGTTTACGTCAAGCAATTTAGCAGGGGCGCAAATATTTGATATCGGTGGCGTGAACTTCGACACCTCATTTCCGGACACCGGATTTGTTATCACCGATGCTCAGCTTCGCTTGAGTTTAAATAGTGCCGACCGAGTCGAATTCGGATCCGCGCAGCAGTTGCCAGAGCCCTCGACAAGCGGGCTAACGCTAGTTGGCGCGCTGGTGATTGCTCTTATAGCCTGGTGTAGTCGTCGCAAACTGCTCTCCATCAACGTGCCGTAATCTATCTCCGCTCTTTCCGATGCTGGCACCGCAGGCGGCGCAAAATTGTGCGTCATCCTGGAGCTGTCTACCTCATAGAATCATAGAATGATGGAGAGACAGGTGCCAACCAGCACAGGAATCGGACGCTTATTCTAGAGTCGCCAATCGAGTGAAGTGCCGAGCCGGCTTACTTCGGGTTGGCAGCCACCGTTTCGGCAGTGTGTCGAAACAGTCTCTTTGAACCTGGGAACTTCCCCGCTTAACGGCTAGGCGAAATGCTAGATTTGTGAAAGGAAGATATTCTTGGGCAAATCGCCCGGACGACACCAGTGATTCAAACCCTCTTGGACTACTATCGTCTTCCCGTTGAATCGCTCGACGCGATCTCCTTGGCTGCCGATCCCGTGTCAGGAGCTGCCGGCTACTTTCGATTTGGAACACACAACGTTTGTTATGGCCGGTGCGGATCGGGAACCTCGGCGGAGCTACAAGGCTCCCCGAAATTCGACGCTTTGAAGGATGTCCGCAGGGACGGCTCAGCGATCCACCTTCCTTTTGACTTTAGTGAAGTCATCGCAAACCTTCGGCTGGAACGATATTGGAAGAAGGGCGCAGGGGGCCTGGACCAGTTTGCTGCCAATGAGGCGATTCGCAAGTTTTACTATTTCATCCGAAAGAGTTTGCCCTTCCCGGTGCGTCGCCAGTTACAGAGGATTTATTTTCGAGATTGGAAGGATCTGCAATTCCCCGCTTGGCCCATAGATTTCACTGTCGACAGTCTTCATGAAGAGTTGTTGCGGCTAATCATGGAAGCAAGTGGCGCCAGGAAGCTGCCTTTCATATGGTTTTGGCCGGAGGGTGCGCCCAATTCCCTGATCATGACGCACGACGTGGAAACCGCAGCCGGTCGAGACTTTACTTTCAAGCTGATGGACCTGGATGATGCCTACGGCGTCAAAGCGTCGTATCAAGTCATCCCGGAAAAGCGTTACCTGGTTCCCGAAGAGTATGTGCGTGAGATTCGAAGGCGCGGATGCGAATTCAATATTCATGATTTAAATCATGACGGGCATCTGTACCGGGAGCGGACGGAATTTGAGCGCCGAGCGGCAGAAATCAACCGCTACGTTCATCAATACCAGACGCAAGGTTTTCGCGCTGGAGCGATGTATCGAAAGCAAAGTTGGTACGACGTCTTTCAGTTTTCCTATGATATGTCGGTTCCGAACGTCGCGCACCTCGAGCCTCTCCGCGGTGGTTGCTGCACGGTTATGCCATATTTTATCGGCAAGATCGTCGAGCTACCGCTCACTACCACTCAAGACTACTCGCTTTTTCACATCTTGAACGATTACTCGATCGAACTTTGGCAGCGCGAACTGGCTCTCATCCGGGGAAGGAACGGACTGATGAGCTTGCTCACGCACCCGGACTATCTGATCGAACAGCGTGAGCGTACAGTTTATGAGTCACTTCTAGATTATTTGCGATCTATGATTGCACGGGAAAAAATTTGGGCTGCTCTTCCAGGCGACGTTGACCGCTGGTGGAGGGCGAGAAGTCAGATGAGGTTAGTGCCTCACGGGGACGGGTGGGAAATCGTAGGGCCGGAAAAAGAGAGGGCGCGGTTGGCGTATGCGGTTCTGGAAGGGAATCACATTGTCTATGATCTCCCTAATGACTCAGCCGCAAATCGCGTACTGCTACCGGTGCCGTTGCCAAGCTAGATCTTATTATAAACAAACGAGTTAGATTGGAATTTGAGCTTGGTTCTCACGCGGAAGCGTGGTTGCAGTTAATGGCAAGTCTTTTCTCTACTGGCCCGACAGGATCTGCCCGCGGCCTGCCCAAATCGCAGGGTCGCTTTCGCACAGCGCCGCTAACTACCAGTGTTTGTAACGTCTTGCGAAGAGTGTGGGGTCTGGTAGCTTGATTGCACCGATCCGTTTAACCTCTGTCAGTGACTTTAATGGCGATAGCATGTCTGTTGCCATGCGCACCATTGAGCTGGTCGGAATGTGGAAAAGCGGTGAAAACACTTGTTGGCGGCATGCCCCGGAACGGTCTGCGCAAATCTCATTTAAGAGCTCTGTGGACGCCCTGAAACCGGGAGCGCACGTTTTGCTATGCTTCACCTTCCAGGTCGGGGAACAACCGGAGCAGAAGGCAGAGAATCATGCATTTTGGCGAAACCGGCCTGAGCGGTGCAAAAGTAATAGATCCCAGCCCGCAGGAAGACGACCGCGGCAGGGTCATGCGCGCGTGGTGCGCACGACAGTTTTCTGAACACGGTATCGACTTTCTGCCGGTCCAGGCGAATATGGGATTTAGCGTTAAGAAGGGAACTGTTCGCGGTATGCACTTTCAGGAGGCCCCTGCACTCGAAGCCAAGCTAGTTCGCTGCACCAGGGGAGCTATGTTCGATGTGGTTCTCGACCTCAGATCGACTTCGCAAACTTTTGGCAAATGGTACGGAACAGAATTGAGTGCGGAAAACGGGCGGATGCTCTTCGTGCCTCAGGAATGTGCGCATGGATACCAGACTCTCGAAGAGAACACAGAAATGCATTACATGACTTCCGCTTTTTACACTCCGAGCGCGGCACGGGGGGTTCGCTTTGACGATCCTTTTTTTGCGATCGCATGGCCGCTGGTTGCGACGGTGGTCTCTGAGCAAGATCGCCATTGGCCGCTCATGACGCGCTAAAAAACGGCTACCAGGAATTGTGGCAGACGGAATTCGACTTCAAAGCAACGCATCAGGTCTGTTTCCGGTTGAATCAACCGCGCAAAGGAGACACTCATGAAAGTCGTATTGTTTTGCGGCGGCTTGGGCATGCGTCTCCGGGATTATTCGGAGACTATTCCGAAACCGATGGTGAATATCGGTGATCGTCCGATCCTTTGGCACGTGATGAAGTATTACGCGCACTATGGGCATAAGGATTTCATTCTTTGCCTGGGTCACCGAGCTGACGCCGTAAAGAATTACTTTCTGAATTACAACGAATGCGCCTCCAATGATTTCGTTTTATCCGCTGGCGGTAAAAATTTAGAACTGCTGAACAGTGACATCCAGGACTGGCGGATCACTTTTACCGACACTGGGATCAACACCAATATCGGCCAGCGTCTGAAAGCAGTCGAAAAATATCTGGACGGAGAAGACGAATTCTTCGCCAACTATAGCGATGGCCTTACTGACTTACCGCTGCCGCAGCAACTCGAACATTTCCGTCAGCAAGACAAAATTGCCAGCTTTCTCTGTGTCCGACCCAACCTCAGCTACCATTTAGTTTCGTTGCAGCAGGACCAGGCTAATCTGGTCGTGGGAATTAACGCCATCAATAACGGCTCGGTGCGGATCAACGGCGGATTCTTCATTTTTAAGAAAAAGATTTTCGATTACATAAAGAAAAAAGAAGAACTTGTTGGGGAACCATTTCAAAGATTGTTGCAAGAGAAACAACTGATCGGCTATCCCTATGACGGTTTCTGGGCCAGCATGGACACCTTCAAGGACAAGCAAGAACTCGAGAGCCTTTGCGCGACTGGAGCAGCTCCGTGGGAAATCTGGAAAATCAATGGCAATGGTAAACACTAAAAGTTCACCATGCATCCTCTAAACCTAGCTAAAGAGACGGAGTCTCCACTTCAGATCTTGTGCTTGGGAGCACATTCCGACGATATCGAGATAGGTTGTGGCGGAACAATTCTTCGTTTTTCGCAGCAATATCCAGACTGTATATTCCACTGGATCGTATTCAGCGCATTGGGACTTCGCGCCGATGAGGCGCAGCGCGGCGCATCGCTTTTCGGGGGGACCTCAGCCACGAAAGGACTGCTTCTGAAAAGCTTCAAGGACGGTTTTTTGCCGTTTGTGGGAGAAGAAGTGAAAGCCGTTTTCGAAGAGCTGAAGCAATCAGTGTCTCCTGACTTAATTTTCACCCACAACCGCAACGATGCTCACCAGGACCACCGGATGCTGGCAGAACTAACGTGGAATACTTTTCGCGACCATATGATTTTGGAATACGAAATTCCCAAATATGATGGCGACATGGGGCAGCCGAGCGTTTTCGTACCTCTCGCCGGCGAAGTTTGCGAAAAAAAGGTTCATTTCATTATGGACACCTTCCAGTCTCAGAGCTCCAGCTTGCAAATCCCGAATTGAGATCCATTGTGAACACGCTTTCAGTTGACGAATTGCCAAATTCTAGGAGCTCCTCGTGATTCTGGATGCTGCCCTTCAAGAGCGTGAAGTGTCCCGTCGTCCTATCCGTGTCGGAATGGTAGGAGCTGGAGCAACCGGCCGCGCCATTGCGCTGCAGCTTGGAACTCCGGTGCCTGGGATCCGCTTGGTGGCGATCGCCAACCGCACCCCCGAGCATGGCCAGCGGGCCTTCAAAGAAGCGGGGATCGCGAATTGGCAGCGCGTGGAATCTGTCCGGGAAGCGGAATCGGCGATCGACCGCGGAATCCCGATATTGACCGAAGATCCCCTGGTGTTAGCTGCGTGCCATTCCATCGATCTAATCGTGGAGGTGACAGGTACTGTCGAGGCCGCCGCCCACCTGGCACTCGCTGCGTTCAGGCATGGTAAGCACGTCGTTCTCGTGAATGCCGAGCTGGATTCGCTGCTTGGCCCCCTTCTCAAGGCCAAGGCTGATGAGGCCGGCGTGATAGTCACGCACACCGATGGCGATGAGCCGGGTGTTGCGATGACCCTTCTTCGCTACCTGCGATCTTTGGGGCTTTCTCCCGTTGCGGCGGGCAATATCAAGGGCATGGTCGATCACTATCGGACTCCAGATACGCAACGAGCATTCGCAGAGCGAAACGATCAAAACGTTAAAAAGGTTACTTCTTTCGCCGATGCCACTAAGCTCTCGATGGAAGCGACCGTTCTTTCCAATGCCACCGGTTTTCACGTCGGTCGTCGCGGAATGTTCGGCCCGTCGTGCGGCTATGTGCGGGAGATCGCGCAACTCCTCCCGGCCGATCAGATGCTGGCTACTGGACTTGTGGACTACGCGCTTGGCGCCGCGCCGCACACCGGCGCGTTCGTCATCGTTCACGAGGAAACGCCGCTCAAAAAGGTTCAGCTCGCCTACTACAAGATTGGTGACGGCCCGTTTTACGTCTTCTACACACCGTTTCATCTGCCGCACATTCAGATCGCTTCAACGATTGGGCGCGCTGTAATTCATCGCGATGCGACTGTCGCCCCTATCGCCGGCCCCGTATGTGAGGTGTTGACGGTTGCCAAACGGGATTTAAAGGCTGGCGAACAGCTGGACGGTGTGGGCGGATTTTGCACCTATGGACTCATCGACAATGCGATGGCGGCTCGCGGAGAGGCCGCACTACCCATCGGCCTTTCTGACGGTTGCGTGCTTCGTCGCAATATCTCCAAGGACGAGGTGCTCTCGTTTGATGACGTAGACTTACCCGCCGGCGGGTTAGTTCAGTCTCTTTGGCGCGAACAACAGGCCCGCTGGCCGCTCGCTCGACAAGGAGCGAAACCGTTGCCGTTACATTCCACAAGCTCCGTGAGAATCCCATGACGTACACTTTGCCGGGCAGTGAATTTAATTCAGTGCTCCCTCTTTTCTCATTCCTAGACAAGCGTTGGATCGTCACTCAGTGGAGTTGCGCTGCGCATGCTTAATCGTTCGTTTTGGAAGGGCCGCCAGGTTTTTCTGACGGGTCACACCGGATTTAAAGGAAGCTGGCTCTCACTCTGGCTTGAGGCTCTCGGCGCGAACGTAACCGGATATGCGCTTGATCCGCCGACCCAGCCGAACCTTTTTGAGCAGGCACGGGTTGCAGGCTCGGTCCGCTCGATTTGTGCCGACATTCGCGATTTTCCACGACTCAAGGCCGCAGTCGCCGAGTGTCGCGCTGAAGTGGTTATTCACATGGCTGCACAATCGGTGGTACGCCGCGGTTATGAACATCCGATAGAAACCTACTCCTCGAACGTCATGGGTACGGTGAATGTTCTGGAAGCTCTGCGGCAGTTGAAACAGCCTTGTGCGGTGGTGAACGTCACGAGCGACAAATGTTATGAGAATCGTGAATGGATTTGGGGATACCGCGAGAATGAACCTATGGGTGGTCGCGATCCCTATTCGAGTTCTAAAGGTTGCGCTGAGTTGGTGACCACCGCCTACCGGGAATCATTCTTTTCTCCGGAATCGATCGAGAACCACCGAGTTGCCGTTGCCACTGCCCGTGCTGGCAACGCAATTGGCGGTGGCGATTGGACAGCGGATCAATTAATCCCTGATCTCATGAGGGCTTTCCTTGCCGGTCAGCCTTGCCTCATCCGCAATCCCTCGGCAATTCGGCCCTGGCAATTCGTTCTGGAGCCTTTACGCGGATACCTCACGCTCGCCGAGCGGCTGTCAGAGGACTCCCGCAGCTTTGCCTCAGCTTGGAATTTCGGCCCTGCCGAGACCGACGCCAAACCGGTGTCCTGGATTGCCGATGAACTCGTCGAGTTGTGGGGAAACCAAGCCGCTTGGAATCACGATTCTTCGGTACATGCGAGGGAAGCCAACGTTCTGAAATTGGATACCTCCAAAGCAAAAACGTGCTTGGGCTGGCGTCCCATATTGCCTTTGGATTCGGCGCTGGGTTGGATCGAGGAATGGTGACGCGCCTTCCATGGCGGCGGCGATCTTCGGCGCTTTACCTGCTCTCAGATTGAACGTTACGAAGCGCTTTCTAATTGAGACAGCGCCGTTTGCCGGCTGCTCTACACTTAGGCTTAATTCGGGCCGCGGCATCGCTTTAGAGTAATTGGCACAGTGGACCCACAAGGTAACGGAGAAAGACCATGCCCAATATCGTCGTCCTCGGAACCGGAATGGCAGGATTCGGTGCCGCCTATAGGTTAAAAACCGAGGGTATTGTCCCTGTCATGTATGACAAAAATGACCACCATGGTGGGCATACCGCGTCGTTCCGCAACGAAAGCGGTTTCATATTTGATATCGGTCCGCATATCTCTTTTACCAAGGATCCGCGCATTCAGGATCTTTTCGCCGACAGCGTCGATCAGCAATATGAAACTCTGCCGATCCATTTGAATAATTATTGGCGTGGCCACTGGCCAAAGCACCCAGTACAACTCCACCTCCACGGACTCCCGGAAGACGTAATCGTGAAAGTTATTTCTGATTTCGTCGAAGAGCGGCAAAAACCGGAACAGCCGGCGCAGAATTACGCCGATTGGCTCGTCTCCAGCTTCGGCCGATCCTTTGCTGAGCTCTTTCCCATGCAGTACACGCGAAAGTATCACCTCACCTCCGCGGAGAACATGAGTACGGATTGGTTGGGCCCACGGATTTATCGCCCTAATCTGGAGGAAGTGCTTCGAGGAGCCTTATCGCCTTCTGCTCCACATGTGCATTACATCACGCACTTTCGTTATCCGAGCGCGGGCGGTTTCGTCAATTATCTGAAAAAATTCATCCCATTGGGAAATCTCAAGCTCAATCACGAACTGGTATCCATCGACCCTCGCACGAAACAGCTACACTTCTCGAACGGCCATTCTACGAATTACGACGGTCTGGTTTCCTCGGTACCGCTGCCAGATCTCATACGCATGATCGAAGGTACACCGCGGGACGTCCTCGAAGCCTCGCGAAGGCTGGCTTGTTCGACGTGTGTTCTCGTGAATCTCGGCGTCGATCGCGAAGATCTCTCCGAAGCCCACATGACCTATTTCTACGACGAAGACATTTGCTTTACTCGCATCGGTTTTCCACACATGCTCTCGCCTCGCAATGCGCCACCCGGCACAGGCAGTATTCAGGCGGAAGTGTATTTTTCGAGAAAATACAAACCTTTGACGGGTTCACCGGATACCTTGATTGAGCCTGTAATCAAGGACCTCCGGCGCTGCGGTCTGCTACGCGAGAACGATCGTGTTTTATCCAAGGCGGCAATGCTATTACCATACGCCAACATCATCTTCGATCTGGAACGGGCAGCTGCGCTCAAAACGGTACATGGTTATCTCGACGATCTGGGCATCGCTTACTGCGGACGCTACGGAGACTGGGGATATATGTGGACCGACGAGAGTTTCAAGAGTGGAGAACTAGCGGCGGAGCGGGCGCTCTGCACGCCGGTCGGTTGACGCTGGCCTAATAAATCACCGAGGAGACCGTTAGAAAACCAGCAGATACGGAATTCCGGAGCAACGTTATGACGGCCAGAACGAAACTGTGCGTGGGCGACTTAGTTGAGGTCCGCAGTAAGGAAGAAATCCTTCAGACGCTTGACAGAGACGGTCGGATCGAAGGAATGCCCTTTATGCCTGAGATGTTCGCTTTTTGCGGACAGAGGTTCAGAATCTACAAGAGTGCTCACAAGACCTGCGATTACAGTGTCTACCCTTTCCTTTCTCGCCGTTTGACCGGGACGGTACATCTTGAAACGCGCTGCGATGGCGGGGCTCATGGTGGTTGCGAGGCCGGATGCCTGCTCTATTGGAAACAGGATTGGCTAAGATTAATCAGCGAGGATTCAGGGGACCAACCTTCCCAGAGGGCCGGGTCGAGCCGATCGACTGACGGCGCTTCTCTCCCGCGAGTCGGTTGTTCGGAAGACGACCTTTGGCGTAATGTGCGCGTACCGCAGACAATCGGTGAGGCCCCGCGCTACTCATGCCAGATGACTCAGATCCCACATGCGACATCTCCGCTCGCGTGGTGGAATCTTCATCAATATGCGGAGGATTACCTATCCAGGAATGTTCCCCTACGCCATATTTTGAATGGGCTTGCATATTGGCTGTACTATAGCTTCAGCCAGGCCGGCATCGGCGTCGGACGTCCGATGCGCTGGTTATACAATCAGATAAGCCCCTTTTTTGGAGGCACGCTCTTTCCAAGAAATGCGGGATTAATTCCCTCAGGGCAGCAAACGCCGTTGGTAAAACTTAACCTTCAGCCTGGCGAACTGGTCCGAGTGAGATCACATGAAGAAATTCTCAAAACGGTAGATACCGACGGAAAGAATAGAGGGATGTACTGGGACGCGGAATTGCTGCCGTATTGCGGCAAAACATATAAAGTGCTTAGAAGCGTCACCAGACTCATAGGTGAGCAAACTGGCGAAATGAAAGAGATGAAAAACCCTTGCATAGTTTTGCAAGACGTCGTCTGCCAGGCCCGCTACAGTTCATGCCGTTATTTTTGCCCAAAGAGCATGTATCCCTTTTGGCGCGAGATTTGGTTGGAAAGAGTTGAGTCGTCGGTATCGAAAAAATCCGTCTAGGTAATATATATTTGAACAAGTACTACTGCAACGGCTGTGCGGTTCGGACAAAGTGTTTTTTGGAAGGCGCGAACTAGACATTCGTGACCAACCCCACGTAAGGAAGCGCCCGTTGCTAATGGCGAAAGCCACGAATCGAGCCACGCACATGTCTACCCTGCGGGCGAGACCCCGACTTTCAAACACCGATCGGAACAGCAATTGATTACCCAACTGCCAAGCTCGCGCATACTCATCTTTTCGCAGCGAAATATCTTTAAGAGAGCTCTGTTTCGCTGTGCCCATTACGAATTTGAGAACATTATCTCGCAAATTGACTCAGTAGAGTTGTTGGCACCCGAGTTAGATCTGTCTAGACGACGGCACGCAATTGCAAAACGAATTGCTTTTCATGCTCCAATCGCTCTGAATCCAGGTATTCAGCGAATCCCGCCGAAGGCGCACTACGATTTATTCCTAGCGGTCTGCGGAGCCCCAGCAGACCTTCTCATGGTCAACGCGGTTCGCAATTGGAGAGAAGTTTGTAAGACCTCGATCTGTCTGATAGACGAACTTTGGGTGCGGGACATGGCCGGCCATCGTCACTTCCTCCGGATTCTTGAAAAGTTTGATGTGGTAATGCTTTATTACAGCCAAAGTGTCGATGCACTAAGCGAACGAATCCGACGCAAATGCGTGTATTTGCCCCCCGGCGTAGATACCACTCTCTTTTCACCTTATCCAGCGCCCCCAAAGCGGGTAGTGGATGTTTATAGCATTGGGCGTAGATCAGAGACCACGCATCAGGCTCTTCTCAGGATGGCTTCAGAAGATGGCCTATTCTACCTTCACGATACGATTGCCGGCGACCAGGCGATTGATCCGTCGCAGCACAGAGCTCTCTTTGCTAACGTCGCCAAAAGAAGTCGATATTTTATGGTGAATCCTGGTTTGTTCGATCGGCCTGATAAGAGGGGCAATCAGATCGAAATCGGTAACAGGTATTTTGAAGGAATCGCCGCTGGAACGATCTTGGTGGGAGAACGTCCGAACAATCAAGAGTTTGACCGGCTTTTCGACTGGCCTGATGTGGTAATTCCGCTGGCATATAATTCTCCCGATATAAATCTGCTTATTAGAGAGCTAGATAGGCAACCAGAAAGACAGGATAGAATTCGCCGAACCAATGTGGCGCAAGCATTGTTGCGCCATGATTGGGTGTATCGCTGGGAGGCTATGCTCAAGACCGCGGGACTTGAGCCGATGCCAGAACTCTTCGAAAGGAAGGAACGCCTCAGAACAATGGCTGCGGCCGTCTCGCAGAACGACACGATGCCTTCGTGTGACGCGTCAGAACGGCCGGACCGACTGGTAGGGACGTAGCATCGTAAAATTTACTTCCAAGTTCTCAAATGCAAGGGAGTAGGAGCGGAGGCGAGCGACGGATAGTCCGCAACTAGCACTGGTAGGTGATGCCCGGTTTGCTTTCTTTTCCGCCCCAGTTCGCACTGGAACTCGTTGCGCGCCAGCCCGTATGATTCCGCTCGCCGCAAGGCCCGAAATTTCGAATTCTGGTAATTGAAAAATACCCGCGGCTCATGTCGTACATACATTCTCCCCTGGATTGCGCAGCGCATCTCGCGAACCCTATCATTGCTTAGAGGTAGAGACTTCTGAGAGGGGCTTCATTGCTCGTCGTTGGTTGAAGATCGGCTGTTTTCTCGAAAAGGAATCGAACCGGGAATCGCCAATCAGGCCATCCATTTTAAGCAACTAAGAGCTGTTGAGAGCGAAAAAAACCTTAGGCAGAAGTCTGGGTGTTGGTCCGGTGAATTGCGTCGCATTTGTGTCACGCCGGTCCCTCCACTCTCGAGCGCTTTCTTGCCAGATGCACCTGTTTCTGGCTAGGAATTGCGGTCTAACTCTAGTTTTAGTGAAGTTTCTCCTGATGCCGCTTCTAATTTTTTCAGTAAGGGCAGGGGCTCAACAGCAATGGCCGATGCGGTGGATACCAGTTCGAGGATTGCAATTGACACCCAAGCTCGCGAAAGAGCTAGCTCAATTGGCCACGTCCCGCATCACCAGGAATTCTCTCCCAAAAACACAATCATCCCTCTATTAGCGGTTCTCGCACTCGCTTTGTTCCTTCGGTTAATGGTCTTTCACTCCTCTCCAAGCATCTACTGGGCTGACGAAATCTTTCAAACCCAGGAACCAGCACATCGTCTCGCCTACGGCCCGGGAATAGTCACCTGGGAGTATCGTCTTGGCCTTCGGTCCTGGGTTCTGCCGGTAATAATCGCTGGCATCATGAAGAGCAGCGCATGGATTGGTCCCGGCTCTTCGGGATACGTTTTCGCGACAGCCCTTTTTTTCGCGTTGATCTCGTTATCCGTCGTGTGGTTCGCTTTTTCGTGGTGTTACAAGTACTTCGGGATCCAGTACGCCGTCTTGGCGGCCTTCAGCACAGCAATTTGGTTTGAGCTGGTCAATTTTGGTCCGCGCGCCCTATACGAACTGCTTGCCGGGAACCTCTTCTTGCCTGCGATTTACTTGGGTTCCTTGCCAGCGGACACAAGAGTAGAAAATAAGTGGCGATTCATCCTCATTGGGCTACTTTTGGGATTGACTGCCTGTCTTCGCATTCAATACGCTCCTGCAGTCTTACTCGCCGGACTCTGGATCATGTCACGGAATTGGAAAGCCCGTTGGCTTCCAATTGCCGCCGGGGTGATTGCCGTTGTGACCGTTTTTGGCATTGTGGACGCCATAACATGGTCTTTCCCTTTTTATTCCTTTTGGGCCTACTTTAGGGAAAATATTGTTAATCACAAGGCTGCTGATTTTGGGATTCTGCCTTGGTACTACTATTTCGTTTCGCTATTTGTTCACACTGGACCGCTCGCGCTCTTTGCGCTTATCGGGGTGCGCCGCTCGCCCATCCTCGGTTGGATTAGCTTGGCTATTTTATTGCCTCACAGCATGATCGCTCACAAGGAATTTCGCTACATCTACCCGGTTTTGCCCATCTTGCTCATTTTGTCTGTCATTGGGCAGATTGACTTTCTGCAGTTTGTCGAGCGAAAAATGCAATGGCGTCCTTCGCCGGAACATAATTTTCTTATTGCGGTTCAACAGGCTGGTTACGCCGCAGTCCAATGCCCTGCCGCTTCCGGGTTACCAAGTATCGAGTTGCCAGGACCGCATTTGTGTGTACCGTCGAGACGGACCGTGCCAAGCGGGCGGTTCCGAATTTGAGCTTAACGAATATTTGAAGCGAACTGACAAATAGTGGTCAGAGTCGTGCAACGAACCGTACAGGGGCGTTCTCCAGACAGAACTAGGCGTACTAGATCGCTTGGGTCTTACGTTTGCATGCATGCAGTCGTTATAATCCCCGGTTGTGTCCGACATTCTTTCACTTGGAGCGTGCTTTGTTCGTAAAAAGAGAAGTAGCCCCGGCCCGGAAAATCGCGAATATGTTTCCGACCATCTACGGCAAGTCCGCTCAATGTGGTGATCCCGCCA
>WNFS01001965.1_pt1 | contig 15497 bp, 10 predicted proteins | sample 5400141 | NCBI WGS metagenome assembly WNFS01 (sample SAMN13153358, study PRJNA577476) | soil metagenome | isolation source: 60 cm saprolite under Madrone tree | place: USA:California | collected 2016-06-14
TTCGACCACCGTTCGCAATGCCGACCTGAGCGCCCGCTTCCCTGCAACTGACGAGCCGTCCGACAGACAGGCCGGCGAATCATCAAAACCTCTGCTGTTTCCGGGCACCGAGCCCGAATCACCGCCGCCCGCCTCACGCGACCCAGGCTCCAGCTACGGAGTGCGCACCGCGTCCCTCGAGCCGGTTGCGATCAGGGGCGACGGCGTCGAGATCAATTTTGAAGGCGCCGACGTTCCGACTGTGGCCAAGGCGCTGCTCGGCGACGTCCTGCATCTCAATTTCGTCGTTGATCCAAAGGTCCAAGGCACCGTGACACTTGGCTCCGTCGGACCGATACCGCGCAAAGATCTGCTGTCGACGTTTGAAAGTGTACTGCGCATGCAGAACGCCGCAATCGTGCGCGATGGCAAATTCATGAAAATCGTCCCAATTCCCGACGCGGCAGGGCACGCGTCTGTGAGTGCGGGCGCCGGAGAACCCGGATTCGGCGTTTCGGTCGTGCCGCTGCGCTACATTTCTGCCACCACGGTGGCGAAGACGGCGGAAAACATGCTCGCGCGACCGGGCGCAATTCGTGTTGATCAGGCGAGAAATCTTCTCCTGATCCAGGGCACGGCATCCGAGCGCGAGGCCGCGCTCGACGTGGTCTCGACCTTCGATGTGGAGTGGTTGCGCAATCAATCGGTTGGAGTCTACCCGCTTAAATCGACCTCGCCCGAGACCATGATCGGGGAGCTTGAACGGGTGTTTGAGAACCGCGAAGGCGGCCCAGGGCAGGGCGTCATCAGCTTCCAGCCGATCTCGCGCATGAACGCCGTGATGGTCGTCGCCAAGAACCCGAATATGCTCAAGCAAACGACGCAATGGGTGGAACGCCTGGACCGGTCAGATACCAGCGGCACGACGCTGCGGAGCTATCGGCTGAAATACGGCAACTCCACGCAAATCGCCAAGATCCTCACCAATATCTTTGTTTCGAACCGGTCCGGCATGGGCAGCGATACGCCAACCAATCCGATCGCACCGGGGACGACCACCGCCCAGTCTCGGCTCGATTCGCTCAAAAGCGGCACACAAGCCTCAAGTGCGAGCGGGAGTACGAATGGAAGTACGAGCGGCCAATCCAGTGGCGGCTCGTTCGGGGCGGGGAGTCGTGCTGGCGCGCCGATAGCAGCGGCCTTTGAGACATTTTCGAACCGCAAGGACTCCGACGCGGATGCGCCCGGCGGCGCCGACGCATTTGGCGGTGCGTCCGGTGGAAGCTCGTCGCGAGGCGCGTTCCAGAACGTCCGTATCACCGCCGACAGCGTCAACAACGCGATCGTGGTCTACGCCAATCAGGAGGATCACCGTGTCATCGAGCGCGCGGTGCACGACTTTGATCGGCCGCGCTTGCAAGTCGCAATCGAGGCGACCGTCGCCGAAGTCACACTCACGAATGACCTGGCCTATGGGGTTCAGTATTTCCTTACCAGCAGGGACGTAGGAGCGGCGAGGGACAAAGGGTCGGTAGGATTATTTGGCGCCGCGCAAGCGGCCGCCCAGGCGACCGCGCTGCAGCGCGTTCTGCCGGGCTTCAATCTGCTGCTCGGATCCGAGGCGCAGCCGCGCGTCATCCTCAATGCGCTGTCCACGATTACCAGTGTTAAGGTTCTCTCCTCGCCATCGATCGTGGCGCTCGACAATCAGCCGGCGCTCCTCCAGGTCGGCAACGAGATTCCGATCACGACCAGCTCGGCCACGATCCTGTCCAATTCGACCACGCCGCTGGTCAATACGATCGAGATGCGCAATACCGGCGTGATCCTGAAGGTGCTGCCGCACGTGAACTCGAACGGAACGATCGAGCTTGAGGTCGATCAGGAGATTTCCGCCGTCGTCAATCCCGATCAACAAACGTTGACGCCGACGATTTCGGAGCGGCGCGTCCATTCCACGGTGGCGGTGACGAGCGGTCAAACGGTTCTGCTCGGCGGCCTCATCAGCGAAAACGATCAGAAAACCAAGTCCGGAATACCGGGACTGAGCGAGATCAAGTTCTTGGGGGATTTGCTTGGCAATACCAGCAGCACCAAGACGCGCTCGGAAATCATCATTTTCATCAGGCCGCAGCTGATCCGAAACAGCGTCAACGCGCGCGCCGTGACCGAAGAGTTCCGAGACAAGCTGCATACGATGAAGAACAGCGCAGGTTCGATGATAAGCGGTGCGAATGTACGGCGCTGACGCCACGCTGTCGGTTACGAAAATAGCAGGTCGAATCACCTCTCCCCGACTCTGCGGTGTCATTCCCACGAAAGCGGGAGTCCAGTACTCCGCAGCGTCGCCGGGTTATTGGATTGCCCGCTTTCACGGCCGATGACACGGCCGCGTGACTCCATCAGAATCAGAACGACATTTTGCTCTAAACAACCCGACTATCATTCATTCAACTGAGCCCAACTGAACGGTCTCGACAACGGTAATATTGCGTAAAAATTGCAGCGCGGGGATATCAAAATTATAGCGGAAATACAGTACTAAACTGCAGTATATTGTGTTTTGTGGTTTTGTCTGTGACTTAGTGCGTTCACAGCCTTGTTGATTTCACTCTTTTTCACATTTGTCGTCCTACAAAAGACCGCCAACTTTGATTATGTGGTCGCTGCTTCGCTGGAATAGCTCATCTCGTATAAATGGGGAGATAGATAATGACACAGCTTGCACGGAGGTGGTCTCTCACCAGTATTGGTACCGTGATGTTGGGGGCGACCGCTTTGTCAGGGCCGGCTTTCGCGCAGGCTCAGGATCGAGGCGGCTTTGATCTGCATCGCCACTTTGCTCAGAATTTCACACCCGACCACAGGGGTGGCGGTGGTGGGGGAGGTAGTGGCGGTGGCAGTACCGGGGGAGGAAGCACCACACAACAGTCGATTGACCCCGGCCCGCGGGGCGGAGACCGCGGCGCCGGCGGCGCGTATCCCGGTCTCAGCCAAGGCGAGCTGGCCTTCTTCACTGCCTCCACGGACGTATTTAACGAGGTTGATGCGGTCGCCAACGGATTAGGTCCGCGCTTTAATATGACTGGTTGCGGTGGATGCCACGCGCATCCGGCCGTCGGCGGATCAAGCCCTCCGACCAACCCGCAAGTGGCGGCTGCAACCGAAATGGGCGCCAAGAATACGGTACCATCCTTCATCACGGCGAACGGGCCGATTCGCGAAGCGCGCTTCGTGCGCAATCCGGATGGAACGCCGGATGGCGGCGTGCACGCCCTCTTCGTCATCACTGGGCGCTCGGATGCGCCGGGTTGCAACATCACGCAGCCGAACTTTGCCGCCGCGGTTGCAGCGAACAACGTCATTTTCCGCATACCCACGCCTGTGTTCGGTGCCGGATTGGTGGAGGCTGTCCCCGATTCGGGTCTCCAGGCCACGTTTACGGCCAGCGCGCAACAGAGGAGGTCGTTGGGCATCTCGGGAAGCTTCAATCACAGCGGCAATGACGGCACCATCACGCGATTCGGCTGGAAGGCGCAGAACAAGTCCCTGCTGATCTTCGCTGGCGAGGCCTACAACGTCGAACAGGGCGTCACCAACGATGCCTTCCCGAACGAGCGGGAAAACGACCCGAACTGCCAATTCAACAACTTGCCGGAGAGCACGACCAATCTGACCGACACAACCAATGGCGCAAGCCCGGCCGCCGGTTTCTCGCAGGACATCATCGATTTCGCGGCTTTCATGCGCATGTTAGCGCCGCCGACGCCGGCGAGCTCCAGCACGGCGGCCGCGCAGTCGGCATCCGGGACACAGGTTGCGGCGGCGACCGCGGACACCGCCATAGCCGCCGCGGCGTCCTCGACTTCCTCCACATCCACCACTTCGACGTCGACGAACTCGTCGACTTCGACCACTTCGACCTCGTCGACCGCATCGGTATCCCGCGGACAGCAGGTGTTCACAAATATCGGCTGCCAAGCCTGCCACGCCGTGAACCAGACCACAGGAAAGGCCGCTATGACCGGGGCGAGCAACATGACGTTCCAGCCGTACAGCGACTTTGCCTTGCACGACATGGGAACGGGACTGGCCGACAACGTCTCCCAGGGCAATGCCAACGGCAGGCAGTTCCGTAGCGCGCCGCTGTGGGGTGTCGGTCAGCGCCTGTTCTTCCTGCATGATGGCCGCACCAGCAAGATCGACGTCGCCATCCAGCAGCACGCCAGCCAAGGCTCGGAAGCAAACGGCGTAATCAGCAACTACAATCAGCTGGGCCTCACTGACCGACAGTCTTTGGTCGCTTTCTTGCGCTCGCTGTGAGCCGCTCCTGATTGCCATGCGCCGACTGCTGCTGCTTGTGAGTGTAGTGGTGGCGACTAGCCTCGCGAATTGGCTGGGCTGGCGTTACGGTGCCGTAATATGGCCTTACGGCACCGTCGTCTCTCCCATGCCGGTTCCCGAGGATGGAAAGGTGCTGGGCGGAATCTATGTCAACGACTATTTCGATCTGTCCTATCCGCTACCGCAGGGATGGACCGAAGGGTTGGCGGGGCCGGATCCGTCCGATGCCGGCTATTATGTGCTGAGTTCGCTCGTTCCCCAATCGGAGCAGAACGCAGCGATCATGATTGTGGCGCAAGACATGTTCTTCGCGTCCAAGTCGCACGGCAACATCGCCGAGATGGTGCACGACTTCCGCCAGGCCATGTCGGAAGTCGACGGCATGATGATCGATCGCGAGCCGACCGAGGTGAAAGTCGCGGATCGTCTTTTCTATCGGGTGGATTTCAGCGGAGTCGGGCTCTATCGCGCCACATTCACCACTGAGAGCCGCTGTCATGCCGTGAGCTTCAATCTGACCGCACGCGATCCGGAGCTACTGGCAGACCTTGCTCTCAGCGTGGACAAACTGTCCTCTGCCCGAAAGCAGGATGCCGGCTCTCCGGTCCCCTATTGCATCGAGAACTACGCGGTACCAGAAAACCTGTTGCGAAGAGTTGAGCCGACCCCGGTCGGTCCAAAATTCATGCCCATTCCGGTACGCATCATTGTCGATACCGAAGGCTCCGTGAAGCACGTCCACGTCATACGCGCGACGCCGGAGCAGCGCAAAAGCATTGAGGACGCACTGCGCCAGTGGAAATTCAAACCCTATGGATTGAATGGACGCGCAGTCGAGATTGAGACGGGTTTGATGTTCCGGTTCACGGTGGCGGAAAAGTGACCTTGTTCTCAGTCGGTTGCCAGTCGGCGTTCGGATAGACGCGAGTCGGACCGCCGCCATGTGACAAGGGGAGTCTGTGCGTCGGCATTGGAACGTGACGGGTGGGGGCCATGACCATCGATACGACGAGACGAGACGACAATTTACCGCTGCTTGATGCAAAGTGCGCCGTATCAGGGCGCATCGGATCCAGAGGCGCTGGATCAAGAGCGGCGACCGCCGCCATTTGGCTCGGATGCGCCGTGGTCAGTGCGATCCCCATGGCCACCACGGCCTCGGCCCATGTGAAATGGTTCGTAACATGCAACGCTTCCGATGATCCGCTTCCGCCGCAGGCGGTGTTCACGCCGACGTTCTGGCTATTCTCGGCCCTGTTCGTGACGGTGCTTTATGTCGGGTGTGCGATCGAACAGACGAAGCTCGGTACATCTCTCTCAAGGCTCCTCGATCGCTGGACCGAACCCCTGCATAAGCGTACGGATGGCCTGCTGCGCGCGGTCGCAGCCGTCTCTTTCACCCTGCTATGGGCCGATGGCGACTGCATTCTCACGCCGGAACTCAAAGGCAGCGGTACTTGGCTCTCGGCCATTCAGGTACTCATTCCGATCTATCTGATCGCACGCGCGACGCTGCCCGCTGCGGCCGCAGGCATCCTCGTGCTCTACGGCTACGGCGCTGCCAGCGATGGTCTGTTCCACATGCTGGACTATCCGTTTTTTCTTGGGCTCGCTGCCTATTTCGCACTGTCCATATCGCAGAATGCCAAGCTCCGCTCCTTCCGTTTTGATTGCCTGCGGTGGACGGTTGCTCTTTCGCTGATGTGGCCGTCGATGGAAAAATTCCTGTATCCCTCTTGGATCGCGCCGATCTTGACGCAGCATCCGGAGCTGACCTTGGGCTTCGATGTCGGCACAGTCATTACCGGCGCCGGCGTCGTCGAATTCGGCCTCGCCTTTGCCATGTTCTGGACGCCCCTGGTCCGCCGCTTCGCCGCTGCCGCTCTGGCGCTGCTGCTGTTTTCGGCAACATTCGATTTCGGCAAGATGGATGGCATCGGTCATTTGATGATCATCGCTCTTCTCCTGCTGGTGTTCGCCGATCCGGGCAGGAAACAGGCGAGCTGCAGCCCCGCGGTCGCCCCGCTTGTCGGCGGCGCGACATTGTTGGCGGTCATCTTTCTCTATGCAGGCTTTCACACGCTTTACTATGGGGCGTCGCCCGCGGCGCTGGTTCCGCTCGCGAGCGGCGCGGCATTGGCAGCGTTGGCGATCAGCTTTCTCTGCCTCCCTGGCCTGGCCCACGGGTTACGACGGGCGATCAGGCGGCGCCTGTTGCTGTGGTTGATCGAGCGCGATGAGGCGGGCGACACTCTGACCGTGCAAAGACCGCGCGACTTGGCTACGCCGCGACGTGTGACGCGTTCTGAGCGTCTGGTGGCCGTGCGCGCACATGGCTAGCTCGGCACGCACCGCGGGGCGACCCTACGCAAATGCGCCACGGCGTAAGGTTCGCCCTGCTGAACCACTCGCGTTCAGGGTTGAGCATCCGACTAATCGGCGCGTGAACTCAAGCACTGATCGACGCATGAACCTGAGCAACGAGCAGGAGCCATTCTCTCTTTCTGAACTTGCGGCGGGAAGCACTGCGGTCGCTGCTGTCGCGCTGATCGCGTTCCTGGGTGTCGGGGTCTCTCAACCGCCAAATCCGCCGCCCGCATATGCTTTACAAGCAACGCCGTCGCCTGACGCCGTGCCGAGCGCTTCGGCCGATGTGAGCCAACGGCGCCGGCATGTGCCCACCGCGACGGCGCGTGCGCGGCAAGGACTGCCGCCGAACGATGTGGCAATGCGCCTGTCGGAGTCATCCGGTGCCGATTCGCCAGCAAGCCATCCGCCAGCCTCAAATGCGGTCGCAACAAAGGGGGCCGCAGCTTCAAATTTTCTCGTCGAGGCCGCACCGGCTACGGTTGTAGAAATGCAATCGCCCGATATCGGCGGCCCGCCACCTCCATTGATCGGGCCGCCCGATCTATTTCGAACCAAAGACGCAATCAGCGTTCAACCGCCCAAGCCGATCAGCGAGGCGGCGATCGCGCCGCCGCCTGAGGCGGAGCGAAATCCGTCAAACCGTTCCGATGCACTTTGGGTACAAACGAAGCTGCACGATCTGGGTTATTTCGCAAGTAACGGCAATGGCATCTGGGGACAGGCCTCCCGCAACGCGTTACGGGATTTCAAGGTAATGAATGGGCTTGCGGAGGACGACAAATGGGACCGGGAGACCGAACAGCGGCTTTTGTCGAAACAAACCGTCCCTGCCTCCAGCACCTTCATCGGCGGTTGGGCGCAGAGCGTTGAGGAGTGTCAGCGCTTTCGGGGCGTCGGCGCTCCGCTCGTCATCCGATCACGCGGTGCAGAGACCGACAGCGTCAAATGCAGTTTCAGGTCGATCAAACGGGAGGTTGCGACGGCGTGGCGTATTCAGGCCGCATGCTCGGCGGGAGGGCAGTCGTGGAATGCCAATGTCAGCCTGAAGCTCATCGGATCAAACCTGAACTGGTCGAGCGAGAATGGCAAAGAGACTTACGTGCGATGCTCGAAGCCGTGATATCGATCCGGTCCAGGGGCGCGCATTCAGCCGGCTGCGCTTCAACTTACCGGAACACGCCTTAGTTCATGAGACCGCTCCGGCGCAAGGCAAAATACTCGTTATATGGAAGATCGTCGGTGACCACCGTGCTTCTGCCGTCCACCGGGAGCACCTTGGCGATATCGGTTCGCCGGGACAGGATATTCTCCGCCATCCTCTCAACCGAGATATTCGAATTCCACTCCATGAGATCGCGTTTGGCCGGTCCTGGGAGACGCGCCACAAATTCTGCGGGCGTAATGTTGTGGATCGGCGACATGGAAGCCAGAAAATGATAGCCCCAGTCCTCGATCGATTTGAAGGCGACCACATAGGGGAAGGACTCCCGTAGCGAGCGCGCGACCGCGTACTGGATATTTTCTTCGCCTCCGGGGAACCATTGCTGAAGGATTCCGCCGGGTGCGAGATGAGCCTTCACGATATCGTAGAATTCCTTGGAATAGAGCAGGCTCGACGCGGCCGCTTCGATCGGAGGCGGAGGATCCAACGTGATGACGTCGAATTTCCTGTTGCCACGCAGCAGATAGCGGCGGCCGTCATCGACAACGACGTGAGCCTTGGGGTCGCGGGTGACGTCTTCGAAGTCCGCAAAGAAGAAACCGAAAGACTCGGTCACCGAACGAGATAATTCGACCACCGTCGTATCGATTCCCCAGCTATGCATGGCGCGGAAAGTCGTGCCCATGCCGAAGCAGATTATCAGCCCTGATTTGGCATTGTTGTTGATCGCCAGCGGAAGATGCGCCATGACCTTGGTGATCGGCGTCAAAAACGTCATGCCGACGCCATTCACCAGCAACCGCTTATCCATTCCCTCGCCATGTGCGATGACGGTTGCTACGTGATCGCGGCGGACTTCATGCGGGCCGCTGTAAAAGCTCCCGTCCTCGTAGCCGCGACTCACGAATATCGAGAAAGCAAATAATGCGGCGAACGGGAGGACGATCCCGGCGAAATGCCGCATCGACAACAGAACCTGCCGCATCGCCCAGACGAACAGCAGGAATATCGGAACGCTGAGAACGAGAAGCGTGGCGTGCGTGCCGATTGTGGGGAGAAGCACATAGGCGGCGACGAGGGGGCCGAGGATTCCCCCAGCAATGTTGACGCCGTAGGAGCGGCCGGCGTTGGCGGGATCGCCGCCCGAATACTCGTCGATCAAGCGAGGCGTCAGGTAACCAAGCGCAAGACAGAACGGCACGATACTCGACAGTGTTACGGCGACGTTCTCGCCCAGACGCGGATCGTTGAGCACGATCGGCAGCAGCGAGAACACGCACGATGCGCCGAGAACGCCTTCCGTCGAAATGAGCCACCCACCCCTCAGGCCGCGGCGGTAAAGATAGGAGCCGATCCACGTCGCCAGCAGATAGGTCGTCAGGATCATGGCGAAGGCGTAAATGGTCGTCTTCAGCACGAAGGTAAATGCTCGCGTCCAGGCGACTTCCATGGCCAGCGACGCGAACCCCGTCGTGAACAAAATAACTTCGAGCCAATGCCTGGACGCCGCCGATCCGCTCTGCGCCGGAGTCCGATTTGGTGAGCGCAGTGCGGCAGGCCGCTCTGATTCAAACCGGTAAATCCACGCGAGCAGGAAACTGACCGCGGCGATCAAACAATTAATAGCCGCCGCGATGGTAGACGTCTGGCTAAAGCCAAAGAGTTCCACCAGAACGAGAGCGGTCATCGCGGTGCCGGCCGTCGCACCCATGACGTTCGCCACATAGAGAAAGCTGAAGCTCGCCTGATTAGCAGGATCCGTCTGCCTGACGAACGACATCATCAGGGGAAAGGTCGCACCCATCATGATGCACCAGGGCAGGATCGCGGCGACGATAAAAATTGCCGATATGAGCAGATAGCCCGTTGAACTGGCTTCTCCGGCCCCGAGCAGGTAGGCCTCACCGAACCGGAACAGCTGCGGGACGACGAACGCGCCGGTCGCAATGACAAACTCGGCCGCACCGTAAAAATAGGCCGGCGAGATCTTTAATCGCGAACTCGACCATCGGGCCCATCTGCCGCCGAGCCACGAACCAAGTCCAAGGCCCAGCATGAAGACGGACAGTACCACCGACAGAACCGGCGTAATGACACCGAAATGCGCAAAGGCCATGCGGACCCAAACGACTTGATAGAGCAGACTGCAAAATCCCGAGCAGAAGAACAGAAGGAAAAGAATAGGTTTGACGCGACGGCTGATCGCCGCGGGCTTGGTTGTCCCCTGTCGTTCCCTCGCCAAAGCGCGGTCCATGTTCCAAACTCCGATCAACTGCGATTGCTTAGTCGGCTACCCGGCAGAGGCTCAAGGCGTGCCCTTCCAAGTTTGACCAAATGGGTTGACAGGGCGACGCGCCCAGCCGCAGACCAAACTGCCCCAATAGGCGATTCAATTTGGTGGCATTGAATTCGTCGATGCTGAGAATAAATTTCGGCGGGCCGGGCGTTCTCATGATGCGTTTTACCTCGGATGCGAGCTTGTTATCCTGGGACAGTTCCAGATAATTATTCTCGATCCCCAGGTATCGGGCGGTCGGCTCAGCGAACGGAATGAAAAACGCGACCGGATCCCAAGTGGCAATCAATACGACACTGTGCGCTGGCAGCGCTGGCACGCGGACGTCGACGTATCGATCTCCGTACCGGCCGCGGCCCCAGTCAAGATAAACTGTGGTAGCGGCGGCGAGGATCAACGACATGACGGCGGAGATGATTCGCAGGCGGCGGTCTTCAAAGAGCCAGATCAATGCCCCGATCGTGACGACCCCCGTCAGCATTTCAAGCGGTATGGCGTACCTGTAGTAGCCGAAGCCAAGCGCCCAGCAGAAGTACGATAGGACGACGAATATGAAAACGAGATCGAGATCGCGCGTCCGTGTTGATGTCTCTGCCCGACGGTAACCGTTGCGTACAAAGCTCATGGCAAACGCCGCGAGTCCGGCCGCCATCGCCACATAGGCAATAGCGCCGCGCCAGTCGCGGAAAGGCGGCTCCGCTACGATATAGGTGTCGACCGTCGTCCAATAAAACGGGTAGGTGATGAGTTGCCAGAAGTCTTGCGGCAGGAATCGCGCGTCCCGAACCGCTTCCGGTTCCCAGTGCGGCGAATGAAAGATCTGATTGAGGTAGGGAAATGTCGGGTTTCCGAAATCGTGCCAAAGGATGAACATGTGATGTCCCGCAACCGCGAGAAATCCCATGAGGGCGCCGCCACCAAACGCGATCAGACCGCCAACCGTCCTGCGCCGTATCGCCACAAGGAGAGCGACAGCACCTAATCCCGGTATATAAATCGCCGACGTATATTTTAATCCGATACCGATCCCAGCCAATAATCCCGATCCGGCAAAGCCGAGCCGGGCCGCGCGCTCGTTTCGCGGTCCGGCGACCTTGAGAACGCCCAACAGCGCACCCAGCACGAACAGCGAACTGGTGAGATCATTGGTCGTCGTTCCGACCAGCGATACGAACCCGGCCCCGGACACACCCATCAACCAGGCGGCCGCCGTCAGCGTCCACCGCTCGAACGTCTGAATCGGACGAATGACGTGGCAGCTGATGGCGAAAAGCACTGCGGCATTGATGCCGTGCATGGCGCCCATGATAAACGCGATAAGGCGCGGAGTTTCATTCAGGGACGACGAGATCAGCCCGTAAAAGAACAGGTCCGCCGTAGGGTTGAGAAAACCCTGCTCTTGCGCCGGACCAACATCATAAAGGTATCGGTCGTGCAAATATGCCCACGGCGCATAGAGATGATAATAGCGCAGATCCCAGTAGTTATCTGGCCCGAGGGCGATCGACAAGACGCCCACGCCGCCACAGATAAGCAGAATCAGGGCGCAAAAGTGCCACGCCTTGAATAGCCGGTCGATGGCGGACGAAACTTGGACGTTCGACCGCCCGATGGCAGCCTCGCGCGCGGTCGTGCTGGACGGCGTAGCGACGAGTTGATCATCTGAGTGACTACGCGAAGACAAGACCAAGATCTCCCCGGATAATTTGAACTCTGCGCTGGCGCATGTGCGGTTTTCGAATTGCCGCGAGGATAGACCCAAAAGCCCGGAAGCGGCGGATGGGAATTTTGAGCCGGAGCGTGGTCATCCCGTGATCATGCGCATCAGGACGCGGTCTTTGCGCACGAAATGATGATAAAGCGCGGCGCCGATATGCACGGCCGCAAGGCAGGCGATGACAGCGCCAATCAGGGCATGAACCACGAACAGACGCCCGGACAAGGGGCGGTCCTGAGGCCAAATCGGCGGCAGCTCAAACAGTCCGAATACCATGATTGGTGCGCGATAGGCGGAAGTGGCGACCCAGCCGACGAATGGCTGCACCACCAATAGCGCGTAGAGTCCCCAGTGCACGGCGCGTGCGGCCGACTGTTGGAGCGGCGGGAGGTCCTCTGGCAGCGGCAGCGGCGGGTGCGTGAGACGATAGCCGAGCCGCAGGATAACGAGGGGGATGATCACGGTGCCGATCGAGCGGTGCAGATCGTAGAGCGGGTCCTGCAGCGGTCCGCCCCACTCGTTGGTGATGACCACGCCGAGCGGAAGCATGAACAGAACGAGCGCGGCCGTGATCCAGTGCAGGGCGCGGGCGGTCGCGCTATAGGCGGTCGATGCTTTCTGGCTGGTCATGCGAGCGCCCTTTGCAGAACCGTTGAAGGTAGCATGTGTGCCGCAATTCCGTGAGAGGCGGCGAGCCTCCCATCCACCCTGTCGTCCATGGCCCCCTCCCTGTCGCCGATGGCCCGGCGCCCTCACCGACTTCTAACCGGACATTCCCAGGATGTCCTTGGATCCCAGGATGTCCCAGGATCGATTTCATGTTAACAATTTCCAGGGAAGGTGGGAAGTTACCAGGCGGCGACCGAGCCCTGCGACCGGAGCCATTCAGGTATCGTCCGCCATCGAGCTGGCGCGCGCTGATCCGTGGGAACAATCAGCGCAGACGCAGCAGATCGGGAGGAAGCCGCATGCTCACAAACCGCAAGATTTGCGTCGTGCTACCCGCCTATAATGCGGCGCGGACGCTCGAGATGACATTCCGGGAAATTCCCGCCGATGTCGTCGATGACGTGATTTTGGTCGACGATGCAAGCACGGACGGCACATTTCGGCTGGCAAAGAACTTAGGCGTTTTTGCGGTCAGACATGACCGCAACAAGGGCTACGGTGGAAACCAGAAGACCTGCTATCGGTTGGCGCTGGAACGTGGCGCCGATATCATTATCATGTTGCATCCCGACTACCAATACACCCCGAAATTATTACTCCCGATGGCGTCAATGCTGTGTTCTGGATTATTTGATGTCGTGTTGGGTTCTCGTGTTCTTGGAGTGGGCGCGCTCGCCGGCGGCATGCCTCGGTATAAATATGTGGCAAACCGCGTACTCACATTTGCCCAGAATGTCCTTCTTGGATATAAGCTGTCGGAATATCATACTGGATACCGGGCATTTACGAGAGCCGTTCTTGAATCCGTTCCACTCGAGCGCAATTCAGATGATTTTATATTTGATAATCAGATATTATCGCAAGTCATCTATCGCGGCTTCAAGGTCGGCGAAATCTCGTGCCCGGCAAAGTATTTCCCGGACGCATCTTCCATTAATGTCTATCGCAGCATCACCTACGGCTTCGGCGTGCTAAAGACCAGCATCAGCTTCCGGCTCGCTCGCCTGGGTTTCGACCGCGGCACAATATTCGAAGGGCTGCTTCAGTAGCCCTTTATTGTCGAGCTTACGCTGACAAGCGCGGCATGCTATAGCGGTTCCCGGTCGATTTGATCCGCTCGGTCGTCATGCGCAGGCTTGGCCCGCGCATCCATCATCTTTGCAAAATCTATACGAAGAAAGATGGACCCGCGGGTCAAGCCCGCGGGTGACGGCGGCGGATGGACGAGCGCCGACTCAAATCGACCGGGAACTGCTATAAGCTTTTTGGGTCATCGCCGGATGAGCGTAGGCTAATCGCGGGGAGGGAAGCATGAATGTGCAGCGGCGGGATTTCCGGTTATTGGTGGCAATTGTGTCAGCGATTTCAACACCAGCCTGGACACAGGAGGTGTCGCCCGCAGTCGGGCCAGCCAGCAGCAGTGCGCGAAGCGCGGCTTCCATGCCGGATTTTTCAGGCACCTGGGCTCATCCCTACCTTACAGGCTTTGAGCCGCCGGCGGCGGGGCCAGGGCCGGTGCGCAACAGATCGCGCCGCCGCGACGGCGTCGCCAACTTCCAGCAACTTGTCGGCGATTACACCAACCCGATCTTGCAGCCCTGGGCGGCCGAGGTCGTGAAGAAGCACGGCGAGATTTCAATGGCCGGCCAGGGCTACCCGACGCCAAGCAACCAGTGTTGGCCCGGCGGCGTGCCCTACGTCTTTTGGGATTTCTTGCTGCAAATCTTCCAGCAGCCGGACCACATCTTGATGGTTTACCGCCAAGGCCATGAATTGCGCCATGTGCGGATGAACGCGCCTCATCCGGCGCAGGTCACGCCATCCTGGTACGGGGATTCCGTCGGCCATTACGAAGGCGACACGCTGGTGATCGACACCGTGGGGATCAAGGTCGGGCCGTTCGCCATGGTCGATATGTATGGCACCCCGCACAGCCCGGCGCTGCACGTCGTCGAGCGTTACCGCCTCGTCGATTACGACGAAGCCAAAGACGCCTTGGAGCGCAACGCCAAAGAGAACTCCTATATCCCGGCCACCGGCGCGACGGGTGTCGTGGAGATCAATCCCAACTACCGCGGCAAGGTGCTGCAACTCCATTTTACGGTCGAGGACAACGCGGTGTTCACCGTGCCCTGGACGGCGACCATTACTTACCGGCCCAACGTGGGCCCGTGGACCGAAGTGATCTGCACGGAAAACCTCCAATGGTACTCTGGCAAGGACTCCGAGGTCCCGCAGGCCGAAAAGCCGGATTTCTGAGCGACGACCAGTTTTCCGTTTCTAATCACGCTATCGCCGTCGCACGGCAATCAGCTTATTTGGCTCTTTCACGTCGAACCGCCAGACGGCTTCTGCGATAGCCCCATCGACGTCGGTCGCCTCCACGGTGCCGAGCCATCTTTTGGCCGGCGTCGAACGCACGACGTAGATGTCCCACTCCGAATTTGAGGACACGGTGCGGACACGTGATATGGGTCGCTGGGCCATCCGGTAATTGTAGCCGGGGCCGCGGCGTCCGTCGATCTATCAGTGGCCGCTTGGCGTCACTTTTCGAGCGCCTTGTGGCCGGCGTCCGTGATCATGATTCGGGCGGCCTCGATCGTCTTGCCGCCGGCCCCGCGCTGCCCGCAAAAGGGGAGCGCCGATCTGGCTAAAGTGGAGGATCCGTACCGCCTGCTTTCTTGCTGGCGATGCCGGCCTCCTCCAAGTCGAGCTCGCGCTCTATGCGCCTGCGCGCCTCATCGGTGATTTGGCCGTCTCGCAACAGCTGGAAGATGTATTCGCGCTCAGCGGCGATTAACTCCGACCTCAGCTCTGCCGCTGCCAAAGCGGGGTCGGATTCGCTCGATGCAGGATCGGCCAACCGCACGGCGCGATAGTCGTGACGGGCGCGCAAGATCGCCACAACCTCAGGCGAAATTCCGCGATCGGCCGCGAGCTCTTCCAGCCGGCTTTGCGCC
>WNFS01007785.1_pt1 | contig 15497 bp, 15 predicted proteins | sample 5400141 | NCBI WGS metagenome assembly WNFS01 (sample SAMN13153358, study PRJNA577476) | soil metagenome | isolation source: 60 cm saprolite under Madrone tree | place: USA:California | collected 2016-06-14
GTAAGAACCATGCTGCGTGCTTCTTTGCCTGCACGAGAAGATCGTCATCGCTCGCCGCTCGCGTCTTTTCAACAGTTGACCAAATTCCGCCACCGGCCTTTGCAATCTGCTCATAAGTGTGGCCGCGGGCGCGCCGCTCGAAATCGTCGAGCCGATTTCCGGCAAAAACCAAGTGTGTATGCGCATCGACAAATCCGGGGAGAACAACGCGCCCACCGGCATTAATAATGTTCGCGTCGCCTGCGTTCTTCGCGACCTCCTCGCTTGAACCAACAAGGTCGATCTTTCCGTTGCGGATCAGCATTCCGCCATCACGAAGGATTGCCAGCTCGGACATCTCCGCGCCAACGCGCGGTCGCTTTGGACCGGCCAACGTGACTAATTGCGAAGCGTGAAGAACAGCCAGTGACTTCACGATTTGCTTAGCTTGCCTTCAACAACGTCGATGACGGTCTTGAACTGCCCATCCGAATCTGCGCCGATCTTTCGAATTTTGTCTTGAAGACCTGTCGTGAATTTCTCGTCCTTCAACTGGGCAAGATTGATTCGCACGTTCAGCGCCGCCCCTTCAATGCAGGCGCGCGTGGCCAGCGCGCCAACGCCAACATCTGAAATGGAGGCTGGATTTCCTCTTTCGGCCATTTCGACCAGCAACGCGTAAGATTGCGACGCCGTTTCCATGACCTTCAACGGCACTTCCGCCGCATACTTCGTTGCTTGCGCGATTGCCGCCGCGCGCGCTGCTTTCTCTTCAGCCGATCCTTTCGGCAACGCGAATGAATCCATTACTTTGTTGAAGGCGGACGTGTCTTCATCGACCAGCGACAGCAATTCGGCCTTGAGTTGCTGGGCTTTTACCGCCCAATCGCTGAAATATTCGAGCTTGTCGTCCCAGCCGCGTTTTCCCGCGGAAAGATTCGCCACCATTCCGCCCAGCGACGCACCCAACGCACCCAACAGCGCCGCCACGGAACCGCCACCTGGCGCGGGCGAATCGCTCAACGTTTCGTTGCAAAACTCGCGCAGATTCATTCTCGCCAGGGACGTTTTTTGCTCAGCGGATTCGATCTTCAATTCAATCACTTTTTCTTTCGGATCGAAAGGTTTCAGTTCGCTCAGTCCCATTGAGCGAATCGCAATGTCGATCAGTTCCTCTTCTGACGCGCCTTGCGACCATTGCTGCTTCCGGAGAAAATAACGGCCGGCATCTACCAGACATTTCTTCGGTACCATGCCCACAATCTCCGAGCCGGTTACACGCAAGCCGCGCTCAGCCGCCGCTTCGGCGCAGGCATCGAACGCAAGGTGCAACGGCGTCTCCTCGATGTTGGTGAGGTTCATCGAGACTTGCGCCATCCCGTATTCCTTCACGAACCAGCCGATTGCCTTCACATGTTTCAGCACGCCGGGAATTCGGACTGGCTCGCCGTTTGAATCGAGAACCGGTTTGCCCGAAGGCGTGCCGTCTTCGGTCTTCACTCTCCCCTGCTCTCGCACATCAAATGCCACCGAGGTCGCGCGCCGCACCGATTTCGTGTTCAGGTTCACATTGTAAGCCACAAGGAAATCCCGAACGCCAATGACCGTTGCGCCTGATTTGTCATTGAAAACCGCAGGCCCAAAATCTGGTTTCCATTTGGGCTGTTTAATTTTCTCGAAAAATCCCTCGTATTCGCCTGCGCGAATAACTGAAAGGTTCGAACGTGACTTATCCCTGGCCGCTTTTTCGTAGAGAAAGACCGGAATCTTCAATTCGTGACCCACGCGCTGCCCCAGGCGATTCGCGCATTCAATCGCTTCATCCCAACTGACGTTGCTCACCGGAATGAACGGGCAAACATCGGTCGCGCCCATGCGGGGATGCGCGCCTTTGTGTTTGCGCATGTCGATCAATTCCGCTGCCGTTTTGATTGCGCGAAACGCCGCTTCCACTGCCGCTTCAGGATTTCCGACAAACGTCACCACCGTCCGATTCGTGCTCGCTCCAGGATCGACATCGAGCAACGAAACACCTTCGACCGATTTAATCGCATCAGTAATCTGTCGAATGATGTTCTGATCACGACCTTCGGAGAAATTCGGCACGCACTCGATCAACTTTTTCATCGACGTTCGATGCCCAGAGATGGATGTCTGCTGTGATGACGAACGACGAGAATGCGAACGGCGTCGCCCACTATTCGGAAAAGAAAATGATAAGGAAAGCGATGAAGGTTGACTCGCCGAATATCGCCTTCGCGAATTGCGAAAGATTCCGGTCGCGTAGCCGACTCGGTCATGAAATACCGCAACTCAGAATAGAACTCGTCTGCAAGTTCCCTGGTGGCCACTTCCTCGTAATAGGCCATGATGCTATCGATATCCGAGTAAACCTTCGGATGAAGGACGAGCCGCATCAGGTTCGGCGGCGTTCGATCTGTTCGTCGAGCTCCTTTACGGAGATGCTTAAGGATGGCCTGGCATCAAGCTCAGCGTCTCGTCGTCGGGCTTCGGCGATGCCCTCATCTTCGTCGTGAAGAAGGGGTGGGAGTGATTCGAGCAGATGAGCTGCAAGAACGGCTCGCTGATTCTCGGGCAGATCCAGCGCGAGCTTCTCGACTTCAGTAATCGTGGCCACAAAATACCACTATAGGGATGGTGTCTTGCCGAGCAAGCACCCTATATCTTCTCCGTGCCCTTCAATCACGCCGTTTCGGCTGCATGGGGATATCCACGTTGTGCGCGGCGGCGAATTCAATTGCACGGGAGTAACCGGCGTCGGCGTGGCGGAGGATGCCGGTGCCTGGGTCGCTGGTGAGGACGCGCTCGAGGCGTCGCTTGGAATTTTCGGTGCCGTCGGCAACCACGACCATGCCCGCGTGCTGCGAAAAACCAATGCCGACGCCGCCGCCGTTGTGAATTGATACCCAGGACGCGCCTGTAGCGGTGTTGAGGAGGGCATTGAGCAGCGGCCAGTCAGCGATGGCGTCGCTGCCGTCGAGCATGCATTCGGTTTCGCGATTAGGCGACGCGACGGACCCCGAATCGAGATGATCGCGGCCGATTACGATCGGCGCCTTGAGCTCGCCATGTTTTACCAATTCGTTCATCGCGAGACCAAACTCAGCACGCTCACCGTAGCCGAGCCAGCAAATCCGCGCGGGCAATCCTTGAAATTGAATTCGCTTCTCAGCGAGCTCCATCCAGCGCGCCAGCGTTTGGTTTTTTGGAAATAATTCGAGAGCGAGTTTGTCTGTGCGCGCGATGTCCTCGGGGTCACCGCTCAAGGCCACCCAGCGAAATGGACCGCGCCCTTCGCAAAACAGAGGACGGATGTATTCGGGAACAAAACCTGGAATGTGGAATGCATTTTTAACTCCGGCTTTTTGCGCCTGCGCGCGAATGTTGTTTCCATAATCGAACGTGACCGCGCCTTTCTTTTGCAACTCAAGCATGGCTTCGACGTGCACAGCCATCGAGTGCATGGCGCGCTCGATGTATTCGTCCGGATTCTTTCGCCGCAAAGCGAGCGCATCTTCAAGCGACATTCCGTGCGGAACGTAGCCGTTCAACGCGTCGTGCGCGCTGGTTTGATCAGTGAGAATGTCGGGAACAATTCCGCTTTTTACAATTTCGGGCAAGACATCCGCGCAATTACCGACCAGTCCGACCGAGACGGACTGCCGCTCTTTTCGGGCGCGATCAACCATTGCCAGCGCTTCACCCACCGAATACGCGATCTTGTCACAGTAGCCGCTCTTCAATCTCTTTTCGATTCGCGCGCGATCCACTTCAACGCCAAGAAAGACTGCTCCGTTCATTGTTGCAGCAAGCGGTTGAGCGCCGCCCATTCCACCGAGGCCGCCGGTCAAAATGAATCTTCCTTCAAGCGAGCCGCCGAAATGCTTTCGAGCCGCGGCGGCAAAAGTTTCGTACGTTCCCTGTACGATGCCCTGGCTGCCGATGTAGATCCATGACCCGGCAGTCATTTGGCCATACATTGTCAGCCCCATTCGCTCGAGCCGATTGAACTCAGTGTAATTGTTCCATTGGCCGACAAGATTGGAGTTCGCGATGAGGACGCGTGGCGCTTCATCGTGTGTCCGGAATTTGCCAACCGGTTTGCCAGATTGGACGAGCAGTGTCTCATCATCTGCTAACTCGCGAAGTGAACGAACCATCGCATCGAACGCCTCCCAGCTCCGCGCAGCGCGTCCCGTTCCACCGTACACGACCAACTGATCCGGATTTTCAGCGACATCGGGATCGAGATTGTTCATCAGCATCCGCATCGCAGCTTCCTGATGCCAACCCTTGCAGCTTCGCTGGCTGCCGCGTGGTGCGTGGATGATTCGTTTTCCGCTCACAGCTTTTCGCCTTTGATATCAAATTTGCCCTGGCGAATTGCTTCGGCAACACGCGCGATGTCACCGGAGAGCGGACGATCCTGGACGAGCGGCGGCGCAATCTTACGCACCGCAGCGAGCGCTCGCTCGACGCCTCCTCCAGCTTTCAACGGCCTGCGATGTTCCACACCTTCAGCAGCAGTGAGCAGCTCAATTGCCAGCAAATTTTCGGCAAGATCGACAATCGATCGCAATTTCAGCGCGCTGGTCATTCCCATGGAGACGTGGTCTTCCTTTCCACCCGAGGTGGTAATGTTGTCAGGACTGGCCGGGTGTACGAGCACGCGCGCTTCATTGACCAACGAAGCAGCCGCGACCTGTGCAATCATGAAGCCGGACTCCAAACCTGGCTGTCGCGCGAGAAATGCGGGCAGGCCTTCGTTCTTATCAGGATTAACCAGCCGATCAGTGCGGCGTTCGCTCATGCTCATCAGATCGGCAATCGCAATCGCAGCATAATCGAATGCGAACGCGAGCGGCGCGCCATGAAAATTGCCGCCGGAAATCACCTCGCCGCTTTCTGCAAACACAAGCGGATTATCGGTCGCCGACGCGGATTCAATCAGCAAAACGTCTTCGCAATGCGCCAGCGCGCCACGGACGGCTCCGTGCACCTGCGGCATGCAACGCAGGCTGTATGCGTCCTGGACACGGGGATCGCCCGTGAGATGGGACTGGCGAATTTCGCTGCCTTCCATGAGCGATAAAAGATGTTCGGCCACAGCCTTCTGGCCCGGGTGCGGACGCGCGTCTTGTAATCGCAAATCGAAAGCGGCAGGCGTCCCTTTGAGCGCTTCGAGACTCATCGCGCCGGCAACATCAGCGACACGCGCCAGATCTTGCGCGCGTAGAAGCGCCAGCCCGCCGACCGCGTGCATCGCCTGAGTGCCATTGAGGAGTGCCAGGCCTTCTTTTGCTTCGAGTTCCAGCGGCGTTAACTGAGCACGCTGCAGCGCCTCGGCGCTCGACATCCGTTGCGCTCCAAAAAACGCCTCGCCTTCACCGATGAGGCTCAATGCCAGATGCGCGAGCGGAGCGAGGTCGCCGCTCGCACCAACAGAGCCCTTTTCTGGAACGACAGGAGAGACCCGTCGGTTGAGCATTTCACAGAGCAACTGGATGATTTCGAGCCGAACTCCGCTGAAGCCGAGCGTAAGCACGTTTGCGCGCAACAGAATCATCGCCCGCACCTCGGCCTCGGACAGCGGATTTCCAATCCCGCAGGCGTGACTGCGGACGAGGTTCAGCTGAAGCTGGCGCAATTCACCTTGCGGAATCCGAACATCGGAGAGCTTGCCGAACCCGGTGTTGACGCCATAAACGACTACGTCGCGCGTAACGATTTGTTCGATCAGTTTCCGTGACGCGAGAATCTGCGGATGCGTGAAAGAAGAAATCTGAACGGTCTCGTCTCCGAGAGCAACGGCCGCAAGTTCAGTGAGGGAAATCTGCTCGCCCTTGAGCTCCATTCAGGCAGTCTAGCCAGAATCGTTGAAGCATTAAAGCGTTTGAATCGGACAAAGAAAAAGGCCAGGCCGAATACGACCTGGCCTCTTGGGCGAATCCGCCCACATTAAATTGCTGAATGCCGGATCTATTTTCCGGTTTTCCCCATAGGTGGAGTCACAACCTCCTTGTGTTGCGCACAAGCCCCGAGTCCCAAAGCAGTGACCAGAACAGCTACGACCATCATCGTTTTCAATAGTTTCAATCTATCTCGCCTCCTTTCGCAGCAAGTTGCTCCGGTCTGTTTAGGCGGTGGGCTACGGGGAAGCAATGCTTTTCTTAAGTTTTTTGATCACCACAAACGGGTGCCGGATTACTTGGAGTAACCGGTCGTTCCCGCGCTTGTGGTCACGGTTTCCTTTCTTTGAGCGCAAGCACCAAAACTCAAAGCAGTGGCCAAAACGGCCACGATTAAGATTGCCTTTACAAATTTCAAATTATCTCGCCTCCTTTCGCCGCAAGCTGCAGTACCCGTTCGGGATCACACGGTAGCAACGTTTCTGTTGCCTAATTTGGATGTATGATGGGGCAGATTCTAGCCAGCCGCTTCAACTTGTATACCAGAAAGTTGGTTGGGAATTCACGCCTCAATTACGATTGGTGTGCCCTCATCCACGTAATCGAACAGTTCGATTACGTCCGCATTCCGCATCCGCACGCAACCGCAGCTGTCTGGGGTGCCGATCTTGTCCTCGTGTTTGGTGCCATGGATGTAGATGAAGCGGTCGCGTGTATTGGCATTCTGCTCGTCTAATCCGTCGAGCCACAAAATACGCGACATCACGAGGTCGTCGGTTGGAGGAAGCGGTTCGTCGGATCTGAGCGGCACGCGGCTCTGAAAAATCGTGCCGCTCGGCATCTCGCTGCCAATCTTCTTCGCGATGCAAAACCGGCCCGTTGGCGTTTTCATGCTTCCCTGCTCGGTGCCAATACCGAATCGCGAAGTGGACACCGGGTAACTGCGGACCGGCGTCTCATTTTCTTTCAACGTCAGCCGTTGATCGCGAATTGATATATGGACGTTCTTCATCTCGTATCGCACTTGCGGCGGATTGCTGTGAATCTCACCACCGATGCATGCTAGCCCTGTTTTGCACAACGTAAGGGTAAGGTTACAATCGACATGCTCATGAGAGATTATCACATCGCCGTCGTGGGCGCGACTGGCGCCGCCGGCACTGAGCTGTTGCGCGTGCTGGAGCGCCGAAATTTCCCCGTGGCGAGTCTGCATGCGATTGGTTCGGAGCGCTCAGTTGGGAAATCAGTTCGATTTCGAGGTGAACCGATCCCGGTAGAAAAACTCGCCGACCGATCCTTCGACAAAATCGATATCGCGTTCTTCAGTGCCGGCGGCGACGTCTCTCGAACGTATGTTCCGCTCGCGTGCCAGGCCGATGCGATCGCGATCGACAAATCGTCGGCATTCCGGATGGAGCCTCACGTGCCGCTGGTTATTCCGGAGATCAACGCAGACGACCTGCGCCGCCATCGCGGCGTAATCGCGAATCCCAATTGCACGACGACTGTGATGCTGATGGCACTTTATCCGTTGCACAGGATCTTTCATGTGCGCCGAGTTTTTGCTGCGAGCTATCAAGCGGTATCTGGCAGCGGCACGCGAGGGGTCGAAGAATTAGGCCGGCAGATAAAAGAGGCGGCGCGGGAACCAGAGTCCTGCTATGAACCGGGATCAACGATCCCGGCTACAGAGGCGCGTGCGGCCACAGTTTATCCTCACCCGATCGCCTTCAATTTGCTGCCGCACATCGATTCATTTCTCGAGAGCGGCTACACGAAAGAAGAAGCCAAAATGCAAGATGAGGCGCGCAAGATCATGCATTTGCCGAAGCTCCGCGTCTCGGCAACGTGCGTGCGCGTCCCAGTTTACCGCGCGCATTCAGTGGCCGTGACCGCCGAGTTTGAGCGACCGCCGTCGGTGGAACAAGCGCGCGAAGTTTTATCCAAGGCGGCGGGGTTGGAACTGACGGACGAACCGCACAACAACCGTTATCCCATGCCGCTCAGCGTAGCCGGAAAAGATAATTGTCAGGTCGGGCGGGTGCGCCTGGATTGCGCTTTTGAAAACGGGCTCTCGTTCTGGGTGTCAGGCGATCAACTGCTCAAAGGCGCAGCCTTAAACGCAGTGCAGATTGCTGAGTTGTTGTAAGGTAGAAACGGCGCGCCGCGCCGGTATGTGTTGAGCGCCAAAGGCGCAGCATATTCACCGGCAGCCTGGGGCATAGCCCCAGGATCCACACCAAATCCCCGAAGTGCCACCGCTGAAAGCGCGATTCACTTTCGGCACCAATCGATCAACTGCCGATTGACGCCCCCGAAAGTTTTCGCGACAACGCGACGTCCTTACCTGCGAAAGAAAAAGCAAGAGACATCAATTTCGCGCGCCAGTTTTCCAGCGTCAGTCTGGTCCACAGGATGGAAACCAATATCGCGCGCCAGTTCTTTGAGGGCGGTGGCTTCATAATTGCTGTGCAGCAAAATTTCCGCGATGCATTGACGAACGTCTCCCGAGTGAAATTGCTCTCAATTCGCCGCCGATGGTAAATAGAAATCCCGGCCGTCTCTGGTTGAAGACATTTGCGAAGAAAGCGCAACTACGTCCAGGCAAAAGACGTACCCGACAAAATCAGTACTTGTATCTGTAAAAAAAAGCGGCTCCGGATTTTTCCTCCGGAGCCGCTGTAAAAATTGCGCCAGAATTATTGTGGACCCGGCGGCGGTGTTCCTTTTTCTGGTTTTTTGCCTCCGCGCTCCGGCTGATTGGGGGCGCGCTCTGGTTGCCGTGCGCCGCGCTGCTCGCCTGTAGCTTGCGCTCCACCTCTCGGCGGCTGTCCGCCGGGTTGACCATAGGCGCCCTGCCCTCTTTCTCTCGGGGCTTGCAGTTGGTTAGGAGGCCCGCCCGTAGCCGGCGGACTGGCCGGCTGACGTAATCCAGGCGGTGTTCGATGTTCAGTACCGCCGCGCTCGGATCCAGCCGCCCCCGTTGGCGGAGGAGTGCCGAATCTCTCACGTTCAACTGGTTTGCCGCGACCCGACGGAATATTCTCAGCACCTCCAGTCGCACCCGGACCTGGACTCTCGCCCAGCCTGCGAATTGGCGGCCGACCCTGTTCTGGCGGTGGCGGTGATGGGCGGAAAGATTGTGGGGCCGTTGCGCCCGGTGCTCCCGCCGGGCTGGTTGTCGCCCCAGGGAACGGAGGCCGTCCGCCTGGTCTACCTTTGCCACGTTCAAATGGTGAAGGCGCCATGCCTGCTGGCCCAGGAGGCGCCGCCGTGGCTCCGGGCCGCGGCCGTCCACCTGGCATTGGTTTCCCTCGCTCGAACGGTGAAGGCGAAACACCTGCCGGAGCTGCTGTCGCGCCAGGAAGCACGCGTCCAGGTTTGCCTCGCGGACCAGGCGAACCCGGCGCCTTGGCCCCGCCCACAGCCGGACTCCCGCCAAGAGCCGGTGGCTGCGCGCCAGCTGGGCGCGCGGCCGCACGCGTCGGCGGCGGAATGTTCTTGGGATTTTCAGTCTTAATCTTCTGTTCCAGTTCGGCTCTGTTCTGAACACCGGCCCAGCCATGCTCGACCTTTGGCTGTGCGACTTTGGCTTTCACAGCCGGAGGCGCAATTCCCGGAGCTGCCTTGGTAAGTTTATTCGGTGCACCCACGACGAGTTTGTTGCCCTGCACCTTCGTCAGGCCTCCGGATTTAGCCGCGGCCGACAAATCAGTCGCAGGCTGGCGCTCTATGGTAAGCCGCTGAATAGGCCGGCTCGAGTATGCACTGACAACGTTAATATCCGGCCCGTAATTATAGACCACATTGTTCTGAACGGTGATGTTCGTCACGTTCACCGTGTTGCTGATGTAGGTAACGTTCTGCGTTGGAGGAAAGATTCGATCCCGCAAGACCGGTTCACCGATAAAACGAACGTCACAGAAGTTGTAATATTGCGGGCCGATGTCGAACTCGATATCCACCCTGGCCCCGAGTCCCCAGTCCAAATCGCTCCCCGGAAACCAGAGCCAGCCGTAATCCGCCAGATTCGCCCAGCGACCATAGTGGTAGGTGGCCCAGCCGAAATCTTCGTAAGAAATCCATGTCCAACCGTAGTCGGTATAAGCCCAGTAGCCGTCGGCGTACGGCCGCCAGTTTGGATCGCTTACTGCTACGTCGGGCTGCCACCCATAGCCGTAGCCTTCAGCCTCAATCCAATTCCCACCGGAAAGATTATTGTAAAAGAAATCGACCGATACGTCGTCTCCTCTCGCCTGCGGAAGAGCAGACACAACAAAAGCCAGCATGCTTAACGCAAATAGAATTTTTTTCATAATCGTAAAGTTACGAGGCGTTCGACTTTACTGCCCCGCGATTTATTCAACTTCTGATTCGAAAAGCGCATCCACACCGCGCGTGTGCCGCGCGGCGCTGGCGAACACGAACATTCAAACCACGAATCCCGCGCCTGCGGGACGAATCGACACGAATAAATTCAGGTACAGGAAACAGGGCCTCCCACAGATGTCCCTAAACTCAGCGTGAGCGCTACAGTGTGGAACGGGCTTAATACCGTTCAATGGAATTAAAATCACCCAAATAGGGAAATGGGTCTGAGTTTTCGACCGTTTTCGTCAATCTTCGGTGGTCATGACTTTTACCATCGAGGTCGAGCAGGAGAACGACGGCAGGTGGATCGCTGAGATTCCTCAAATACCGGGTGCGATGGTTTATGGGCGCACCCGCGAAGAAGCCGTGTCTCGCGTTGAAGCCTTGACACTCCGCATTCTTGCGGACCGGATCGAGCACGGCGAAACGTCGCCTCTCGTCGAAAAAGTCTTTTCAGTTGCAGCGGCATGAGCCAATGGGGCTCTGCCAAAGCTCGCAAGGTTTTAGCCGCATTGCTGCGGATCGGCTGGATAATCAAACGAGAGTCACACGGATCGCATCGAATTCCTTCGCGTCGTGGCTTTGAATTAAACTAAACGAAATTGAAATAGACCCGGCTACGACTAAGGTTTGATTATGAGTCTCGCGGAAATCGAAGACGCCATCGATAAGTTGTCGCCGGAGGATCTAATAAAATTGGCTGCGCACATTGCGCGCCGCGACAAGTTCGCCTGGGACAAGGAGATCGAAGAGGACTTCTCTCCGGGAGGCAAGCACGAGAAAACGCTCAAGAAGGTCGATGCGGAAATCGACGCAGGCTCGAAAATAGCCCAGCGTTTTAACGCTGGGTAGGCGGATTCCAATATGTCGAGTCCCGGCAGGGACGACAGAACTTATCAAGCGAGCATCGATTCCTCGTACGCAAAACCGTGCTTCTTAAGCATCGCGGCATACTCGTGGCGAAAGGATCGCGTCTGGTGATGCTCCGCCTGGTGCTGAATGTAAGCCACGGTAGCATCCACGCCCGAGACGCCGATGCTGAAAGCGCCATAACCCTCCTGCCACGCGAAAGAATGCATCTTCGGAAAAGTTTCTCGCAACCATTTCGATGAATTTCCTTTGAGAAGCTGCATCGCCTTAGCGACCGACAGTGTCGCCGGCAGAGAGAGGAGAACATGTACATGATCGCTTGCTCCTCCAATCGCGAGGGTCTTCATCTGATTTTGCTTCGCGATACCGCCAAGATACGGCCAGAGTCTGTCTCGCAAATCCGGGGTCAGAAGCGGTTCGCGGTTTTTCGTGCTCCAGACACAATGAACGGAGCAGCTCGTAAATGAATGCATAGCTCGGTGATTCTGTCGTCCCTGTCGGGACTCGATGTTTTTATATCATCGAAAGCCCAGCGTTGAAACGCTGGGCTAATGTCATGGCAGGTCCGCGCTTACAACAGCGAGAACGTGATCATCGCGTGCACATTGAAGTTGCTTCTTCAATAGCGCCGGAGTAAGGAACTAGCTTGATGGCGGGCTTCGATTCTTGGTTTAAGGAAAATGTGCGGAAAAGCACTTATCCAAGAGAGAGAGGAAGCTATAGCTCCTGAGTGGCACCGCAAAATCCCCCGCACGAACCATGGCAAAAGAAAGTAGATTGAGGGAGCGTTGGAATAGAAAAATGATCCGTATATTTCTAATTGGAGCGCTGTGCGGAGTGATGATCACGGCCGCGGTCACGTATGGATTCGCAATTCCGGCCAACAACACTTACTGGAGAATGGAGATCTGGAAACGCGGCGGCGCAGCCTGGACCTCCGATAAAAATGGCCACTTCGGCTGGAGGTGGATGGTCGAACCGATCCCCGATACTCCCCGCGCAAAGCCAGTTATCGTACCGTCGTCTCACCCAAACGTTCGTACCGAGCGGTTGTAGATCAGCCGAAGCGAGAAGCGGTTAATTTTTACGATACGCTTCCAGGAATTCTGACCGTGAAATACCTGACTGAGAACAGATGGTGCGCAGAGTCGATGCCTTGAGCGTCGGATGATTTGGTATTGTTAATGGCGTGCGAGTTCCATCCGGATTTTGCCGCACCATGGATATGTGCTCACGCTCGCGCACCATTTTGAACCCGAGCGCACTCAGTGCCCGAAGAACTTTCGCCTTCGGCGCATCGACCGGGAATTTCATCCCACTGTGAGCGAAGCCTCAGTAACGAAAGCCTCCACCACATCATCCTGATCGTCGAAAGCTTCTTTCCCAAAACTTTCAATATGAAAAGCAGCCGCTGATTTGGCATCGGCCAATGCTGATTCGTAGGTCTCACCTTGCCCAACGACCGCACCTTTCAAGCCCAGCGGATATGCCACGTAGCCATCACGATGTCTCTCCACAACGAACTTAAGTTTTTTCATGGAACTCGGTAACGATATCACGGCGCTGTTGAATTGGAAGATCTCTGCCCGCGCGGAAAACTATTCAGAATCACCTGGCCTTGGCCGAAGGGCCCTCCCGCAATTTTCCGTAGAACAAAAAAGGCCACGCCGGGATTTTCTGTAGCCACCGCCCTGTGGGCGGTTGAAAACCGCGCAGTAACGGCTCGCCCGCCTTCGCCAACGCTATGGCGTGCCGAGCAGAGCCGTGGCTACAGAATGCCGTTTCGGTTTCAGAGTGGGAGGGGCTTTAATGCCGCGACCATCGGGACACTAAGGTCCCTCCCACATTTTTACTCCAAACAAAAACGCCCTGCCGGGTTCTTCCAGCAGGGCGCTTTGAATTAAACAAGCGAAATTGAAAATCGAACCGGCTGCGGCTAATCTTTGTGTATGAGTCTCGCGGAAATCGAACAAGCGGTCGATAAGTTGTCGCCGGAGGATCTGATAAAATTGGCTGCGCACATTGCGCGCCGCGACAAGTTCGCCTGGGACAAGGAGATCGAAGAGGACTTCTCTCCGGGAGGCAAGCACGAGAAAACGCTCAAGAAGGTCGATGCGGAAATCGACGCAGGCAATTTCACGCCGCTTCCGTGACCTCGCATGCGCTGCCCTCTTTCTGGAAATGCTATGAGCAGCTCCCGAAGCACATCCAGAAGCTGGCCGATAAAAATTTTGCGCTGTTCAATAAGAACCCGGGACATCCTTCTTTAGGCTTCCGCAAGAAGGGCGGCGTTTACACCGCCGAGATTGGTCGCCGGTATCGTGCTCTCGCTCGCTAGCGGAAAGGCGATTACTACTGGTTCTGGATCGGCACACATGAGGATTACAATAATCTTAAACTATGATCTGCGTAGTGGAGGTCGGCTCTTTGCACGCAGCAATCACACAACACATTCGTGTCCATTAGTGTCCATTCGTGGTTGAAAAAAAAGGTCCCGCCGAACTTCCGGCTGGTCTTTGAATTAACCAAACCAAACGAGACTGGTCGGCACTCAGACTACGAAATCGCGAAGACCCGCGATATTCCGCAAGTGGTCTCACTGCTTCCTTCGCAGTGCGGCTCCGCCGCAACCGAAGGTTTGCCCGCGAATCACGCGAATGAACGCGAATATGCGGAACAGGGATTTCTAATCTGTGCGCTCAGCGGAACTGCACTCAGCTGAGTTTTGCCCACGAAACACTCTAAAAACGCACGAAATAAGGAAGCTCATTTTCGTGTCGTTTCGTTTGTTTAGTGGGCCGGAAAAAATGATCTTTGCTGTCTTCGTTGTCTTCAGTTCGAGATTCGTGGCAGATCAAAAATCTTCGCAAGACGCGACGAATTTGGCCTATAGCAGTGCAGAGTGGTCTCACTTTTCCGATTTGCCTATGAGAAACATCTTTGTCTAGGTTCGAATCCTGGCGGGACAGCCACTAGAACTCCGCGCTCAATTGAAGTCAAAACGGTGACTAAAAAAGAGAATTCTGACGTTTCATGGCGCGATTCGCGAGCCGCGACGGCAATTGTCTGCGTTTTTCTCATTGCAATGACGTGGCTCGTTTTCGGCCAAACTGTCGGCTACGACTTCGTCAACTATGATGATGATACCTACGTTTACGCGAATCCGCTCATTAGTAGTGGGTTGACTGCTCCCGGCGCTATTTACGCGTTCAGCGGCAAGCATTCCGGCAATTGGCACCCGCTGACAACTCTATCGCATATGCTGGACTGCCAAGTGTGGGGCTCCCACCCGGGTGGCCATCACTTTACAAATATTGTCCTTCACAGCATCGCAGTCGTCTTGTTGTTTCTGATATTGCGACAAATGACCAGCGCGCTATGGCGGAGCGCGTTCGTTGCCGCCGTTTTTGCGGTTCATCCACTTCGAATCGAATCAGTGGCCTGGATTTCCGAGCGTAAGGATGTGTTGAGCGCCGTTTTCTTCATGCTCACGCTTGGTTTTTACGTACGCTATGTCAGATACTCGTCGGTTGGGCGTTACTTAGCGGTGGTCAGTTCGTTTGCGCTGGGGCTCATGTGCAAGCCAACGCTGGTAACGGTGCCGCTTGTTTTATTGCTGCTCGATTATTGGCCGCTCAAACGTTTTGCCGGAGAATCGTCAACAAGGCGACTGATTCTTGAAAAGATCCCGCTCTTTGCGCTGTCCGCCGCCGGGGCCGGAGCAACGCTTTGGGCGCATGAAAAAAGTATCATTCACATCGAGCGCTTGCCTTTCATGTGGCGCGTTGGCAATGGGCTGGTCACTTGCCTGACTTATGTCAAGCAAATGATTTGGCCTGCGCGACTGGCAGTTTTTTACCCTCACCCAGGAGACACGCTGCCAGTTTGGGAAATTGGCCTGACTATCGTACTTCTGCTTCTGGCGACTGCAGGCGCGATCACGCTGCGGCGCAAGCGGCCCTACGTCATTACGGGTTGGTTTTGGTATCTGCTAATGCTCCTGCCGGTGATCGGATTTATCCAGGTCGGCTCGCAAGGGCACGCCGATCGATACACTTATTTGTCGCAGATCGGTCTTTACATCTTGCTAGCGTGGGCGATTCCAGACGCTTTAGCTTCACGGTTCGCCACAGGACGAATCCGCCGTGGTGGACTTCAGCGAAGAATTCTTGGGGTGACGGCCAGCGTCGCGATCATTGTCCTGGCATGGTGCGCTCATATCCAAGCTTCCTACTGGCGCAACGGCGAGACGCTGTGGAGCCACGCCATCGCCGTGACCTCAGAGAACTTTATCGCGCACGACGGACTGGGGCAGTTCCTGCTTGACCATGGCCGCTTGGACGAAGC
>WNFS01003397.1_pt1 | contig 15486 bp, 12 predicted proteins | sample 5400141 | NCBI WGS metagenome assembly WNFS01 (sample SAMN13153358, study PRJNA577476) | soil metagenome | isolation source: 60 cm saprolite under Madrone tree | place: USA:California | collected 2016-06-14
GCGCCGGCAAGACCCCGACCGCCATCGCGCTCGCACGGCTCCTGTTGGAATTGCGCCGTCGCCCGTTTTTCCTGTCGCGCGGCTATGGCGGGCGGGTCGCGGGCCCGGTCCGGATCGATCACCTCCCCCGCGAACCGGGAAGCGTCTCTATTTACCCGTCCACGCTTGCGGGGGACGGAAGGAAGGGGGACGTGGGCGACGAACCTGTGCTGCTTGCCCGGGTCGCGCCGACCATCGTGGCGCGCGACCGCTGGGCGGGCGTGAATGCGGCCGCGGCAGGGGGGGCAGACACCATCATCATGGATGACGGACTCCAGAACCCGTCCGTAGATAAGGACCTTGCCATAGCGGTCGTGGATGGACGCCGCGGTATCGGCAACGGGCGCACATTTCCAGCCGGCCCGTTGCGGGCGCCGCTCGAAGCCCAGCTCGATCACGTCGATGCGGTTCTTGTGGTCGGCTCGGCCGGTCGTGCGGCGGACCGTGCAATCGGCCTTGCTCAAAGCCGCGGGCTGCCGGTGTTCCACGCCGACCTCTATCCGGCACCCGACGCTGTCGCGGCGCTTGCCGGCAAATCGGTTCTGGCCTTTGCGGGGATTGCGGATCCTGACAAGTTCTTCGCTACGCTGGAAGCGCATGGCATTCCGGCGGCGATTCGCAAGCCGTTCCCGGATCATCACCGGTACACGGCGGACGAAATGTCGGCGCTTGTGGATTGCGCACGGCGGAATGGCCTGACGCCCGTGACCACCGAAAAGGATCTGGCGCGGCTGAGCGGAGACCCGGCGGCCGCTGACTTGATCGCGCAATCGGCGGTATTGCCGGTGACCCTGCGATTGAGGGAACTCACCGCCGTGGAAGCGATGTTGCGAAATGTGATACGAGGCCGAGGCGGCCCGATCGCTGCCAGAGCGGGATGACTTTTCTTCGAATCGTCATCCCGCTCTACCTTGTAGTTGGAGCATGATCTTTTCCGAAAACCGTGCCCACTTTTCGGGATCATGCTCTAATCAGCGTGCGCGGGAAAAAGGCGCTGCAGGACCGCCCGCGGGTTGGCATACGCCTCCTGGCGTTCCACGCTCCAATACTTCAATTCCTCAAGCGGGATCGGCGTTCCGGTCACTGCGCAACGTACGAATGCGCCCGGACGCATGACCCGAAAATCTCCGTCAAGATACTTGACCTCCGCCTCGCCGGTCGAAGACGAATGGGGGTCGAAGCGATTAAGCACTGATAAGCTCCTAAATGGTGCGGGCGTGGGACCGCGAGATGACGAAGATAGGGATTCTTCACGCGGTGTAAAAGCCATTTTGTTGCCGCCGCGCAAGGCTGGTAGTCCGGATGAAGCGCAGCGCAATCCGGGGCTGGCTGCGCCGGCGGAGCGACCGTCCCGGATTACGCGGAATTTATCATCGGGCCGGACCCGGTGGCTCCATCCGGGCTACTAGGCCCGCGACCGGGGCTCGAAGGTCCGTGCCCGGCCGCATATCTGTCAGAATGTCAGCCCGATCCGGAACACTTCGACGGCATAGAAGGCAAGTTCCGCATCAAGGCAGCGCTTGATGTTGTCGGCCTGACGGAAGCCGTGCTGCTCGCCCGTGAACAGGAAGTAGCCGACCGCATTTCCATTGCGCCGCAGCGCCTCGACCATGATCTCGGTCTGGTTCGGCGGCACCACGGCGTCCTCGGCGCCTTGGAAAAAGATCACCGGCTTCGATAGCCGATCGGCGTGATAAGCCGGCGATCGCTCGCGATAGCGCTCCTCCATTTCGGGAAACGGCCCGATCAGCCAGTCGAGATATCGCGACTCGAACTTGTGGGTATCGCGTGCCAGCGCCGCGGCATCGCTGACGCCGTAATAGCTTGCCCCGCCTTGGAAGAAGTCGCGAAAGGCGAGCGCCGCGAGAGTGGTGTAGCCTCCGGCGCTGCCGCCGCTGATGACGACGCGCGTAGCGTCCACCCGTCCCTGTCGCGCCAGATATTGGGCGCCATTCACGCAGTCGTCCACGTCTACGATGCCCCAACTGAGCTTAAGCCGGTCACGGTATTCGCGTCCAAACCCGGTACTGCCGCCATAGTTGACGTCGAGCACCGCAATGCCGCGGCTGGTCCAGAACTGGATACCGAGATTAAGCGTGCTCGAGGCCGAGGAGGTCGGGCCGCCGTGACATTTGACAAGCAGGGGTGGCCGCTCGTCCATGCCGCCCGTGTAGTCGGAATTGTGCGGCGGATAGAACAATCCGAACGCTGTCTTGCCGCCTGTGGTCGGGAATTCCACCGGCTCGACCCTCGTAAGGTAGCCGGCAACATGCAGTTCCGCGCGATCCAGGAGGTCGGTCGCCTGTTTGAGGATGCGATATTGCCTGGATTGCAGGTCGAGCATGACGATCGACGTCGGCCGGTCCGGAGCGCCGGCGCGAAACACGACGCGGTCGCCGTCGGTGCGGACCGATCCGAATTCCGTGAATCCGGTCTCGATCGCCTGCAGGGCCCCGGTCGTCAAATCCAACGTGGCGAGCTGCCCCAGCCCTGCCGTCGCATAGGCGCACACGATCCGCCGGGCATCCGCGAAGGCGTAAGTCGACATGCCAAGATTCCATTGCGGCATGCCGAACTCCGCCGCCATCGGGCAAAGCGGCCGGGTGGTTGCGGCGGTGATGTCGTAAGCGTAGAGATTCCACCAGCCGGTACGGTCGGAAACGAAGACGATCTCGTCACCGTCGGGCGACCATTCGGGCTGGAATACGGATTCCTCGACGCCGCCCGCGATGACGCGTACGCGAAGGGGGGCGCCCCCGGCATCGAGGTCGGCGAGGTAAAGCGTGGTCCCGTTCCACGGCATGTTCGGATGGTCCCAGGCGAGCCACAGCATCCGGTTCCCGTCTGGCGACAAGCGCGCCGAACAGAAGAAATCGTGTCCACCAGCGAGTACGCGCCCCGGCGAGGCGCCCGCATCGTCGAGGTCGATCGCCACAATGGCGTTGACGGGTTCGCCTTGGCCCGAATGGTCTTCACGCACGCCGATCCAGCGCTGCCGCCGGTGGTCGAGCACGCCATCGCTGTAGCGCCTTCCCCCTCCCTTCCCTCCCCCGCCTACGGGGGAGGGAAGGGAGGGGGAAGGCGTCAGAGGCTCGGGGTCAGCTTGGCCGTCGCGCTGCCGGTACAGGCGCTGGTCGGCAAAGTTGGAAAAGATGCACATCCCGCCCGCCACCAGCCAAGACGCGCCGCCGTATTCATGGACGCGCGTGCGGACATTGAAGCCGGGAGGCGTAATATCTGCGGCAACGCCGTCAGGACCGGCGCGCACGATTACGCTGCGGCCCTGTTCCTGCGGGCGACCTTCGAGCCAGTAGACGTGATCCCCGTCGATACGAACGTCCGACAGCATCGTGGTCTGGGCCACGATGAGGTCAGACGTGATCGGCGATTTCCAGGAGCCGTAAGGCGCGGGCTTTGCTGTGGGCATGCGCGTCCAATACTTAATTCCAAAGATGTCATCGCCCGCGAAAGAGCGTGTGAAATAATCTTACCTCATCCTGAGGAGCGCCGCTTCTTAGCGGCGCGTCTCGAAGGATGGCCACCTGCTCGGCCGTGCCTGTTGCCATCCTTCGAGACGGCCGCCCAAGAGGGCGGCCTCCTCAGGATGAGAGCTATTGAGCGAGTGAAATCGGAAACATCCGATTTCACCCGAAGTCGGCCCTGGCCGACTTCGGCAGCTATTAAGCGAGCGAAATCGGAAACATCCGATTTCACCCGAAGTCGGCCTTGCGGATCAATCCGACGCCGAGCGCTCAGTTCCCTCGCCGGCAAACGGCATCAATCTGGCGCTACCGCTGCGCTGCGGCTCACGACGATCGATCCGGTCCCGCGTAAGGTTTGATCTTCACCTCAACTGTAGCGGGCTGAGTCATCTGATTGTAGGCCTTGTCCTTGAGCCGCTCGTCCTGCTGCTGGCTCGCAATGAACGCCTTGCGAAGTTTTGACGCGTCTTCGGCCTCCTTCATCGTCACCTCATCGGCCGCCATCGTCGCCGCCTGAACGACTTCGAGGTGCGTGCCGTCGGTGGGCATCAGATCGCTCCAGGTGGCGATCGTGTCGAATTGCTCCTGAAACGCCCCGGCCTGAGGAGGCATCATCTCCATTTCGTCGCCGAAGTGATTCTTCCGGTACTTCTTCAGGTCCTCTTCGATCACGTCGAACCGGGCCTCCGTGGCGGCATTGATCGCGCGCGTCGTGCGCCCGTAGATCCATCGCAGCGCCAGGCGTTCCATGCCCACCCGCACCGGAAGGTAGAGCCGGGCCCAACTCGCATTGATGAAATCCGATGGATCGCGCGTCGGGTCGCGCAACGGGCCATCCGCCCACCAGCCTGGATACGTGACGTAGCCTGCTCGTTCCCAGTCGAACAGTTTCTGCCACAGATCGATCTCCCAGGCCTCGTCTCGCACGTTCGGCGGAAAGTACGGATCTTTCGTGAGCTGGCTGATCATCTCCGCGACCGGATTCAGATTCCGCAGCATCAGCGCTTCCCAGTCGTCCGCGGCCTTCCGAGCCTGGGACCTCAGCTCTTCACACTTCGCTTCCCAGTCGCGCACCGCGACGGCATTAGCGGCCATTTGCTCGGCAGCCGCCGAGTCCGTGGGAATCGCGGTTTGAACCGGCTTCCGAACGAACAGCGCGCTGACCTGGAGTTCGATCATGGCGCGCCGGAAGGCGTCTTCCTGCGCACCCACATGAACGGTGACCCGCAGCGCCGAGCCCGTGCCTGCGCCGCCGGGAACGACCGTCGGCAAGCCTTTGAGGTCAGCGTGGTACTTGTTCGGCGACCGTATCGAATCCGGCTGGACGTTGATGTTCTCGGTCTTGCCGTCCCACTCGAAGTCGTCCGCGAAGGCGATATCGACGTTGATGTCCGCGCTCATGCTCCCGTCTGCCGCACCGTTGCCGGCCTCAATCAACTCCGACGCGAACCATTTGGTATCCGGCTCCTGATTCGCGCCACCCGCCGGCCGCGTCGCGGTCGGATCCTCCGGCTTAGGTGGGAGCGCCGCCTCTGCTTTGTCGAGGATCTGCTGCTTCCCCACCCGAATCTGGTCGAAGTAACGGTAGGCCGGGTCCTTGACGCTCGGCATCCAGCCGAGGCGAACGCCGTAACGCTCGTGCCGCAGCTCGACGCGCTGGAGGATCTTGAAATAGTGCAAGGTGACCGGCGTGAACGCATTGGGATTGCGCACGACCCGCTTGGTCGTGGACTCGAAGCCTTGTTCCGCTGACACGGAGAAGGTCGTGCGGTGCATGGCCCGATACTTCGAGGCGACTTTGGCCGATGCCGTGTGGCTGTCATTCGTCGAGCGGCGCCGGGTCTCCTGGTCCGCGTCGGTGACGTTCTTCGAGTAGCCGAACGTGTGGTTCGTGTTGAAGCTGCCATAGGCGACGTCGCTGATGATGGGCGACGAATAGGATCCCGTCTTGCCCACGTTCATCCCCCACGTGTCGGTAATCGCCTTCTGACGCTCGAAACCCTCCTGCAACTCGGTCGTCAGCGTGCTGGCAAGCTCGAGATCGAACTCCGCTTCCTGCTGATTCTGCTCCTCGTACGTGGTCTGGCGCTTCGTGAACGTCTTTTGCTCGAGCGTCACTTCCTCGCCCGGTGCAAGACTCAAACCGTACACGTGCTCGCCGACACGAAACCCCTTCGGCAGGATGCGGGTCCGGTCCAGAAAGAAGTGCGCCACGTCGGACTGGAGCAGCCCGATCAGAAACTGGATCATTTCGTCGACGGTCGGCGGCGCCGGCGGCGCCGGCTTCAACCTGGCGGGCGTCCGCCCGAGCGACACACGAGCCAGCTCGAGCTTGGCACTCGCCGCATTCCTAAGAACCTCTTCGGTCAGCGAGTCGTTGCTGCCGATCATGTTCAGGAGATGGCCGGCGTCTTTCAGCGCGATCCGCGCGGTCTCGGCGCGGCCGCCCGCATCTTCACCGGCATCCGGCCGCGGAGGCCGCGGTCCGAACTCGAGTTCGTTGTTCGCCACGAGCTCACCCACGCCGAGCCCTGACAAAGCCCTCTTGAGCTGCGCGCCGTCGATCACCCCGTTGTGAGCAAAGGCGTTGAGAAGCTTGCGTTTGTAGAAGGGGACGATCGGCGTCACGTTGTCGTCGTACGTGACGAGCAACGGCATGACGTAGTTGCTGTAGACGAAGCGATCCGAGTCGGCTGCGGTGGTGTCGAGCAACCCTTCGTCGACTTTCGCTATGATGGCTTTTTGCATCACTCACCTCTTCGTGCCGAGCCCGAGGTCGGGCGTCGCTACTTCTTCACTCTCACTTAAGAAGCTTGAACAGCTCGTTGACACCTGGGTACAGGATTTCCTGGCTGCTCACATGCCAGCTCCACTTGGCGTGCTCGATGGCTTCTTCGATGATGGCTTTGCGTAGAACAGTTTCGCGCTGGGCGTGTGCCTGGAGCTGCTTCAGGTCTTCGATGGCTTCGGCGGTCTCCTTCGGCAGCCCTTTGCCGCTGAACATCGCCCGATATTTCTGTGCGATGGCCTCCCAATTCACAGATCCCACTTGCTCGGCCTTGAGCCCTTGCGGCGCGCTTGGGCCTAGCGAATCGGCGATCTTGCGCCAGGCCTTTTCAAACTTCTCCATCCTGGTCGACGAGGTCCAGTCGATGTTCCTGATCGTCGCCAGTTCGGTGTCGATGAGCAGCGCGTCGCTCCTGAGGTTGCCGATCTGCGTCGACGCGTCGTAACCCCAGCGCTTGACGAACTTGACTATTGCGGCCTCATCTGTGCCCTCGACGCCGAGCACTTTCAGCAGGTCTTGCCGTCGCAACAGGAACTTGACGACGGTCTCGTTGGACAACGCCTGGGCCTTCGCCGCCATCGGCGCTAGGCGCTTGTCCATGCCCGCTATAGTCGCCAGTGCCTCGCGCAACGTCTCTTCGGTGATGGGTCGCACGTTGGGCGCGACTTCTGCAATCAGGGTCGTAAGTTCCTTCGCCGCTTCAGCATGATTCGCAGTCCCCAGGAGGGGCGGGATGACCGTGCCCTTTCGCGCCAGCGCGTCCCGGAAGCCTCGAAACGCGATGCCACGAATGAACGCGCCCAGGCGCTGCTCGAGGCGCACACTCAACTGGGCCCAACGGGCGGCGAGCACGGCTGTCTCAGTCGCGTCGACGAGGCGAGGCGGTTTCCCTTGCTCGGCCAGCTCGCGAAACGTCGCTTCCAGAAACTCGTCGATTTCCTTTTCCGTCACGTTCCACAGCGGAGGCTCGTCCAGCACCTTGGCGGCGGCCGCAGCTTCCTCGGCGACTTGAATGCTGGGCACGGTTTCCGTGGCTGCCGCCAGCAGGATCGGTTTCTCTCCCTCCATCACCATGAATGCGAACCGGCCGTCGAGCGCGCCGGCACCAGCTACAGCGAACGCTGGTGGCGTCACCATGCACACCTTGAAGCGTCCGAACTCGTAATAGATTCCCGCGGCCCCTTTGACGACGCGTTTGAGGATATCGGGAGGAAAGAGCGTCGTGAGCGTCGCCATGCCGACGCGCGGCAGCGCTTGCAACACTTTGGGTCCCTGCAAAGCAATAAAGCGCGCGAGCATCACGACGCTGGCCGACCCGCGTTTCGCGAGCTCGCGAACGGAGGTGAGAAGGAGCGGCGCGTATTCGACCGCCGCCTTGGCGGTGAGGCGAGCCAGCTTCGCCATACCAACGACGCCCGTGAGCAGTTGATACAGATCGCCACCAGCCTTGCCTAGGACGCGGCCGGCTTCAAACGGCCGCGCATTCTGGAGATGGTCACCGAACTCTTTCTTCCACGTGTTGAATTGATTCCACGCCGCGGCTGGAAGATGGATTGGATTGAGTTTTTCCTTTACACCGTCCCAGACGATCATCAGCGTAGCAATATCGGACCCCGCTCGAGCCTCGGCGGCCGACGGGGAGACCATCGAAAGGAAAACCAACAACCTCCACTCCTCGACCGCACGCCACACGAGCTTGGCCATCTCCGGAAGGCTCTTTACGATGGCTGAGAACGACTCGCCGAGCCCGTACAGGAATCCGTCGAGCAGGAGCTTCGGGTTAGTGGCGAAGGTCGCGTACTGAATGTAGGTGTCCTCGAAGAGCCCAAGCGTCTGCAGGAACTTGCGCAACTCCTCTCGACGGTCAACGTCGTCGCGGAGCAGATTGAAAAAGGCCTCCGCATGTCCGCGCCGCGAGAGCAGCCTTACGAACGCATCGATATTGTAGGCGTCGAGATACTCCGGCAGGGTCTTGAGCAACTCGCTGTGTGCGAGAAAAGGTGAGATGCCCGGTTGCGTCCAGTACTCCGCGGTGAGCACCGCGAATTCCACTCTCGCGTCTGCCCCTTTGACGTCGGCGAGCAGATCTATCGGCAACCCGGGGACGTAATACCCGGGCCGGACGTTGACAATGCGCGAAGCGGACCGTCCGTTCGCCACGGCTGTTCTCTGGTTGCTTGAAACCTTTTATTATAGGGACACGAGGGTACCCACGCCACAATATTCCGATGTCAAAGCGCTCCAAAGCGAAGAATTGGCGGTTGATTGAGAAAAAGCCTAAGGCTACGAAACGGCCGTCCAAGCGCGCCGCCAAGCGAAGTATCGCGCGCCGCCGCGCTCGGCGTCATCCCGCGGGAAATGTGCCGAGATAGCAGAGACTGCCGAAAACAATACTGTTTGTTGCAGTTGCTCACGGCGCTTGTTGGCCCATCGCGGTCGCGCCCGGTGGTCGCCCAGGGCGGCGGCCTTCGGAGGCGAAGCTGTCATCACTCGGGGGCCGTCTCGCTACGCTCAAACGGATGCACGGGTTGTGTCCGGTGAGGTATGATCTAGCGTAGGCGGAAGATGGCGTCGACGTGACGTCCGCTAGGTCTGTTTTCGATCAGCGGACATCCGGTCCATGGACATGACTCTAAGGGGAATGTTCCAAGGTCGCAGCCCATCTCCACCTACCCCCAAGCCTCGTTCGGGACTTCGACGATCATCGCGAGCTTCGCCCATTGCTCGTCCTCGGCGAGCATATTGCCCTCTTCAGTCAAGGCAAAGTCGCATTGCGGCGACAGGCAGCTGATCGACATCGGCGTATTGGGCCGCCTCCGCGATCCGAAGCTTGAATCTCGTCCTTGGATTCAAGCTGCCCGGTTTTGGTGGTCACCAGCCAGAGCACGGCGACGCGATCGTTGGGCCGCGCGGTGGCTACTGGATGCCCCGCTTTCAACCGAAGTCGGCCCTGGCCGACTTCGGCAGCTATTAAGCGAGCGAAATCGGAAACATCCGATTTCGCGGGGCATGACACAAAGGGCAATCGCCAGATTCTTGATTCTTATCTTTAATTCTGGGCATCCAGCCGTCGGAACTTCTGAATGCGCTGCCCCGTGTTCACCTCGGCGGTATAGAGGTTGCCCTGGTGATCGACCGCAATATTATGCAGCGCCGTGAACTGCCCGGCTTGGCGGCCGACGCGACCGAACCGTCCCAAGATGTCCTTGGAGCCGTGGTCCAGGATACGGACTTCGCCATTGGCGCCGTCGGCCGTGTAGATGAACTTCTGGTCCTTGTCGGGCGAAAATACCAGTTCGTAGACCGAGCCCGTCGCCAGCGTGGTCTTCTCGTAGAAATGCTCGGACACGAAGGTGCCGTCCTTGCGGAAGATCTGGATGCGATCGTTGGTGCGATCGCAGACATAGACGAGGCCGTCCTTGTCGAAGCGAACGCAGTGTACCGGGTTGCCGAATTGCTGGGACGCCGGCTTCGCGGGATCATAGGGCGGTGTCTTTTCATCGCTCGGCTTCTTGCCGTAAGCGCCCCAGTGGCGCTTGTACGCGCCGGTTTCGGAATCGAAGACCACGACCCTGCGATTGGCGTAGCCGTCGGCGGCAAACACCTCCTTGGCGACGGTGTCGACCGCGATGTCGGCCGGCGAGCCGAGCCGCTCGATCGAATTGCTGTCATTGCCGGTGCCGGACTTGCCGACCTGCAGTACGAACTTGCCGTCCATTGTGAACTTGAGAAGCTGGCCGTCCGGCTTGCCGTTACCGGCGAGCCAGACGAAGTCGTTGTCGTCGATGAAAATACCGTGCTCCGACTCCGGCCACTGATAGCCGGGGCCTGGACCGCCCCACGCGCGCACCATGTTGCCGGATTGGTCGAACACGAGCACGGGCGGTGCGGCCGCGCAACATCGGGACGGGGGCGGATTTTGCTCGGCCGCGCGCTCCCGTTGGGTCAGTGAACTCGGGCGCTGCACGATCCAGACGCGATCAAACCGATCGACCGTGATGCCGGCAACCTGACCGAGGATCCAATTGTTCGGCAGCGGCTTCGGCCACAGGGCATCGACCTGGAACTGCGGAACGGCCGTCTTGGCATCTTGCGCCGTCGCGGCGTGCGGCGCCGCCAATACGCCGGCTACTGCCAGCAGAGCATAAGTAACGCGTTTCATCATTTCCTCCCGTGTTTATGCCGGGACCGCGGGCGTCCCGCCGCCCCCACCCTACCCTCCCCCGCAAGCGGGGGATACGGACGGGACGCCCGCGGTCCCAAGGGCTCCAAACTCCTATGCACAAAACCCGAACGGGTCCAGTTTCCGTCCTAAGGTTCGTGTTATACAGCCGCACGAACGATACGGGTACCCGCCTATGCTTTACGGTCCAGCTTCGTTTGCTTCAGTCGTCATGCTGGCGCTTTTGCTTGCCGGCGAGGTCGCTAACGCCGGCGGTCCCGAGCCGGTCGAATTCCGCGATGAGGACATCACGCTGAAAGCCGTTGTCTATCGGCCCGAGGGCGCCGGACCGTTCCCCGCAGTGGTCGCGATGCATGATTGTGCCGGTCTGACCAACGCCTCAGGCGCCGTCGCCAGCAAATACCGAGAATGGGCACAATTGCTCATTCGCGACGGCTTCGTCGTGCTGTTTCCGGAAAGCTACGGCTCGCGCGGGCTCGGCAACCAGTGCACCGTCCGCAACCGTCCGATTCGGCCGGACCGCGAGCGGGTCGCGGATGCCAACGCGTCGCGACGGTGGCTGGGCCAACAATCCGACATACGGGCGGACCACATCTCGCTGCTCGGCTGGTCGAACGGCGGCAGCAGCGTGCTGTGGACCGTCCGCCCTCAGCACAAACCCGACGACAAACCCGACTTCAGATCGGCGGTCGCGCTCTATCCCGGTTGCCGCCGCCTTGACTCGACCGCCTGGAGCGCCCGCGTGCCGACCCTGATCCTGATCGGCGCCGCCGATGACGTCACGCCGCCTCAGGATTGCGAACACATGGTCGCGGGCGCCAAGGGCCGCAGCGCACGGATTAGCATGATGGTCTATTCGGGCGCATTTCATGATTTCGATCATCCCAATCGGCCGCCGCAAGTACGCACGGGCTATGCGATTTCGGCCGACGGTTCGGGACGCATCCATACGGGAACCAACGCCGCTGCCCGCGCGGATTCGCTCAAGCGTGTACCCCAGTGGCTGGCCCGGTGAGGGCAAGAGGTGCGCCACCGTTCCGGGCCGAGCACATCGGCAGTCTGCTGCGGCCCGAGCATCTGATCGCAGCGCGCCGTCGCCTTGGCGCCGGCGCGATCGGCCCTGACGAGCTTGCCGCGATCGAAGACGAAGCGATTTTAGGGGCTGTCCGGCTCCAGGAGGCGGCCGGATTCGCGGTCGTCACCGATGGGGAATTCCGCCGCCCCTCCTATCACGGCTATTTCTACGGCCGGCTGGGCCACATTACCATCGACGCAATGCCGGCGGTCGAAGCTCGCGGCAGCGAGGGGCGCGGCCTGCAGCCGGCGGCGCGGATCGGCAGCCGGATCGCATGGCGGGGCCCTGCTCACGTGGACGACTTCATGCGCCTGAAGTCGATGACTGGCGCCCTGCCGAAGATCACCATTCCGGGCCCCTGCGCGCTGCATTTCCGCGGCGGCGACGCCGCCGTGACTGCGAGCGCCTACGATGATGTCGATACGTTCTGGAGCGACATCGTCGATGCCTTCAGGCGCGAACTCGCTGCACTGGCGATGGCCGGCTGCCGCTATATCCAGATCGACGAGACCGCGTTCGCCAAATTCGGCGATCCCCAGGTCCGGGCCGCGCTGGCGGCCCGTGGCGACGATTGGGACGGCCTGATTGATCGCTATATCGACGTCACCAACCGGGTGACGCGCGGGTTTCCGACGCTCTCCATCGGCATGCATCTGTGCCGCGGCAATCGTGGCGGGCGCTGGCACGCCGAGGGCAGCTATGATGCGGTCGCCGAAAGGCTGTTCAACCAGCTCGACATCGGGTTTTTCTTCCTCGAATACGACAGTCCGCGGGCCGGCGATTTCACGCCGTTGCGTTTCGTGCCGGAACACAAGTCCATCGTGCTGGGCCTGGTGACGACCAAGAGATCGGCGCTGGAGGACATCGACGAGCTGTGCCGCCGCGTGACCGACGCCAGCCGCTTCGTCGCTCTCGATCGCCTCGGCGTCAGCCCGCAATGCGGCTTCGCCAGCGTCGAAACCGGGAATCCGATCACCGTTGAGGCGCAGGAGGCAAAGCTCCGGCTTGTGGTCGACCTCGCCCGCTTAGTCTGGGGAACGAATTGACACGCAACGCCGTGCGCGCGAACGTGGGGGCCTATGATGGCGAAACTGAAATTTGGTGCGGTCATCGCGGTTCTCGCAGCCGCCATGTCAGGGCCGGCGTCGGCCGACGACCTGCTCCGGCTCGCCATCGGGCAGCGTGGCCTGTGGGATTCGTCCATCGCCGAAATCGGCCAGGCGGCCGGTATCTTTCGCCGCAACCGACTTGAGTTGCAGGTCGTCTATACGTCGGGCGGCGGCGAGACCCAGCAGGCGGTGATTTCCGGCAGCGTCGATATCGGGGTCGCGGCCGGCACGCTTGGCGTGCTCGGCGCTTACACCAAGGGCGCGCCGGTGCGGATCATCGCCGGCGAAGCGACCGGGACTGCCGAATACTATTTCGTGCGAGCGGATTCCCGGGTAGGCAAGGACTTCACCGGCGTGACCCCCAACATGACGCTCGCCTACTCCACCGCCGGCTCCGGCACCCACATCACAGCGCTGCGTTTCATGAAGGAGCGTAACTTCACCGCCAAGCTGACGGCGACCGGCAGCGTGCCGGCGACCTTTACCCAGGTGATGTCGGGCCAGGTCGATATCGGCTTCTCGACCCCGCCATTCGGGCTCGATGCCATCGAGAAGGGCCAGATCCGCCTGATCGCCCTTGCCAACGATCTGCCGAGCGTTCGCAATCAGACCGTGAGGGTGATCATCGCCAATGCGACCGATCTCGCGCGCCGACGGGAAGTCTATGGGCGTTTCATCCACGCCTACGGCGAGACCATCGATTGGATGTACACAGACGACAGGGCGATTGCGGCGTTTGCCCAATACGCGGCGATTTCGCCCGCCATGGCGCGGCGCGTGCGCGACAATTTCTATCCCAAGGCCATGCTGCAGCTCGATCGCGTGATGGGCCTTGCGGAGCTGATCGAGGATGCCATGGCGTTCAAGTATGTGGCGCAGCCATTGACCCCGGCGCAGACCGCCGAGCTGCTGCAGACGCCGAAGGGGCCATAGTGCGGGCCAACAAGGAGCGGCCTTCACTTCTGTCTATTGACGCAACATGAGCTTATACTCATAATGGAGCGAAGATGGCGCGCCCACTTCGTCCGCTGCTGTGGGTGGCCTCCAGCAAGCGCGATTTTCGGGAATTCCCGGCGCAGGTTCAGGATGATCTTGGCTTCCAACTGTACCTAGCACAGACCGGCCAGCACCCGCCATCGGCGAAACCCTTGAAGGGGCTTGGAAGCGGGACGGTGGAACTGGTGGATGACTTCGACGGTGACGCGTACCGGGCCGTTTATACCGTGCGATTCGGCGATGCCGTCTATGTTCTGCACGCCTTCAAGAAGAAATCGAAGCGGGGCGTCAAGACACCGCAACCTGACATTGATCTGGTGAAACGGCGGTTAAGGGACGCGGAGCGAGACTATGCCGAGCGTTCCAGTAAGGAGAGAAAATGATGGCTCCCAAGATCAAAGTTGGGGTGGCAAGCGGCAATATTTTTGCCGATCTCGGTTTGCCGGATGCCGATACGCATTTCTTGAAGGCTCAGATCGTCTCGGAAATTTATCGGCTTACTAGCGAAAGCAAGCTCACCCAGACTCAGGCCGGTAAGCTCATGGGCATAACCCAGCCAGAAGTGTCGCGGATGTTCAAAGGGCGCTTTCGAGAATATTCCGTCGAGCGACTGATGGGGTTTCTCACCAGCTTCGATCGCGACGTTGAGATTGTGGTGAAACCGCACAAGAAGAGCGGCAGGGGAGGGCGTATCACATTCAGTTCGCTTCGTGCATGAACGACACCGCTCTCTGCTAAAGAGTCCGGCGTGACCGAGGGCAGCTTGCGACAACGAATATTTCGCTGAGGATTTGCGGTTTATTTCTAGATTGCTCGACCACACCGTTCAATTACGATATTCAGACCCGCCTCACCTGCACTCTACCCTCCCCTGCATGCGGGAAGGTAGAGCATGGGAAAAATCCGCAACAGCCCCTGATAGCGGGCGAACCCCTGCTTTGACTTTGAACTTCCAGCCCGGTTCAGGCGACTTACAGAATGAATCTCGGGGCGCACTACGTGCGGACCGTACGAATCTATTCTTGGTCTGTTACCAACTGTCTCCCGGCAAAAGAGGATTACCGCCATGCCGAAGCGCAAGGACCACGAAACCGCCGTCACGGCTCCCGGCGTCGTCAACTGGAATCCGCCGGCAAAGCGAGATCTGGTCGAACGCGCGCTGTCCGACGGAATGACCGATCCGGCCAAGATCGTCGAATGGGCCAAGAACTACAAGGTGACCATGACCGTCGAGGAGGTGCTTCGCATCAAGGCGGAACTGAAAAAGTGAACCAGAACTGCCCTCTTTGAATAGGAAACGCCGTCATGGCAGGTCCGCACCCGCACACCCATTTGCACCCTCACCACAAGCCCAAGCATCTCGAGTACCATCATGTGACCATTGATGGGACGGGAACGAAGTCATACGCGACGCCCTCGCAATACGAGCATGCGGTGCTGCACCAGCTCCGCCGCATCCACCACAGCTGCACCGGCCAGGCGGTGTTTCACGAGTTTGAAAAACGCTCGCACCACTTCATGAAGATCATTCCCTATGAACAGGTCCAACTCAACGCGTTCGCGTCGGCCAAGGACCCGCTGCACGCAACCAGAAAGGGGCAGGCCGAACGCAGCGGCCGGGATGGACACGTGTTGCTCGACAGCCACGGCAAGCCCATCATCGGCAAGGGCGGCGGCAGCGATTCGGACGTCTCCTTCACGCCGGTGATGTGGAGGAAATACTGCAACCAGCATAAGCATGGCCACAAGTCCGGCGCCCAGCCCGATGAAATACTGTTTCACGAGATGGTCCACGCCACCCGGCAAATGCGCGG
>WNFS01002467.1_pt1 | contig 15484 bp, 15 predicted proteins | sample 5400141 | NCBI WGS metagenome assembly WNFS01 (sample SAMN13153358, study PRJNA577476) | soil metagenome | isolation source: 60 cm saprolite under Madrone tree | place: USA:California | collected 2016-06-14
AAAATCCGATGCCTGATTTTCAAAGACTTACAAGGCTAATTGTCAAACATGCGCTAGGGAGAGATGGCCCTTGTGCCGTCCCATTTTCTCTCCTTGTTATTCAGGGGCCAGAAAAAATAAGTCGGACGGCACGGAGGCCGTCCCTACCCCTATCCATGCGGCGGCCCAAAGATCCACCCTGCCGGGTTTACTTCTGATGACCCGAAGCAGCAGGCGAAGGCGAGGCCCTCTGCGCACCTTCGTCACCGAGCTTCGGGAGATTGCTGTTTTTGACCTGATTTCCGAGTTCACGAACCTGCGTTTCGAGAATGTCAATTTGCTTCTTTAGCTCGGCATTCAATTGTTCCCGGCGCGGAGTCAACTCCGGAAGAAACAACATTCCAACCACGCCAACGATCATTCCAAGTAAAAAAACGGCAAGCGACCTCATAACTATTCAGCTCTAATGTTAATTGTTCGCGGTTGCCTCGCGAGCCGAGCGCATCCATTGTTGATTGTGAGTCAAAAGATTCGTACGATTCGGCTGCGGTATCTCGCTGCTCAGCTAGGGGAAGTGGCCAACCAGATCACAAGAGTTCACTTCTCCAATTTTCGGGAGAAGGGTTATACGTGGCGCCCCGAAATCAATGTCTTCCGATGCGCTACCTGCTTTCGGATATGCGTAGAACTTGCCGGTGTCGATCCCGACCAGATCGAGGTTGCGATCGCATCGGACCGCCTTTGGGTGCGCGGTTATCGCGCGGCGCCTGAACCGCTCCAGCAAAATGAGATGGCGTACGCCTCCTCTCGCAAGCCGGTAAGGGTAATCGCCATGGAAATCGACCATGGGGAATTCGAACGCGAGGTTGAAATTCCGCTGGCGTTTGATTCCAAGAGGACCTCGACAGAGTGGGACAATGGTCTTCTGTGGATTTTCCTTCCACGAAAAGCTCACGCCTAGCCCGCAAAAATCACGCGCTATGAGCATGAGTTCCGAACAGCAAGACGGGCAAAGCGTCCCTGAGTCTAGTTCAAGTAAAGCCCCTGAAAACCGCAACCCTATTTCACCGGAAGCACACCGAGAAGCGGTGGACACAGGGACAAACAGAGAGGCTGACGCCGGCGGCACCCCAACATCTCTGGCGATTCTTCCTATCCGCGGAATTGTTCTGTTTCCGGGAATGGTTGTCCCGCTGACGATCGGTCGACCGTCAGCGTTGAAGCTCGTCGATTCCGAGTTGCCGGAAACCAAGCAATTAGGACTCGCGGCGCAACGAGATGAACAAGTGGATCATCCTGGGCCTTCGGACCTTTTTTCGGTCGGTGTATCGACGCAGGTTTTGAAGCTGATTCGTCAACCGGATGGAACCGCGGTTTTGATCGTTCAAGCCCTGCGAAGAATTGCAATCGAATCCTTCATACAAACAGAGCCTTACCTTCGCGCCTCGGTCCGACCGCTTAGAACCGTAATACCCGAGGGTGACACGACCGAGCTGCAAGCTTCCTTCAACAATCTGCGTTCATCCGCCCTAAGGTTACTTGAACTGTCGCCGGATATTCCGGACCAGGCCCGGGCGGCGCTGGTCGGCCTTGACCAACCAGAGCAACTCACTGATCCATGGTGCAGGAGGCTCTTCAGCGCCAGCTCGAAATCGCCGAACTGCAGCAAAAGCTGAGAAAAGATGTCGAGGGTCGCTTTTCGGATACGCAGCGGAGAGCGTATCTCAGGGAGCAGCTTCGGGCAATCCAGCGCGAATTGGGGGAAGAGGACGCCGACGGCGAGGAGCAGGCAGAACAACTACGCAAGAAACTGCAGGATTCAGGTGCAAGCGAAAACGTTCTGGCCACGGCAGAAAAAGAACTCAAGCGCCTTAGCCATATTCCCAGCGCAAGTCCGGAATACTCGGTCATCGTCTCCTACGTCGAGATGCTCGCCGACCTTCCGTGGAACAAGACCACCGAGGACAACACCGATCTGGCACGAGCACAGTTCGTCCTTGATCGCGATCACTATGGACTAGAGAAAATTAAGCGCCGGATCGTTGAATTCCTGGCGGTTCGGAAATTGCATCCAACTGGCAGAAGTCCGATCTTATGCTTTCTCGGGCCTCCCGGCGTCGGCAAAACGAGTCTGGGTAAATCGATTGCCGAGGCTTTAGGACGCAAATTTGCCCGCATATCGCTTGGTGGAATTCGGGATGAAGCCGAAATTCGCGGACACCGAAGAACTTATATTGGGGCTATGCCCGGTCGAATCATCCAGGAAATTCGACGGCTTGGTGTTCGCAATCCGGTCCTTATGCTCGATGAGGTTGACAAGATCGGCGCGGACTTTCGGGGAGATCCTGCAAGCGCTCTTCTTGAAGTTTTGGATCCCAGGCAGAACGATTCGTTTGTTGATCGCTATCTCGATGTCCCGTTCGACTTGAGCCAGGTCATTTTCATCGGCACTGCAAATTATGTTGAAGGAATTCCTTCGCCGCTGCGCGATCGAATGGAAACGATCGCTTTGCCGGGTTATACAGAAACGGAAAAGCTCAATATCGCCCAAAAATACCTCGTTCCCAGACAGATTGAAGAACACGGATTGAGTTCCGAGCAGTGCCGTTTCGACGAGGACGCCATCAAGACTATTATCGGGGAATATACGTACGAAGCTGGAGTTCGCGATCTGGAACGCAAAATCGCGTCCGTGTGCCGTAGCATTGCTGCAGAAATTGCAAGAGGAGTAAAGGCCGAGGTGCATGTTTCGCCGAATCTCGTTCGCGGGATTCTTGGCGCCTCCGCACGGAACGTTGCCGAACAGCGTCTGCCGCAGGGTCTGGTTGGTGTAGTCACGGGCTTAGCCTACACTCCAATGGGCGGAGATGTGCTCTTTGTTGAAGCTACCAAGTACCCTGGAAAGGGTGGTTTTTTGTTAACCGGACAGGTCGGCGATGTGATGCGTGAATCGATGCAGGCGGCTTACAGCCTGGTGCGAGCTCGAGCCCGAGAGCTCGAAATCGATCCCGCGCAATTTATGGAGAACGATGTTCACATTCACGTGCCGAGCGGCGCGGTTCCGAAAGATGGTCCGAGCGCAGGAGTTGCTATGGCCACAGCGATTGCCAGTCTGTTTAGCAATCGACCTGTCAGGAACGATGTGGCGATGACTGGAGAAATTACATTGCGCGGTGTTGTTCTGCCCATAGGAGGTCTGAAGGAAAAAAGCCTCGCCGCACTCCGAGCCGGGATAACCGAGGTACTTATTCCAAAAGGAAATGAAAAAGATCTCGAAGATATTCCTGTAGAAGCCAAGCAGCGCCTCCGTTTCAATCCGGTCGAGACGATCGATGAAGCTCTGGCGATCGCTTTGGTGAAATAGTGCATCGAGCGACCTTGCTGCGATGCCGTAACCTCGATCCATCGGAGATGCGGCCCCCCCACCAGTCTATCCCCGCGAGAAGGGCCCCTGGAAGCATTTCTATGGTGACTGGACCTCAAGGAATTGCCTAAGCTGCACGGATTCATGGCCACATTTTACCCCCTTTCTTCGGAGGCCGACGCCCATCTCGCACCGATCGAGCCGAAGGTTTTTGATCTTTTGTCCAAATCCTTGCCAGCTCACCAGCGCGATCTGTTTTCGCTTCGGCTGCAGCGGCATTTTCAGGATCTTTACGACGGAGTTCATGCTGTCTACGGGCATCGCGATGACTTCGGGGACTTCCTCGAACGCCTAGTGCTGCTGATGGCGGGGCAATACCTCGCCTGCCCGGAAAATCTCAGGCAGCGTCACGCCGAATCCATGATCTGGCCTGACTGGTTTCAACACGAAAGCATGATTGGCTATATCGTCTACGCAGACCGGTTTGCCGGAGGATTGCAAGGTATTGAATCGCACATCGATTATTTGAGCGAACTCGGAGTTACCTACCTTCATCTCATGCCTTTCCTCAAGCCTCGAGCGGGAGAGAACGACGGGGGCTACGCCGTAGCGAATTATCGCCAGGTTGAACCCCGCCTCGGAGATATCGACGCGCTGGAATCGCTCACTTCCAAACTTCGCGCAAAAGGGATTAGACTGGTGGCAGACCTCGTGATCAATCATGTCGCCGATGATCACGATTGGACGTTTCGCGCACGTAACGGCGAGCAACGTTATATAGACTATTTTATTACGTTCCCGGACCGGAACTTGCCCGACCAATACGAACGCACCTTGCCCGAGGTATTTCCGGTCACTGCTCCCGGCAACTTCACTTTTATCCCGGAGATGAGCCGTTGGGTTTGGACAACGTTCAATCAATATCAATGGGACCTGAATTGGCAGAATCCCGAGATCTTTCTCGAATTCACGGACATCATTCTCTTTCTTGCTAACAAAGGAGTGGAAGTGTTCCGGCTTGACGCGATCGCGTTCATCTGGAAACGGATGGGCACGGATTGTCAGAATGAACCTGAAGTGCATAGCATCACGCGAGCTTTGCGCGCGGTTGCGCGAATCACAGCACCAGGCATCATCTTTAAAGCCGAAGCGATCGTTGGTCCCCATCAGTTGATGCACTACCTGGGCACAGGACGCTATTATGGGAAGGTCAGTGACCTCGCATATCACAATTCGCTGATGGTGCAATTCTGGTCGTCACTCGCTTCACGCGATGCCCGACTGATGACGCGAGCTCTGTCCCGCTTTCCGACGAAACCTTCAAACACCGCCTGGGCAAGTTACATTCGCTGCCACGATGACATCGGATGGGCTATCAGCGACGAAGATGCCGCATCCCTCGGGTGGGATGGGTTCGCCCATCGCAAATTTCTCTCCGAATTCTACTCCGGCAATTTTCCCTTTTCGTTCGCACGAGGAGGCGTTTTTCAGGAGAATCCGCAAACCGGCGATCGCCGCATATCCGGCACTACCGCAAGCCTTGCCGGTCTTGAAATCGGACTGGCAAATAAAGACGAAAAAGCGATCTCCCTGGCGATTGAGCGGATCCTGCTCGGGCATGCGCTTGTTTTTGGCTACGACGGCATTCCGTTGCTTTACATGGGTGACGAGCTTGGTTGCTTGAACGACTACAGTTTTTCACAGGACCCTGATCACGCTTTAGACAATCGCTGGCTTCACCGGCCAAAAATGGACTGGAAAAAAGCCGAGCGCCGCAATGATACCGGCTCGATCGAAAGCCGAATTTTCCGCGGGCTGCGGGAGCTCATTCGGGTGCGCAAGCAGACGCCTCAGTTGCATGCCCAAGTACCGGCGATCGTGATCGACAGCGGCCATCCGCACATATTCACCCATCTTCGTCCGCATCCATCCGGCAATCTTATGTGCGTTTACAATTTCAGTGAGTTCCCTCAAACTCTCACTCCGCATTTATTTGATACCTACCACATTTTTTTGCCCTACGACTTGATCACCAAACGCACTGCGAACGCCTGGGACAGGCTGGTTCATCTGGCGCCATACGACCGCCTGTGGCTCGTCGACGCGTCTTCAGTAGGTTAACGATGCCGGCGACGTATTTCCCGGACGGCACCCTAACTTAATTAAGCAAGAACGGGCTTTGATATCCGAGGTTTACCTTTTAACTTTCGGCCCCCGTAGGTCAGCCGAACAACGAGAACAAGGTTCCCGTGCTCGTTCGCATGCGGGGCTAACGTTGTGCCCTCTTGCCAGCTGCACCCCTACTTTACCCGACTCCAATACTCCGTTCGGCCAATCAACGAAACGCCGATGAAACCACGCACTTTGATTTTCTCCGGGGTTTCCAGTTCCACAAAGCACGAATAGGTATTGCCGCTTTTGGGATCGTAGATTGTGCCTCCGTCCCAGCGTGTATCGCTTTTTCTTGCGAACCCGGACATGAAAACCAAACCAATGATCGGCGTGCTTCGCTTGGCAGGATCCGGGTTGTAAATGTCTGTCTTTTCTTTGCCTTCAGGCGTTTTCGGCACCTTTAGAGCCACAATTCTTGCGCTCAACTTGCCGTTGCTCTCAAAAATCTGAAATGTAGCATCCTCGTTCTCCCAGAGTCCGAGCGGCGAGACATTCTCCGACAAACCAATGGTTCCTAAGCGGGACAAAACAAATAAGATCAGCGTAGCAATTATCCGCCGGGGATCGCTCATAAGTCATTGTAGCGTAGCGTTGCGCGTATTAAAGGGATGCCGCGCAGGTCAATTGGCTGTTCTTCAAGGCGATTGCGGCTGCGAGGGACCACAGCCCTCCAAGTCAATAACGGCCATGGAAATTTTGATCGAGACCTGGAGGGCTACGCTGCGTCGTAGCCGCGGGCGCAATGGATGCAACCATGCCTGACAAGCACGACTCTCAGGCTGCAGAAAGCGATGGCTCGGGCAGGAATTCGCTCGAAGAGACATCGCCGTAAGCGTTCATGCCTCCTATCAGATGATGCACACTTTCGAAGCCCTTCGATTGAAGCCAACTGGAAGCAACAGCGCTCCGGTAGCCATCTTGGCAGATGACGACCAACGGCCTCGATGTTGACAATTCGGCGAATCGGACCGGCAATGTCTCCAGCGGAATGTTGGTGGATTCGGGGATACTCGCTGACCAGTATTCCCTCGAGGATCGGACGTCGAGCAGCGCAGGTTTTCCGCCTCGGGAAAGAGTGGATCTGAGATCAGCAGCCGCCAGCTGAGTAATCCGATGGAGAGCAGTCAGCTTATGAGCCTCGATGAAGCCTTCAATGTGTCGAAAGCCGGCACGTAGCAGTTTCAACCGCGCTCGATGCGCCTGCCCATAATCTTCCGAGACCAAGAGAATTCGACCCTTCCTTTCAACAAAAATGCCTGCACTTTTGGCGAAATCCGCACTTTCCAAAACAATGTTCCAACTCCCTGGAAAATGCCCTTCGCCAAACTTCAGCCATCCCCTGACGTCGACTATCGTGGTGTTCGACGCAGATTGCAGTGCCTCCTGTTCAACCGCTGAAAATTCGGATTCTGTCTGTCGCAAAGGCAATTTCACCAAGTCGATCATTCTCAAAAACATCTGAATACATTCTCCTTACAATTCAGCACTAACACGGCTTCGCGCGCTTGCCTACCATATCCTTCTTACCCATTCGGATGAGAATCGAACCACATGCCTGCCGGCGCGACACACTTGGGCCACCGGCCAGGAAAACTTCGAGAGCGGCGCCATCGACGCATCAGGCGGAGAAGCCCGAACGGTCTTTCTGTTCCCCGGCTGTTCGCCGAAGCTGTACCCTTCAAGAGCTTTCCTCACTCGATAGCGCCAAAGAAGCGTCGCTCTCCAAATTCTAGTGATCGGCATAAAGCATTTCTTCTTTAGCGGGGTCACCTCGTTACGGCGCTAACTAGCCACAAGATTCCCATCATCATTCGCATAGCGGGCTAAGTGTTGGCCGCGTGTGTTGCGCGAATGGCGTCAGGTTGCCGGGTGGGGGCTGGGAATTTTTTTCTTGCACAAAACCGCGAAACACGGCACAACCTGTGAACGTTCACAGAAATCTCCGGGATCCCCCAACCCACGACCTCCAACTTTGGTCATGGCCAGAAATTGCGATACATACTTGCGCCCAGGCACCCTGATCAAAAGAATCACCATGGCCCAGGTCGGCGCTCTTTCCGGCGTTTCGTACCAAACGGTTTCCCGCGTGGTCAATGGAATGCCCGACGTCGCAAATACCACCAGGGACTATCGCTTGGACATACCAGAATCGCGTATTTGCGTGCGCCGCTGATTTGGCGCGCCTCTCGTTTGCGGTTTCGTGGATTTTTAAAAGAGCTCAAAGCATCAAGTCTCAAGCCCGGACCGATCGTCGAAGCGGATTGGTCCGGCTCTTCGACGATGCGAACGCAAAGGATAACGTCGCGGAAGCCTATTGAATCAGCGAGGCCGCGCCTCAGACCGCCGGTTGGCCGAGGCGGCCTCGATACGGCGCGCAGAGGTCTGCGTGCCGTTTCCTGCTCGGACAGAACTGCCGGCTTGGTCGATCCTATCGTTCAAAATGTCCCCGCCTTCCGATGCTTCCCAGCCGCTGCTTCAAATGAGCGGCATCGATAAGCGCTTCGCCGGCGTTGCGGCATTATCTGGCGCTTCACTGACAGTAGGAAGGAGTGAAGTGCACGCGCTCATCGGCCAGAACGGTGCCGGCAAATCTACGCTCATCAAAATCCTAACCGGGTACTACGCCAGAGACGCCGGAAATATCCTCTTTGAGGGAAACCCATTAGAGGTCGATTCCCCAAATGCAGCACAATCAAAGGGAATCAGCACGATCTACCAGGAAATCAATCTTATTCCGTATCGATCGGTTGCAGAGAATATCTTCCTGGGTCGAGAATATCGTCGATTCTGCTTTCTTGATTGGCAACGAATGGTCAGGGAAGCGGAAGAACTGCTTCTCCGGTTCAATCTTAAAATCGACGTTCGCCAACCGCTATCGCGGTACAGCACCGCGATCCAGCAGATGGTTGCGATCGCTCGGGCTGTCAGTTTCCGCGCCAAACTTGTGATCATGGATGAGCCGACCTCCTCCCTGGATGATCATGAAGTTGCGGTTCTCTTTGAAGTGATTCGCCAGCTCAAGTCCTCTGGAGTTTCCGTCATTTTCGTCAGTCATAAGCTCGATGAGCTGTACGTTGTATGCGAGCGGGTCACGGTCATGCGCGACGGACGAACCGTTGTTTCGGGTTCTTTGGGCAGCCTTTCGAAGCTGGACCTGGTAACGATGATGATCGGTCGCGCGCTCGACTCTCCGACAGATGAGCAGACCGGATTCGGAGCAACAAATGACACGGCGGCTTCAGAACAACGTCCCGCGCTCCTTCGCGTGCGAAACCTCTCCGTAGGACGAAGAGTCGCAGATGCCAATTTGCAATTGCACTCCGGAGAGATTGTCGGTTTAGCGGGGCTGCTCGGTCCCGGCAGAAGCGAAGTCGCGAGAACGATTTTCGGAGCCGAGCGCGCGAGCGGCGGTGAAATGGAATATCAAGGCTCTACTTTTTCACCGCGATCGCCTGCGGCCGCGATTTCCGCCGGGATTGGCTTTTGTTCGGAAGACAGGAAAATGGACGGCATCGTACCGGAGATGTCGGTTCGGGAAAACCTGACTTTGGCGCTTCTTCCTCACCTTGCGCGGGCAGGAGTCGTCGATGAAGAGAAACAAAAGCTGGTTGTGGCGAAATTTGTTAGGGCGCTCGGCATAAAGTGCTCGAATCTTGAGCAGCCGATCCGTGAGCTATCTGGAGGAAATCAGCAAAAAGTGCTTCTCGGTCGCTGGCTCTGTTTAAACCCGAAGCTTCTGATTCTGGACGAACCCACGCGCGGAATCGACGTGGGAGCCAAAAGGGAAATCCAGAATCTTGTCAGTAAACTGGCACGGGAAGGGCTAGGCGTCCTGATGATTTCCTCCGAAATGGAGGAAATCGTTGAAGGGTCCGATCGTGTTTTTGTGCTTCGAGAGGGGCGAACGGTTGCCGAATTTTGCAACGGCCAAATCTCGGAGGAAGCGATCATGGCGGCCATGGCGGGCGGGATCTCGGCGTTAAAGGGTAGTGCGGCTCTTCCGGCGCCTGAGAATGATGTCCCGGAGGATGCGGGGCAGGTAGCGAAAGAGGAGCGCCAGTTTGCCTCGGCCGCAAGCGGCTTCCGACCGGATGACCGGCTGCGAAATGGGAAACGTTCTCCGGATTCAGGCGAACCTACAGCGCAACCGTCGACGAAAGTCAGACCAAATCGGGTGTCTGCTTGGGCTGAAAGACTGCGCGGTCAAGGCATCTTGGCGGCTTTATTGGCTCTGATAGGGTTTAACCTTGTATTCACCCCTCACTTCATCAGCTGGCAAACGTTCAACGTAAATCTGACCCAAGTCTGCAATATCGTCATCGTCGGCGTCGGAATGACTCTAGTCATCGGTACGGGTGGCATCGATTTGTCAGTCGGTTCGCTGATGGCGATCTCAGGAGCTCTCGCGCCGATCATCTTTCAAAACAAAATTGCTACGCTTCCACCTGTCCTCGGCATCGGGTTGGCGTTTGTCGTGCCGGTCCTGATAGCGGGTGCATTCGGATGGTTCAATGGTTGGCTGATTACACGCTTCCGAATTCAACCGATCGTCGCGACGCTGGTGCTGTTTATTGCAGGGCGCGGACTTGCCCAGGTTTCCACCAACGGCAATTTACAGGCATTCAATGCCCCCGCGTTTCAGATCATTGGCCTGGGCCGGCCGTTCGGTGTTCCGGTTCAGGCTTTGATCATGTTTCTTATCGTGGGCGTTGCGAGTTGGGTGGTGCGCTTCACGGTCTTCGGGCGGGAACTGCTGGCAACCGGAGGCAATGAAGAAGCAGCCCGGCTTTCCGGCATACCGGTCAACAGCGTGAAACGGGCGGTCTATTTGATCAGCGGACTTTGCGCCGGGGTTGCCGGTCTGATCGTCATTGCGATCAACTCTTCGTCAGACGCCAACCTCGTGGGACTGGGCATGGAACTGGATGCCATTGCCGCGGTTTCCGTAGGCGGAACACCATTTACCGGGGGACGTGCATCGGTGACAGGAACTTTGATTGGCGCTCTTATCATTCAACTTGTCAGGTACACGCTTCTCGCCAACGGTGTGCCGGACGCAGCGGCGCTGGTCGTAAAATCGGGGATCATCATAGCCGCAGTATTTCTTCAGGCGAAAGGACAGTCCAGGTGAAGGACGATTCTCCGCAAAAGCGGTCAGGCGCCCGGTCTTTGACCTTGGTCAGTCAGAACAGCGTGTTGATTGCGTTACTGTTGCTGATTCTATTCGGCACATTCCGTTACGAAAAATTTCTGAGTGCGTTCAACGTGCTGACCGTCCTCCGGTACAATTCCATGTTCGCGTTGGTCGCGCTGGGGATGTGTTTCGTTATTATGAGCGGCGGCATTGATCTGTCTGTGGGGACTACGGCGGCGTTAGGAAGCGTGGTGTCGGCCCTGCTCAGCCCTCGCGGCGCGTGGCTAGGTATGCTGGGCGGAATGGGCGCAGGTGCCGCTGTCGGGATGATCAACGCCCTGGCTATTACGCGTCTGAAAATTCCGCCCTTCATCTCTTCGCTGGCTGCGATGCTCGCAGCGCAGGGAACGGCTCTTTTGCTGGCTCAGAATCAATCTGTTTCCGTCTCTTATGACACGGATTTTACGGTCATTGGACAGGGGGATTGGTTCGGATTCCCGATTCCTGCTTGGATTGCGGCGATCGCGTATCTGCTCGGATCGCTGTGCCTCAACCTGACCGCCGGCGGCCGCAAAGTGCTCGCGATCGGCGGCAATGAGGAAGCTGCCCGGCTGATGGGCCTTCGCGTCGACCGGGTCAAATTTTTCCTTTATCTCGCGAGCGGCATCCTCTCCGGCTTGGCGGGAGTCATTCTGGCGTCCCAGTTCGGAGCCGGTCAACCGGTGGAGGGGACCGGCTGGGAACTCTTCGCGATTGCATCAGTCGTTGTGGGCGGAACGTTGCTGACCGGGGGCCAAGGCTCTGTTGTCGCAACGTTGGCGGGTGTTCTGCTGCTGGGCTTGATCTTCAACATCCTCAACTTCGAAAACGGTCTCGGCTGGATCAGTCTTTCCGCCTACTGGCAATCGGTTGTGCGGGGCCTGTTCTTGATGATCGTTGTGATCTTTCAATCGCGCCTGGTCGTTAGACGCCAGCGAACCTGACTGCGAGCGCACTTTTCAGGAACTGGCGGCGCAACGTGCTGAATTCCAATTGGTTTGTCAGGGGCCAGAATGATTAGAACGATTAGTCGGACGACACGGAGGTCGTCCCTCCCATTCGCGCCTACCGCGGGTCTACGGGTTCCAAGGGCCCACACCTGGGCTATGCACCGCATGGACGGATTTCCAGCTCCTTGCTCAAGTCACAAAGCTGCAGGCATTTGTCAACGCCAGCTGGCCTCGACAAATGTCGGCGCTCGTTTATTCGAGCCGGACAACAATCATCGGCTCCAGGAAACTCGCAACCCTGCCCGATTGATCAAATTCCAAGCCAAAGGAGTTGCGCACGGATGAACTCGCTTTCGCGGCGTGTTCCGCCAGTGCACTGATCGTATCGTCACTACAACCTGCCTGTCTCACCCACCACGCGAACTCCAGCCGATAGGGAACGATTCGATGGTCTATCCACCTGAACCCGGCTTTCGCCGTCTCCAATTTCCATTGCTCAACGGTGCGCTGCCAAAAATGAGACGGATCACGCGGGCTCTCCCATATGTTCACCCAATCCAACATCTCCATGAAGGCGTGATCTGGTCAGCCATGACAAATCGGCCATTATTAGTCATTACGCGCCGGACCTCGCAGAGGAAAAGATCCGCGCGGTGGAAGTGATGCGGCGCGTGTCGCGCTGTAACAAGCGAAAACTGGTCGGAAGCAAACGGCATCGCTTCCGCCGAACCTTCCACGAATTCGCAATTTGAAATTCCCTGCTCAATCGCCAACCTCTTCGCCTGCTCGAGCATCTTCGACGCGAGATCGAGGCCAGTCATTTGTTTCACGTAACGCGCCACAGCGAGCGCGGTGTGTCCGGTTCCCGTGGCCACATCCAAGGCACAATCACCAGCGACAGGAACCGCGAGATCAAGAAGAGCGGGTAAGCTTGGCCCTGCCCGGTGCACATCACTCACGGCGTATTTTCCGGCATTGGCGTTGAATTGCTCCTTACTCGAAAAAATCGGCATCGATCATCCTTTCCTGTTATGTGTATCCTGGCGCTAACCTCAACTACTCGCAACGCAGCGCGGCGCGGCCGCGACCACGACGACGAGGAAACGAAGGAATCTTGCAGGGATCAATGGAAAAGAGGATGCCGAATGCGCCGCAGCGGGCCCTCTCCACGAAAAATTTCATTGTTCGAGTTCGATCACTTTCAGTACCGGTTCATGCTCGCCAAGAGCTACGGTGACATACGTAATGGGCAGTCGGAATCTGCGTGGGCCGGCGCTGCCGGGATTGATGTAGAACACCCCGCTCTGTCTGTCTATTCGCGCCTTATGCGAATGGCCGGAAATCACCATCGAGATGCCGGCCTTTTCCGGGACAAGATCCAGTGTTTTCAAATCATGTAGGATGTAAATCAAATGATCATTAACGGAGATCGTTTCCATCGAAGAGAGGCCAGGGAGGTCGGAATCCACGTTTCCACAAACTGCGACAACCGGAGCTATCGATTCCAATTCATCAAGCAGGCTCCGGGGACCAATATCACCTGCGTGAATTATCAGCTCAACGCCTCGCAAGGCAGTTCTTACGGAATCGCGCAAGAGACCATGCGTGTCCGATACAACGCCCATAAGACTTATCGAGCGAAAGCTTCGCATTGAGATGATTCAATCGTAATTTTCTTTCCTGAGTTTATCCAAATGAAAACGGACGGCGTCGGACTGAACAGATCTTCAACCCATTCGTTGACTTCGGTTGCAATGACTTCGTGGATTCTCATTGCAGTGGCGATGTTCCTGGTTCTGCGTCTCCACCTTTTATCCGCTCTCCTGGCAGGTCTCCTGGTTTATGAGCTGGTCCATGTTCTTGCGCGCCCCATCGAGAAAAGGCTCGTGAGCAAAGCAGCTCGACTAATCGCGCTTGCCACGTTGGCGATACTCTCAATTGTTCTCATTGTCCTCGTGATTTTTGGACTCCTTGCGTTCTTCAGAAGCGACACTGGGAATTTGGATCTTCTGGTCGAGAAGCTGCAGCACATCATCCTCGATGCGCGCACGAAGCTGCCGCTCTGGATCGCTGAAAGTCTACCCGTCACCACAGATGACTTGAAATCCTTTGCGGCCGACTGGCTTGGCGAGCATTCCAAAGAGGTACAGCACGTCGGAAATGAAGCGACCCACATGTTTGTTCGTGGCCTGGTGGGCATGGTGATCGGGGCTTTGGTTTCCTTGCGCGAAGGACCGCACATTCGACAGATGCGCCCCCTTGCGGCCGGACTCGCAGCCCGTATCGACCGATTTGCCAACGCATTTCGCCAGATCATTTTTGCTCAAGTGAGAATCTCCGCTTTGAACACCGTTTTTACGGCCATATTCCTCGCCGCGATTCTTCCTCTGTTCGGAGTTCATCTGCCACTGACAAAGACTCTCATCGCGATCACATTTCTCGCGGGTCTCCTTCCCGTCGTGGGCAACCTGACCTCCAATACCGCTATTTGCGTTGTCGCCCTATCGATCTCGCTCTACACGGCGCTGGCTGCGCTGGTGTTTCTAGTCGTAATTCATAAACTTGAATATTTCCTGAACGCGAGAATCGTCGGCGGACGCATCCATGCGCGGGCATGGGAGCTTCTACTGGCAATGATAGTGTTGGAAGTGGCCTTCGGGATCAGCGGACTAATAGCGGCACCGATCTACTACGCATACATCAAGAATGAATTAACGGCCTCGGGCTTGATCTAGTGCTAGCAAGTGTCCTGTCCGCGAAATTGAGGCCACCCCACAGGCCGAAGATCTGCGTCCTACCGGCTGAACCTGCCGAGACAAAACTCGGTAAGATGCACTTGTTTCGACAGCCAGCTCATAAGTAGCAAAAAAAGGCTGATCAATACCAATGCGCTACCAAAGCCTGCCACCAGCACTCTGCGATCATTGCTGTAGGAATACTTCTGCATCTTGTCTTTCTTTTTATAACTAATTTGGCAAACTGATTAACGAGTAAAGTCGATGCTACCAGGGATAGAAAACAACCGGGGGACCATAATACGGGACATAGTAGGGTCCGTAAGGGTCTTCCACTGCCATCGCGCGCTGGTAATGGTGATGATGCGAACGCGGGTGGTGGCTGGCGTAACGTGATTTCCGGGAAGCGCTGCGATGCGCCGTTCGATGAGAAGACACATGCGTCGAAACCTCTCCTCCGCCAAGTTCCCGAATTTTCGCCTGCTCGTATGCGCCGATCGCGGATTTAAGCTTTGGATCAAGCTTGCGCATGCGCTCCGCGACACTCAGGTAATAAGCGCGCATGTAACTGCGCCTCGTCGCGGATCTTGAGGAATGCATCGCGCGCTTCAACAGGTAGGCAACATGGGGATCGTTCATGGCTTGCGACCGTATCGCTTCGAGGTGGCTGTTCTCCTCGATGTTATCTCTTTTCGCGGTCATCGCCGTCTTGCCATTCGTCGTGTGTTCGGCCGGTACGTGTTCGGGGAGTTCGTTCGACTCGGGCAGCAAGCTTGGGTTCGAATTCACCGGATTGCGCTCAGGCGTGGGCAAAGCGGGTTCATCTATCTCGCTCTTTGGCGCCTCAGGCACAGGCTGGACCTGTGGCGGCCCATCTCCAGCCCTGGCCTTCAGGAGGCAAGTCGATGCAACGAACATGAGAATCGCGAGCGCTTTCATGATCCAGTAATTTTCCGTGAACCAAACCGTCATATATTGCCGGATTTATCCGATGCCCGCAATACCGGTGACTCGCAAAGAAGGAGAAATAGGTCGGTAGAACCCCCTCAGCGAAGGTGTTCCCCGCTGAACACAGTGAAATGCTCTCATCTAACGCGCACCGAAGGATTTC